>WPCJ01029504.1_pt1 | contig 18745 bp, 17 predicted proteins | sample 5399831 | NCBI WGS metagenome assembly WPCJ01 (sample SAMN12869470, study PRJNA574797) | sludge metagenome | isolation source: wastewater treatment of pH10 | place: China:Beijing | collected 2019-05-20 | reverse complement strand
TGTCGGTGGTTCGCCAGGTCTCGACCCGCATCGCGGTCAGGTATCTCGGGTCGATCGTGGAGGAGGGTCCGGCGGAAGAGGTCTTCGAGACCCCCGCGCATCCCTACAGCCAGGCGCTGATCTCGGCCGTTCCCGTGGTGGAGACGACGCCAGGCGGCACGCGCAAGCGCATCATCCTGACCGGTGACGTGCCGAGTCCGCTCAAGCCGCCGTCAGGATGCCGGTTCCATCCACGATGCCCCATTGCAGTCGATCGATGCCGTGTCGAACGCCCCGAACTCACCGAACATCGCCCCGGGCGAAAGGTCGCCTGCCATTTCCCGACGCTCTCCCGATAGCGGTCAGTACGTCTATCCGTTGCGACTTTCGAGTCTCGGCAGGGGAATGTCTCATTGCCTGATGGTGCTGCCCTGTGCATCGGCCACCGTCATCTTTACGAAGCCGGTCGAGAAACGCGCGCTTTCCGGTACATAACATAGGACGACGTCGCCGACCTGGCAGTGCCCCCCGTTCAAAAGTTCTTCGATCATCAGATACATCGATGCCGCGCCGACATTGCCGACCCGTTCGAGATTGGTGAACCAGCGCTGCTCGGGGATATCGAAACCGATGTCGCGCAGGGCCCGCTGCACGATAGGTCGGAAATAGGCCGACGAATAATGCGGCAGGAACCAGTCGACCTCGTCCGGATCGAGTGGGCGCGTCTTGAGGATATCGGAGAGCCCCCGGGCGACCGTGACTGGCACAGCCATGGCATTCAGGAGCTTCACGTCCTGCTCCAGGGCAAGGACGTCATTGTCGATCACCTCCTGCAGAGAGCCATGTTCCTTCCAACCCTTCATGCTACCGTCGGGTTGTTTTGCCGTCCCCATGAACATGCAGGTTTCGTATTCGTGGGCATAGGAACGCATCTCGATCCAATCGATGCGCATCGAAAGCCCGTCTGGATTCGGGCTCCCGCTCAGCAGCGCAGCGCCGGCACCGTCAGACAGCATCCAGCGCAGGAAATCCTTTTCGAAGGCAAGGGACGCATGTTTTTCAAGCTCGGCAACCTTCTCATCGGATTCCGAGGAAAAGTTCCGCGCATGAAGCTGTGCGGAGAGCATTTCCGAACCGGTTACCACGGCGTTTCGGACAAGTCCGGCAGCCACGGCCATGTAGCCGTACTTCATGGCAAGGACGCCCGAAACGCAGCCGCCGCTCGATGCAGCCGTTTCGCAGGTGCCGTTGCGCAGTTCGCCATGCACCATCGAGGCGTGATTGGGTAGCAACTGATCCGGCGAAGTCGTGCCGCAGGACAGGAGCTCGATGTCTTCGAGGCGGAAGTCGTCGTCGGTCAGTGCGCGCACGGCTTCAGCGGTGAGCTGGGCATTGGTGTAGCGCAACTCGCCTGTGTGGCGGGAAATCGAATAGTACCGATTACGGATGCCGTTGCTGCGCAGTGTCAATCTGCGAGCGCGCGACGGCTTGCCGTCGATCATGCCGAGCACTTCTTCCATGTTGTCGTTGTCGACGGGGTTGTTCGGCAGGAATTTTGCAGCGCGTCTAAGGTAGACTGCAGATGTCATCTATTGTCTCCACCAAGCTATATCGTTCTGGATTGCCTCGCCAACGAAGCGCTACGGTGACGGGCACCGAGGCCAATAGGAAAAGGATGCAGCCTCATGGCAGGATCATCGGCTGGTGTTGTGCCGGGAGTGGATTCGGCCGCACAGGTCGGCTGCCTCGCTCGCATAGACCGCCGGCACGCCGCGTATGTACTTCCAAGCCAGATTGGGCGAATCCGACCATCGCAAATTTAAACTGCACGACTGCCGGGAGGCTTACTTACTGACGTTCCAATACATAAATTATTGAACGCTAATATTGGAGTCAACTGTTGCAAATTTTCTGTATTTTGGATCGATCTTAGGCGTAAGTCGTGCTGTTTAGACTTCGACGCGATCCGATTGGTGTCGGATGAAAATGAGATCACCATGAAGAAATGGAATTTTTTTCTTCATGAATATCACTGCTGCGCTGTTGATTTTGATCCAGAGTTTTCACCGGCCGCAGGTGAGATTTCCGATTGACGGTCTCGTTTCATCACAATAAGTTCGGTTATAGAACGAATTAATGGGGTGGCGATGACGGACAGCCTGCGCATCTCGCGGCGATTTTCGCAGCGCTCGGTCATGGAGGCCGTCGTGCAGGGCGGGCCGATCTCGCGGGCGTCGATCGCCAAGCAGACCGGACTTTCCAAGCAGACGATCTCGGAGATCGTACGCACTCTGGAGCAGGACGGCTGGGTGCAGGAGACCGGGCGTACCAGTGGCCATGTCGGGCGTACGGCTGTCACCTATGAACTGGTCTATGACGCCGCCTACATCGTCGCCGTCGATCTCGGCGGTACCAAGGTTCGCGTAGCGATCACCGACCTTGCCTGCCAGATCTTTGCAGAGGATACGGTTCCGACCGATCCGCGCGGCGGCCAGCATATCGTCGATCAGATCGTTGCCCTGGCTTTCCAGGCCGCGTCGCGCCGCGGAATTCCTCGCACGAAGATCCGCCTGGCGGTGATCGGTGTTCCAGGTGCGCCTGACAACACGACCGGTCGTGTGCTGATGGCACCCAACATCGCCGATTTCGACACGATGGATGTGGTCGCGGCTTTCGAACGCGGTTTCGGCTTTGACACGATGCTGGAGAACGACGTCAACCTGGCCGTTCTCGGCGAGAATTGGCTGGGGCAAGGACAAGGCATCGACAATCTTGCCTATGTTGCCCTCGGCACCGGTGTGGGTTCCGGGCTGATGGTCGGTGGCCACCTGGTGCGGGGCGCTATCAACGCTGCCGGTGAGTTGGGTTTCCTGCCCCTGGGTGCCGACCCATTCGAAGCGGAGTCGCTGCGCACGGGCGCCTTCGAGCGTGCTGTTGCGTCGCACGGCATCGTTGAACGTTATGCCATTCTCTCCGGCGAGCGGCTCGGCGTTCCGGGCATCTTCGAGAGGGCCGAAGTCGGCGACGAAGCTGCACTGACCGTCCTGGACGAGACCGCTCGCTACCTGACCAGAGGCATCGCTGCCATTGCCGCCATCGCCAATCCGGAAAAGGTCATTCTGGGTGGCTCCATCGGCCTGCGTCCGGAAATGCTGGCGCGGGTGAAATCTCTGTTGCCGCAATGTTTCCCCTATCCTGTCAATGTCGAGACAGGGGAGCTCGGATCGCGCGCGGCGATCGTGGGCGCGGCGGCGATTGGTCTTGGTCAGCTCCACAATTCGCTCTTCGGGGTCAACGCGCCTGATGGTCGGATCTCACTGCCGCCCGCCAATATGAGCGCGGCACTTCGGGAGGCTGTGTGATGACGATCGCAGCTGATCTGACCGGGCGCTTGCGCGCCGTGCTTGACCGCGACGAGGCTCTGGCGCTTTTCCGGGGCGCCGTGCAGCACGAAAGCATCACCGGCAATGAGGCAAACTTCGTCGCCTATCTCCAGGAGAAAATGCATGCCCTTGGCCTGACTGGGTTGCAGACGGCCGAGTTCCTGCCTGGCCGCCCGAATATCTGGGCGGAGCGCAAGGGCGCGGGGCAAGGCAAGCGCCTGCTGTTCATCGGCCACACCGACACGGTTCATGTCGATGGCTGGCGTGAACACTGGGCTGGAACGGAACGCGAGGATCCGTTCGGAGCACCGGTGATCGACGATGCGGTCTGGGGGCGAGGCTCGGGCGACTTGAAGGCAGGCATTTCGGCATCTCTTGCCGCGCTGTCCCTGCTCGATCGGGCCGGTATCAGGCTGGCCGGCAACGTTGCCTTCGCCTTTGTCGGCGACGAGGAAAGCGGCCAGCCCGGCACAGGCGTATCCGCCGGCATCAAGCATTTCGTCTCGCGCATCGAAGCGGGCGACGTGGAGCGTCCGGATTTCACCGTCTATGTCGAGCCGACCCGGCTTTCGGTCTATCCGGCGCAGATCGGCTTCTTCATCACCGACATCACCATCACCGGCAAATCCGCCTATTTCGGCGTACCGGAACTCGGCAAGGACGCGCTGCGCGCCAGCCATGCCGCCATGACCGCACTGTGGAAGCATTCCGATGAGATCGCTGCACGCGCCGAACACAAGCTGGTTGGACGCAGCTTCCTGCTGATCACAGGCCTGACCGGTGGTGGCTACATCGCCGTGCCGGAGCGCTGTTCGTTGTCGCTGATCCGCAAGTTGCTGCCGGGAGAGTCCCTCGATGTCGCTGCCGCCGACATCGAGAAAGCCGTGCGCGAGGCCATCAACGATCCGGAAATCCTGGTCGAATTCTCCTATCCGGCCGGCCGTGACCATGCGCTTGGTGGTACCGCCGCCGAGATCGACGAGACGGCACGGGAAGTGCGCATGCTCTCGGCCGAAATGGCTACAGCATTGACCGGGCGCGGGGTCGTCGAAGGCGCGCCGTTCTGGTCGGAGCAGCCCTTCTTCGTCAATCGGCTCGGTATCCCGGCCGTCTATTGCGCACCAGGCGATATCCGCAACTGCCACACCTACGAAGAGCACGTCGACGTCGAGGAATATCTCGCCGGCGTCGTCGGTTTCGCTGCCTTCATGGCCCGCTACTGCGGTGTCGTCGAATGATTTTGGAATTTTGACAGATAACAAAGGGAGGAAAAAATGATCTTGAAGAAACTGTTGGGTGTCTCACTGGCAGGTGGCCTGATGCTGGCCACCAGTGTCGCCTTCGCGCAAACGGTCGGGCCGGCTGGCGAGACCGCCACGCCAAGCGCGGAGGTCAAGCTGAGTGATGCCGACATCGGTGCGCTGAAGGGCAAGGGCTACAAGGCGGCGCTGCTGTGGCATACCTCTTCGGACTTCACCAATGCCGTCTCTGCCGGCGCCAAGGACGAATTCGCGCGTGCCGGCGTCGATATCGCCGTGACCACGGATGCGGGTTTCGATGCGGCTCGCCAGCGCAGTGACATTGAAACGGCGCTGGCTGCCAAGCCGAACATCATCCTGGCGCTGCCGCTCGATCCCGTCACGTCTGCCGAGGCGTTTCGCCAGGCAGTGAAGGACGGAACCAAACTGGTGTTCCTGTCCAATGTGCCGAGCGGCTACAAGCAGGGCAGCGACTATGCGTCGATCGTCACGGATGATCTGTTCCAGATGGGCAAGCAGGCAGCCGATGCGCTCGCCAAGGCGATCGGTAGCAAGGGCAAGGTCGGCTACATCTACCACGACGCCAGCTACTACGTGACCAACCAGCGCGACCAGGCGTTTAAGACCACAATCGAAAAGAGCTATCCCGACATCAAGATCGTCGCCGAAAAGGGCATCTCGGATCCGGCGCGCGCCGAAGAGATCGCCAACGCGATGCTGCTGCAGACCCCGGACCTCGACGGTATTTACGTGACCTGGGCCGAACCTGCCGACGGCGTGCTTTCCGCATTGCGCTCGGCCGGCAACACCAAGACCAGGATCGTCACGCTCGATCTCGCAGAGCCGGTCGCGCTCGACATGGTCAAGGGTGGCAACGTCACCGCGCTCGTCGCCGACAAGGCCTATGAGCTTGGGCGTGCCATGGCTGCTGCCGGCATGAAATCGCTGCTCGGCCAGCAGACACCGGCGTTTGTGGTCGCGCCGGCACTGACGGTCACCAGGGAAAATGTCGCCGATGGCTGGAAGGAATCGCTGAACCGTGATGCGCCGAAATCGGTGCTCGACGCAGCGAAGTAGTATGGCTGCCCTGCGGGGAGGAAACAATGTCGAAGAAAATCAAAAGCCTCGCGCTCTTCGCTGCTCTGCTGACGGCGACGTCGGCCTTTGCGGCCGAGGGCGTGACCACCGGTCCGCATGGCGAGAAGCCGACGCCGGCGGCCAGCATGGTGCTGAGCCAGGATCAGGAGCAGAAGATCAGGGACGGCAAGTTCACTGCTGCGCTGGTCTGGCACGAGATGAGCGAATACACCAACGCGGTCAACCGCGGCGCCCAGGACGAGTTCAAGCGCCTCGGCATCGAGGTCGTTGCCCAGACCGATGCCGGTTTCGACAGTGCCCGCCAGAAGGCGGATGTGGAGACGGTGCTGGCCAAGAAGCCGTCTATCATCGTTTCGCTGCCGGTCGATCCGGCCAGTGCGGCCAGCGTTTATGATCCGGCTCGCTCTGCCGGCGTGAAGCTGGCTTTCGTCGACAATTCGCCAGCCGGCTACGAGCATGGCAAGGACTACGTCACCATCGTCTCCGACGACTTGTTCCAGATGGGCAACAAGGCCGGCATCGCCATGGCTGAAGCGCTCGGCAAGAAAGGCAAGGTCGGCTACATCTTCCACGACGCCGACTTCTACGTCACCAACCAGCGTGACGGTGCCTTCAAGGCGACGATCGAAAAGAACTATCCCGATATGAAGATCGTCGCGGAGGCCGGAATGGCCGATCCCGCGCGCGCCGAGGAGATTGCGCAGGCGATGGTCACGCAGAACCCGGACCTCGACGGCATCTACGTCACCTGGGCGGAACCTGCGCTCAGCGTGCTTTCCACCCTGCGCAACGCAGGCAACACGCATACGAAGATCGTCACGCTCGATCTCAACGAACCGGCCGCACTGGATATGGTCAAGGGCGGCAACATCGCCGCGCTGGTGGCTGACGAAGCCTACGACATCGGCGTCACCGTCGCGCGCGCGGCCGCTGGTTCGCTGGTCGGCAAGCAGGCTGAACCCTTCCTGGTGGTGGATTCGCTAGCCGTCACCAAGGAGACCGTTGCTGAAGGCTGGAAGAAGTCGCTCCACAAAGACATGCCCGCGAGCATCGCGGAAGCCACGAAGTAAAGAAGGACGCAGGGGCGCAGCCCTGTCTTTCCCGGAGGAAGAATGATGTCCAGTGCCAACACGAGCGCTGCCGGCCAAAGTCTGGCCAGCCGCTTCAACCTGCAGCAATATGTCGTCTATCTTGGCTTCCTGGCCATTTTCCTGTTCTTCGCCGTTGTGCTGAAAGACAGCGGCTTCCTGACTGTCCGCAACCTCTCCAACATCGTGCTGCAGACCGCGCCGGCCACGATCATGGCGATCGGCCTCGTCTTCGTGATGTCGGCTGGTGAAATCGACCTTTCGATCGGCTCGACGGTCGCGGTGGCGGCATTGGCGGCAGCAGTGACGCTTGGCCAATACGGTCTTGTCGCGGGTGTCCTGGCCGGTCTCGGCGCCGGACTGCTTGTCGGCCTGCTCAATGGCGCACTGGTCGCCTACGTAAAACTGCCTTCCTTCCTGGTGACACTGGCGACACTGGGGCTGTTTGCAGGCGTGTCGCGATCAATGACGGACCTGCGCTCCATTCCGGTTACCGACAGTGTCTTCACCGGCTTCTTCGGCTCGGGCGTTTTTCTCGGCATCCCGTCGCTGATCTGGTGGACGGCAATTGCCGTGGCGATCGGCCACATCATCTACCGTGAGACCCGTTTCGGCGCCCATGTCCTGGCGACCGGCGACAACGCGCGCGCCGCCAGCGTCTCCGGCATCAGCGTGCCACGCATCCGGCTGGCCGTCATGGCGATCAGCGGCAGCCTCGCCGGCCTTGCCGGCCTGCTTTATGCCGGTCGCCTGCAAGCCGCCAAATACACGCTCGGTGAAACCGACCTGATGACCGTCATCGCCGCCGTCATCGTCGGTGGCACGCTGCTGAACGGCGGCAGGGGATCGATCATCGGCGCTCTGGTCGGCTCGCTGATGATGGGCATGCTCAACAACGGCCTCATCCTCATGGGCCTGTCGGTCTCGGACCAGATGATCGTCAGAGGCCTCATCATCCTGGCTGCAGTCGCCGTGTCGCTGCGCGAAAAGTCCCGCTGAAGGAGCAATCATGTTTCTCGACGTTCTGCGCCGCCGCAACCCGGCTTTCATCGAAGCCGCGATGGCCTTGCACCAGCAGGGAAAGATTCCGGCAAACGCCTATGTCCTCGATCTGGACATGGTCGAACGCAACGCCCGTGTGCTGGCCGACGAGGCCGCCAGGCTCGGGCTGAAAGCCTTTGCCATGACCAAGCAGGTCGGCCGTTCCAGTTCATTCTGCCACGCGGTCAAGCGCGGCGGTATCGATCGCGCCGTCGCTGTCGACATGGCCTGCGCGCGTGCCACCCACAAGGTCGGCTTGAAACTCGGCCATCTCGGTCACCTGCAGCAGGTCGCGCGCCACGAAGCCGCCGCCGCGGCAAAGACATTCGCGCCCGACTACTGGACGGTCTTCAACGACAGCAAGGCACAAGAGGCTGCAGCCGGCGCGAAGGCTGCGGGGCGCACGCAGGACCTGCTGGCGCGCATTCGTGCCGAAGGCGACACTTTCTATCGCGGTCATGAAGGCGGCTACGATGCTGCCGACGTCACCACCGTCGCCGATCGCCTGGATGCACTGGATGGAGGGCGTTTCGCCGGCATCACCACATTCCCGGCGCTGCTGTTCGATCAGGCCATGCGCAAGGTCCTGCCGACGCACAACCTCTCGACCCTTTCAAAGGCCGCGGAGGCTCTAACGAAAGCCGGCCGCAAGGATATCGAGATCAACGCACCCGGCACGACCTCGGCGGTGATGCTGCAGGCCCTTGCCGATGCCGGTGCGACGCAATGCGAACCGGGCAATGGTCTGCACGGCACCACCGCATTGCATGTCATGGAGGACCTGCCGGAGCTGCCGGCGGTGCTTTACCTCACCGAAGTTTCGCATCTTGCGGGTGGCAAGGCCTATTGCCTGGGCGGCGGCTTCTACATCGACCCGATCTTCCCGGATTACGACGTGAAAGCCCTGGTCGGTGCCGAGCCAACCGTAGCGGCGACAGCGTTGCGCAGTGTCGAGGTGCCGCCACCTTCTGCGATCGACTATTACGCGATGATCGACGCCACCGGCCCGTCTGCGCCCAAACCCGGCGATACGGCGGTCTTCGGCTTCCGTGGCCAGGCCTTTGTCACCCGCGCCTTCGTCGTCGGCGTCTCCGGCATTTCGAAGGGCCAGCCGAAGGTCGAGACCATCGAAAACGGTTTTGGCGAGACGGCTGCCTGGCCGGTCTAGAGCGTTTCGTTTTCATGGAAACGCGGAAGCGCTCTAAGTTTTTGTTTTCGAAGCATTTTTGTAACGCCAAGTGATCTCACTTGGCTAAAAATGCTCTAGGAGATTTGTCATGACCCCTTCCGAGGCAAATGCACCGGTGCTCAAGCTGCAGGACATCCACAAGACGTTCAGCGGCATCACCGCGATCGAGAACTTCTCGCTCGAGGTTTATCCGGGCGAGATCGTTGCGCTGGTCGGCGACAATGGTGCCGGCAAGTCGACGCTGATCAAGATCATCTCCGGCGTTCATTCACCGACCTCCGGCACGATCTCCATCGAGGGCGAGACGGTGACCATGTCCAATGCCACCATGGCGCGATCGCACGGCATCGAGGTGGTCTATCAGGATCTTGCTCTCGCCGATCAGCAGAGCGTCTACATGAACATGTTCCTCGGCAGGGAGCCGGTGAATAGTCTCGGCCTGCTGGACAGGCGCCGCATGATCGCCGAGACCGAAACCTTGGTGAAGGAACTCGATGTGCGCATTCCTTCCGCGCACGCCACCATTCGCGACCTGTCGGGCGGCCAGCGTCAGGGCGTGGCGATCGCACGCGCCACGCACTGGGCGAGCAAGCTGATCCTGCTCGATGAACCGACGGCCGCACTCGGCGTCGCTGAAACTGCCAAGGTCGAGGAGATCGTTCTCTCGCTGAAGCGGCGCAACATCGGTGTGCTGATCATCAGCCACAGCCTCGATCAGGTCTTCCGACTCTCCGATCGCATCTGTGTATTGCGTCGCGGCAAGCAGATCGGCGTGCGCGAGACGGCAAAGACCGACAAGAACGAGATCATCGCCATGATCACCGGCCTGCAGCAGCAATAAGGCGGAACAAACATCGATAGCAGCTGACGCGTCTCGGAAACGCGTCAGCGAGGTAGTGCAGGTCGCTCAGATATCCAGGTTGGCCACGCTCAGCGCGTTCTCCTGGATGAACTCGCGACGCGGCTCCACTTCGTCACCCATCAGCCTCGCGAACAGCGAGTCCGCATCGGTGGCATCGTTGACCTTCACCTGCAGCAGCGAGCGCACGTTCGGATCGAGCGTCGTTTCCCACAGTTGCTCGGCGTTCATCTCGCCGAGACCTTTGTAGCGCTGCATGGTCAGGCCCTTCCTGCCGGCCGCGAAGATCGCGTCAAGCAAGGCAAGCGGGCCGGAAATCATCTCCGAGGTCTCACGACGGCGCAGTTGCGGCGGTTCGGAGTAGACCTCGGCAAGGCGGGTTGCGTAACGGTCGAGCTGACGCGCGTCGGCCGAGTTGATCAGGCCCATGTCGAGCTGCACCACCTCGCGCACGCCGCGCACGGTACGTTCGAACACATAGCCGCCTGTACCATCATTGGACGTCGACGTGCGTCCCTGCCAGCCACGCTCGGTGTCCTCGGCGATGACGTCGAGCCGTTTTGCGATCGTTTCGGCCATGGCATTGGCGCGGCCGAGGTCGCTGAAGACAGCCGGGTTGAGGCCGCCGGCGATCGCGGCCTGTTCGACCACGCTGCGGTTGTAGCGGGTGTGCAGGCCATTGATCAGCTGGCGCACGCCCAGCGCGTCGCTCACCGCGGAAGCTAGGTCCTGGCCGATACGCACTTCACCCGAGGTGAGGGTGAGCGAAGCATCCTCGACACCGGAGGAAATCAGGAATTCCTCGAAGGCGCCTTCGTTCTTGATGTATTGCGAGCTCTTGCCGCGGCTGACCTTATACAGCGGCGGCTGCGCGATATAGAGATGACCGCGCTCGATCAGCTCCGGCATCTGCCGGAAGAAGAAGGTGAGCAGCAGCGTGCGGATGTGGGCACCGTCGACGTCGGCGTCCGACATGATGATGATCTTGTGGTAGCGCAACTTGTCGGCATTGAACTCGTCCTTGCCGATCGAGGTGCCGAGCGCCGTGATCAGCGTGCCGATCATGTCGGACGACAGCATGCGGTCGAAGCGGGCGCGCTCGACGTTGAGAATCTTGCCGCGCAGCGGCAGGATCGCCTGGTTCTTGCGCTCGCGCCCGCCCTTGGCGGAGCCGCCGGCCGAGTCACCCTCGACGATGAACAGTTCGGACTTGGCCGGGTCGCGCTCCTGGCAATCCGCCAGCTTGCCGGGCAGCGAGGTGATGTCGAGCACGCCCTTGCGGCGGGTCAGCTCGCGCGCCTTGCGCGCGGCCTCGCGCGCGGCGGCGGCCTCGACCACCTTGCCGACCAGCGTCTTGGCCTCGGACGGATGCTCCTCCAGCCAGGTGCCGAGCGCCTCGTTGACGAGGCTTTCGACCACCGGGCGCACCTCGGAGGACACCAGCTTGTCCTTGGTCTGCGAGGAGAATTTCGGGTCCGGCACCTTCACAGAAAGCACGGCCGTCAGCCCCTCGCGGCAATCGTCGCCGGTCAGCGATACCTTTTCCTTCTTGGAAATGCCGGAGGTTTCGGCATAGCCGGTGACCTGGCGCGTCAGTGCCCCACGGAAGCCGGCCAGATGGGTGCCGCCGTCACGCTGGGGAATGTTGTTGGTAAAGGCCAGCACGTTCTCGTGGTAGCTGTCGTTCCACCACATGGCCACCTCGACGCCGATGCCGTCACGCTCGGCGCGGATGGCGATCGGCTTGTCGATCAGCGGCTTCTTGGCCCGGTCGAGATACTTCACGAACTCTTCCAGCCCGCCCTCGTAATGCAGTTCCTGCTGCTTCACGTCGGCATGGCGGTTGTCGGTCAGGATGATGCGCACGCCGGAATTGAGGAAGGCCAGCTCGCGCAGCCTGTGCTCCAGCGTGCCATAGTCGAATTCGGTGACGCCCTTGAAGGTATCCGGCGACGGCAGGAAGGTGACGGCGGTGCCGCTGCGTCCCTCATAGGTGCCGGGCTGGTTGGCGGATTCATAATCACCGACCACGGCCAGCGGCGCGTCCACCGTGCCGTGCGTGAAACTCACCTCATGGACCTTGCCGTTGCGACGGATGCGCAGCTTCAGCCACACCGACAGCGCGTTGACCACCGACACGCCCACGCCGTGCAGGCCGCCGGAAACCTTGTAGGAATTCTGGTCGAACTTTCCGCCCGCATGAAGCTGGGTCATGATCACTTCGGCCGCCGACACGCCTTCGGTCGGGTGCAGGTCGGTGGGAATGCCGCGTCCGTTGTCGGCCACGGTGCACGAACCATCGGCATTCAGCGTGACCGAAACGAGATCGGCATGGCCGGCCAGCGCCTCGTCGATGGCGTTGTCCACCACCTCGTAGACCATGTGGTGCAGACCCGAACCGTCGTCGGTGTCGCCGATATACATGCCCGGCCGCTTGCGCACGGCATCCAACCCCTTCAAAACCTTGATGGAATCGGCACCGTACTCGGCCTGTGCGCCGGCCTGGTTCTCGGTCGTATCGCTCATGAAATACTTTCGTCTCTCTGTCGCGGGGGCGGGCGCATGAAACCGTCCCGAATCGAGCGCCCGCCGATCCACCAGATATAGGCGTTTCGGGCCATTTTTCCAAGTTTTCCAAGGAGTTTGCCACTGAAAAACGGCCCTGCCGGAGATCCTCCGGCAGGGCCGTTCAGCGGCCGTCGAAGCGGCCCCTTGCGCAACAGGAACGTGGTCAGGCCGCCGCGGCGGCCTTGGCCTGCGGACGAAGCGCCTTCAGGGCACCGGCCCAGCGGTCCAGTTCGTCCAGCATGGTCTTGGCGCCGGCGGAGATGAGATCGTTCGGCTTGAACTCGCCATCGACCAGAAGCTGCGGGTAGTTCGGCACCGGCACGCCTTCGGGGATCGGCACAACCTTGACCGTGTTGAGCAGCGGCTTGGCCGATTCCACGGCGCGCAGGCCGCCGGAAACCCCGCCATAGGAGAGGAAGCCGGCCGGCTTGTAGTTCCATTCCGTCGACAGGTAGGTGATGGCGTTCACCAGCGGCGCGGGGATGAAGTAGTTGTATTCCGGCGTCACGAAGACGAAGGCATCGCCCTCGGCGATCACCTGCGACCAGCGCCTGGTGTGGGCGTTCTCGTACTGGCCGAGGCGCGGGTGCTTCGGCTCGTCGAACAGCGGCAGGTCGAATTCGGCGATGTCGACCAGCACCGGCTCGAACTTGCCGTGCTCGCGGGTGAAGTCGGCGAACCACTTGGCGAAGATCGGACCGACGCGGCCGGGCCGGGTGCTGCCGACGATGATGTTGAGTTTCTGTGTCAATGTAGGATTCCCTTGATCTCGGTCACTAAAAGTGACTGGCCCCAAATGGGCCTTCCCCCGGCGATCGGCAAGAGAAGATTTTTCCTGACCGGCGGGATGCCGGGGGTGACAGTGCGTTCACGATTCATGAACGCCGCCTGCCATCCGCCCCGGCGGTGGACGCTGGCGCACCCCTCGCCTACATATCTGCAATGGCCACCATCGTCGAAGCCGCCCCTGCCCCGTTCGTGCCGCCGGCGCCGAAGCCGCGCAGCAGCCCGCCCTCGACGCTGGAGATGATGCGCATCGTCTACCGCAACCCGCTCGAACTGTGGGGCGAGCCCTCCTACAACGAGCCGTGGATCTCGATCAGCGGCATCGGCGGGCCGCTGGTCATCGCCAACGACCCCGGTCTCATCCGCCATGTGCTGGTGGACAACGCGAAGAACTACAAGATGGCCACCGTGCGCCAGATGGTGCTGCGGCCGATCCTGCGCGACGGACTGCTGACCGCCGAGGGTGCGGTGTGGAAGCGGTCGCGCAAGGCCATGGCGCCGGTGTTCACGCCGCGCCACATATTCGGCTTCGCCGCGCCCATGCTTGCCTGCACGAATGCCTTCGTGGAGCGCTACGAAGATGGACGCGTCTCCGACATCGCTAACGACATGACGATGCTGACCTACGAGATTCTGGCCGAGACGCTGTTCTCCGGCGAGATCGCCGGCGAGCCGGGCAGTTTCGCGCAGCAGATCGACCATCTGTTCGAGACGATGGGCCGGGTCGATCCGCTCGACCTGCTGCGCGCGCCCGACTGGCTGCCACGCCTCACCCGCATACGGGGCCGCCGCACCATGGCCTATTTCCGCCAGATCGTGGCCGACACCATGGCCATGCGCCGCGCGCGGATGGACCGCGAGGGCGACAAGGTGCCGAACGACTTCCTCACCCTTCTCTTGCGTGCCGAAGGGCCGGACGGGCTGACCCGCGCCGAGATCGAGGACAACATCATCACCTTCATCGGCGCCGGCCACGAGACGACCGCACGGGCGCTCGGCTGGACGGTCTACTGCCTGGCCGAAGCGCCGTGGGAGCGCGAGCGGATCGAGCAGGAGATCGACGCGGTTCTGGCGCGGGAGCCTGACCCGGTGAAGTGGCTGGACGCGATGCCGCTGACGCGCGCCGCCTTCGAGGAAGCGCTGCGGCTCTATCCGCCGGCGCCCTCCATCAACCGCGAACCGGTCGAGACGGATCATTACAAGGACCTCGAACTGCGCAAAGGGGCGCAGGTGCTGGTGATGCCGTGGACGGTGCATCGCCACCGCAAGCTGTGGGAGGCGCCGGACGCCTTCCTGCCGGAGCGCTTCCACCCCGAAAACCGCGACCGCATCGACCGCTACCAGTACCTGCCGTTCGGCGCAGGCCCGCGCGTATGCATCGGCGCCAGCTTCGCCATGCAGGAGGCGATCATCGCGCTGGCCGTCATGCTGTCGCGCTTCCGCTTCGAAACCGTCAGCGAAACAAGGCCGTGGCCGGTGCAGAAGCTGACCACTCAGCCGCAGGGAGGCCTGCCGATGCGGGTGAGCCGCCGATGAGCGCCCGCACCGTCACTGTGCGCATCAGGGGCCGGGTGCAGGGCGTCGGCTTCCGCTATTGGACGCAGGACGAGGCCGAGCGGTTGGGCCTTGCCGGCTGGGTGCGCAACGAGCCGGGCGGTTCGGTCAAGGCGCTGCTGAGCGGCGCGGACGCGGCGGTTGCGGAAATGCTGGAACGACTGCGTGAAGGACCTCGGGGCGCGGTGGTCAGCGAGGTCGAGATGCTGCCGCCGGGCGTTCAGGACGTGCCGGCCGATTTTCGCATCCTGCGCTGAGGACCCCTCATCCGACCTCGCGAAGGGAGGTCGGATGAGGGGTGCTCGCCAAAGAGCTATCGTCCATAGAACACATTCTCCACATGCACCGGCCAGCGCCAGGGCAGCACGGCCACCATGTCGAAGCGCACGGAAAACCGGCCATAGTCCGGCTGGCGCGACAGCCAGATGTCGGCGGCGGCCTCGATGCGGCGTTCGGACTGGCGCGCGATGGCCTCCATCGCCTCGACCAGCGAGCGCCGCGCCTTGACCTCGACGATCAGCACCACGTCACCGCGCCGGGCGATCAGGTCGATCTCGCCAAGCCGGGTGCGGTAGCGGCGGGCAAGGATGCGATAGCCCTTCGCCATCAGCGCCAGTGCGGCCAGCCATTCGCTGTGGTGGCCGCGCCGATAGGCCTTGCGGCGCCGCGTCGAGGCATCAGCCACCGCTTTCCTCCTTCAGCGCGAGCAGCCTGCGGTAAAGCTCCTGCTTGGGCTGACCGGTCATGCGTGCCGCCTCGGCCGCAGCCTTCGATGCCGGCATCTCCGCCGCGAGACCAATGAGCAGCGCGTCGACATCGGCGGGGGCCGCCTCTTCCTCCACCGGAGGGCCGACGCAGATGACGACTTCACCCTTCGGCGTGTCGGCGGCGGCATAGTGCGCCGCCAGTTCCTGCAAGGAACCATGACGGGCCTCCTCGAAAGCCTTGGTCAATTCGCGGCATACGACCGCCGGGCGCGCACCGCCCAGCACTTCAGCCATCGCGGCAAGCGTCTCGGCCACGCGGCGCGGCGATTCGAAGAAGATCAGCGTGGCCGGCACCGCCTGCCACTGTTCCAGCCGGCTGCGCCGCTGGCCGGCCTTGACCGGCAGGAAGCCGGCGAACAGGAAGGCGTCCGAAGGCAGGCCGGAAACGGTGAGCGCGGCAAGCGCCGCCGAAGGTCCCGGCACGGGCACGACGCGCAGGCCGCGTTCAAGTGCCTCGCCGACCAGCCGGTAGCCGGGATCGGAAACCAGCGGCGTGCCGGCATCCGAGATCAGCGCGACGCTCCTGCCCTCCTCCAGCGCCGCGAGCAGCCGCGGCCCGGCCTCGGCGGCATTGTGCTCATGATAGGCGGTGGTGCGGCGGCGGATACCGTAGCGCGCCAGCAGGACGCGCGACACGCGCGTGTCCTCGCAGGCCAGCACATCGGCGGCGGCCAGCGTTTCCAGCGCCCGTATGGTGATGTCGCCCAGATTGCCGATCGGCGTCGCCACCAGATAGAGCGCCGGCTCCAGCGGCCGCGCCGGAAACTCGGCCTGCCCGATCAGGAATGAGCGTCTGGAAGTTCCGGAATCCATGCCATGTCCTTTTTCAGAAGCACGGTTTGGCATGGCTTGCGTGCCTTGCAAAGCCCGTGCCACAAGCCGCCACAACCAAAAGCCTGCGGAAAGACCTCCATGACAGCCTCCCTCCCCGTGATTTCCGATCTGCGCGATCGTCCGGAGTTTGCCGGCACGATTGCCGACCGTGTGTGGCAGGCATGGTGGCGTGAACAGGGAGTCGCCCTCGGTGAGATCGAGGCCATGGTGACGGAATGTATGGACGGACCGGACATCCCGCTGTCGCTGGTTGCCCATGAGGGCCCGGATTTTTACGGCTGCGCGCATCTGATCGCCAGCGATCTCGACGAGCGCCCGCAATACACGCCATGGGTCGCCGCCGTCTGGGTCGAGGAAGAGGCGCGCAAGAGCGGCCTCGGCACGAAGCTCGTGCTGGCCGCCGTCGAGCAGGGATTTTGGCGAGGGTCCGACACGGTCTATCTCTGCGCCGAGCCGCATCTCGCGCCTTTCTACGAAAAGATGGGATGGCGCTGCATCGAGGAAGGCGTCGAGGGGCTCACCGTCTTCTCGATCTCGCGCTGAGCGGCAAATGCTGTTGTGGGCTCGCCTATCGATAAGCCACCAGCACCGCGCCAGCACCGATGAGAGTGACACCCAGCCAGTTCGCGGCCGACAGGCGCTCGCCCAGAAAGATCATGCCGAACACGGCCAACAGAACGACGCTCAGCTTGTCGATGGGCGCCACCTGCGCCACCTGTCCGAGCTTCAGGGCGCGGAAGTAGCACAGCCATGACGCGCCGGTCGCCAGACCTGAAAGCACGAGAAATGTGTAGGTCTTGCCCGATATGGAGCCAAGCGGCTGCGCCTGCCCGGTCGCCATGACGATTGCGGCGATCACCAGCAGGATGACGGCGGTGCGGATCAGGGTGGCGAAGTCGGAATCGACATTTTCCACGCCCACCTTGGCGAAGATGGCCGTAAGCGCGGCAAAGGCAGCCGAAAGCAGCGCCCAGAATTGCCATGAGGAAAAGGAGAGATTCACGCCAAGCCCCGCCATGTTGTGGGCGGCCATACCGGCTCCGCCGCCAGCGAAAGAAAAGCCGTCAGCGAGCCAGTTCGGCCACCAGCGAGTTCAGCACGATCATGCCGGAGGGCGTGGCGCGCAGGCGCGAATTGCCGACCGGCGCGACCAGCCCTTCCTCCTGAAGAATGGACAATTGCCGCGCCGGCAGCGTGCGCCCTGACAAGGTTTCGAAACGGGCAAGGTCGATGCCCTCGACCAGACGCAGGCCCATCATCAGGAATTCGTCGGCTTCCTCATCGCGCATCAGCCGCTCCCCGTCGACGATGCCGTGGCCCTGCCGTTCCACCAGTTCCGCCCATGTCTCCGGGTGCCGTTCGGCAATGGTGACGACCCGGATGCCGTCTTCCAGAAACCGGCCATGCGCGCCCGGGCCGATGCCGACATATTCGCCATAGCGCCAGTAGACCAGGTTGTGCCGGCTTTCCGCGCCGGGACGGGCGTGGTTGGACACCTCATAGGCCGGCAGGCCGCGCGCGGCGGTCACTTCCTGCGTGAGCTGGTAAAGATCGGCGGCAAGGTCAGGCACCGGCATCTCGAACTTGCGGGCGGCGTGGAGCTTATGGAAGGCCGTGCCTTCCTCGATGGTCAACTGATAGAGGGACAGGTGGTCGGCGGCATGGCCGATCGCCTCGTTCAGTTCCGCCTCCCACGCTTCCGGTGTCTGGCCGGGGCGGGCATAGATCAGATCGAAGGACAGGCGCGGGAAGATTTCACGGGCCAGCCGGATGGCATGCAGCGCCTCCGAGACATCGTGCAGGCGGCCGAGAAAGCGCAAGTCGGCATCGTTGAGCGCCTGCACGCCTAAAGACACACGATTGACGCCGGCGGCGCGGTAGCCACGGAAGCGTTCGGCCTCCACCGAGGACGGATTGGCCTCCATCGTTATTTCGATGCCCGCCGGCACGGTCCAGTTGCGCGCCACTTCTTCCAGAATCGCGCCGACCGTTGAGGGCTCCATCAGCGAAGGCGTGCCGCCGCCGATGAAGATCGACGTCACCTGGCGCGGCCCGGTGCGCGCCCGCATCGACGCCATTTCGGCGGCGAAGGCGCGCACGAAACGCTCTTGATCGACCTTCTGGTGGCGGACATGGCTGTTGAAGTCGCAATACGGGCATTTGGCCGCGCAGAATGGCCAGTGGACATAGATGCCGAAGCCCGGCTGGCGGTCGTCGGGGATCATTTTTCGCCCAGAAGTGCGTGTTTGAATTTCTCGAAGGCGCGGGCGCGGTGCGACAGCGGCGTATCTGTGCCGTGCTTTTCGTGCGGCTCCATTTCGCCGAAGGTCACGTCGAAGC
>WPCJ01156501.1_pt1 | contig 18753 bp, 17 predicted proteins | sample 5399831 | NCBI WGS metagenome assembly WPCJ01 (sample SAMN12869470, study PRJNA574797) | sludge metagenome | isolation source: wastewater treatment of pH10 | place: China:Beijing | collected 2019-05-20 | reverse complement strand
ATTATAATAATTAAAATATTGCATCAGATTTGAAGAGTTGGCAAAATGATTTCGAATTTTCACCGATTAAATGCAGTAATTCACCGAAAAAAATACCCAAGAGACCTATTTGCTCTGTGGCTATGCTTATATTCGCTATACTTTTGAGTAAACTAATTCAAAAGGAAACAATATCATGAATAATCAAACAACGAAAACAGATTACGAAAAGCCACCTAAAAACAACAAATCTTCCAACTTAGTCGGATTTATCATTGTTTTTCTAGGAGTAGCTATCCTTTTCAAAAACTTGAACATGGGCACGATCATCCCACATTGGATGTTCGGATGGGAAACGATCTTGATCGTCATCGGTCTAGTCATTGGGGTGAATTCAAAATTCGAAAAGAAATCCTCCATTGTCCTAATCATCATCGGTTCAGTATTCTTACTTAAGAATGAATTGGATATTCACTTAGGTAGGTTCTTGATCCCTGCTGCAGCAATCGCTTTGGGCTTCTACCTGATCAATCGTAACAAAAGCACGCCGCAATTGCCACCAACCACGCCTCCTCGAAATGATGAGTACGACTGGGACAAACGCGTAAACCAAGATTACCAAGGGAATACCGAAGGCCAAACCAACCCTGGCACGCAAAACCCTAACGATTCCTATGCTCAGGCCACCGGTACTGAGCATAGGCCATACGGAAGAAATTTCCTACCCGATTTTGAAAACTACCTGAAGGTCGACAACTTTTTCAGCGATACAAAAAAAGTGATCCTGAGCAAGAACTTCCTAGGTGGTAATATTACATCTGTTTTTGGCAGTACACAGTTAAACTTCCTTCAGGCAGATTTAAAACAACCTGTTGTGATCGACACCTTCCAATTATTCGGAAGCACCAAGATCATTGTACCTACCAATTGGAAAGTGTACTCAAATGTATCTTCTATTTTTGGCGAGGTAGATGACAGAAGACCTATGATCGAAGTCGTGACTGACGAGAACAAAAAGATCTATATCACAGGTACATCTTTATTTGGAGGATTAACCATTAAGAACAGTTAGTTTTAGGCATGCAAAAACCCATAAGTGAACAATCCAAACGCTATGTAATCCATGCCTCCTCGTGGATTATTTGTGTTTTATATTTCCTCATTGTCTATGGACTTTTGCTTTGGTCTAATATCGCCAAGGTTACTGCAGCTTACGACGCCGTTATCGGTGCCCTGACCATGACAGGTATTTCCTATCTAATCTACAGTACCCTCCAATTTTATCTTCCAAACAACAAAAACTATTGGAAGCTCTTTTCCATGGCGGCCATCTTTTCAGCCATCAGCGTTCTCATCATCCGCATCTTGATTATTCAGCTTTCCCCCGATGAAAACCTGGTCTATTTAGATTTCAGCCTGCCATTTCGCTTTGTGATCAATTTCTTGATCATCACCTGCGTCATGACCATCAATATCTTCTGGAATATCCAAGAAGAACTTGTATTCAACAAACGTAGAAAAGACGAAAGCGAACGCATGGTGCGTGATGCTGAACTTTATAATCTAAGGCAGCAATTACAGCCCCACTTTCTTTTCAACAGCTTAAATTCCATCATCGCTTTAATCGGCAGCAAACCGACCGAAGCCAGGAACATGGTCTTCCAACTTTCCGACTTCCTTCGCGGAACCATGAGAAAGGATGAAAAACAGTTTACAACCGTTGAAGAAGAAATAAATCATTTAAGCCTATATTTGGATATTGAAAAAGTAAGGTTCGGGCATCGATTGAGCACCGAATTTGATTATGATGAATCCGTTTTCAACGCCAAAATACCTGTGATGATCTTGCAGCCCTTGGTAGAAAACGCCATAAAATTCGGACTTTACAATGTGACTGACCAAGTAACTATTAAAACCAGCATCCACTTAGATAACAATATGTTGACCATCCAAATCAGCAATCCATTTGAACAGGACCAACCTGAGCAGAAAAAAGGAACTGGCTTTGGCTTGACCAGCATCCAAAGAAGACTGTACCTCCTATTTGGCAGAACTGACCTCTTGGAAACAGCGGTCGATGGTAGTACATTTATATCCACATTAAGAATCCCTCAACTATGATAAAGACAATCCTTATAGACGATGAACCATTGGCGCGTAGCATGGTCCTGGAATATTTAAAAGAGCATCCGGATTTTGAAGTATTAGCTGAATGCAATGATGGATTTGAAGGCGTAAAAGCCATCCAGCAATTCCAACCTGACTTGGTCTTCCTGGATATACAAATGCCTAAATTGACCGGATTCGAAATGCTGGAGCTGCTGGATACCCAACCGCATATCATCTTTACAACGGCTTTCGATGAGTATGCCCTAAAAGCATTTGAGAAAAATGCCGTGGATTACCTTTTGAAACCCATCAGACCCGATCGTTTCCTAAAAGCCATTGACAAATTCAAAGCCTCTTTCAATAGCCAACAGGCTCCTAAAATAGATTCTGCCAAATTGCAAGAATCCATGGAAGAAGATACTTCCCTAGAACGAATCGTAGTAAAAACTGGAAATCAAATTAAAATTATCCCAGTGCAGCAGATCAATTTCCTAGAAGCCTACGATGATTATGTCAAGATCCACACCCCTGATGGTATGTTCTTAAAAAACAAGACCATGAGTTCCTTTGAAAAACAATTGGACGGAAAACAGTATGTCAGGGTACACCGCTCTTTCATCGTAAAAGTGGATCAACTCCAAAAGATCGAGCCTATGGAAAAAGACAGCTATATCGCTACCCTGCTGACTGGCGAGAAAGTTAATATCAGCAAGTCCGGCTATGCCAGATTAAAGCAAGTTATAGGTTTATAATTTGTTTTGTATTTTTGGGCATGAGAATTAAAGCGATCAACCTCCTCATTATCCTAGTTTTAGCTTGTTTGGGCACTGTAAAAGCCCAAACGGTTGACGAGAATAACAATAGAGCCGTATTCAATAGAATAGAATTTTTCTTCAACTCCCAGCAAGTAGACTCCATCTACAATCTTGCCAATGATAATTTTAAACAAAACATCAGCAAGGAAAAGATGGCAGAATTACTGAATAACCTTTTTGTCTTAGGGAGGATTGAAAATGTAACCAAGACTGGTTTTAGCAGGGGATTGGCAACCTATAAAGTGGAATTGCAAGAGGAAACGCTGACCATGCAACTTGCAATTGACTCCAACATGAGGTACAATACCTTTTTGGTAAAACCTTATTCACCGGATGAAGCCCCGAAAAAAGAGGACATCATTTCCAATGTAGAAGCCAAAAGCCCATTGGATGTATATATAGACTCTGTGGCGCGTAGTTATGCAAAAAATGGGAATGCACATTCCTTAGCTGTTGCCGTGATTCACCAAAACAAAATCAATACTTTTTTCTATGGTGAAACTACGCCCGGAAACAGCACCTTACCAGATGCCAACACCTTATATGAAATAGGCTCGGTGACTAAAACCTTTACCGCGACCCTTTTAGCCGAGATGGTCAATCAAGGAACCATTTCCTTAGAAGACAGTATCGCAAAATTCCTTCCTGATTCCGTAGCCCAAAATCCTGATATACAAAAAATAACTTTCAAGATGTTGGCTAACCATACTTCGGGTTTACCGAGGCTTGCAGACAATTGGAACAAGGTCCCGAAATTCTCCAATAGTGATCCGTATGCAGCATACGACAAGAAGGCCTTATACGCTTTCTTAAAAGGCTATACAGCAAAGACAGAAGCAGGAACGGAATATGCATATAGCAATCTAGGTTATGGTCTATTAGGAGACCTTCTATCGACCATATCGAAAAAGCCATACATGACCATGGTCAAGGAAATGATCTTGACTCCCCTGGAAATGACCAATACGATTGATAAATTGAACCCCAAGGAAAAGAACATCGCACCTCCATTTGATGGAGAAGGCCAGCAAGTTCCTTTCTGGAATTTTCAAGCAATAACTGCAGCAGGCTCTCTAAAATCAAGTGTAAATGATCTTTTGCGTTATACCATCGCGCAATTGACCTATCCGGAAACAAATGTGCAAAAAGCGATGAACCTCACTAAACAGTTCACTTTCTTCGTCCCTCCTAATAGCGATATCGGATTGGCTTGGCACATGAACATGTTAGATGGAGTCATTTACTACCATCACACTGGTGCTACTGCCGGTTCTAATGCATTTGTAGGCTTTGTTCCGGATGAAAAATCAGTAGTTATCATGCTTTCCAATTCGAGCAATGAATTGGGCAAAGTAGGTACAGCCCTATTGGAAAAAGTACTTTCCACGAAATAATGTTTTCAAGCTGCATCTCCAAGGCAAAAATTCACAAAATAAACAGCAAGAATTAACAGGCAATAGAAAAAATAAAAAAAAGGGGAGATTTCCATTGGAAACCTCCCTTTTTTCATTGTTTAGTTGTCTTTAAAATTTATCTTTCAATTTCCAGATCCATCGCTGACAGAAATTTAAATTGGAGATAAACCTAAGAAAGAAACCAATCGCTTTTTCATCCTAAACTTTATTTTAAACATCCACAGCGAGAAATTAAACTAGAGTTTCTTCCGGGATAATAATAAACTCAATTTTCGAATGAAAAGGAATATACGGGTTTAATAAATGTGTGCAGGACTATACTTCTGCTATCAAGTCTACCTCTAGCATATATCCATGACGTAATTCAGCTACCGGAACGACCGTTCGGGCGGGCTTATGTTTACCAATGAAATCGGCGAACAAAGCATTGAATTGGGGGCAAAATTTAACGTCGCTGACATAAGCCGTAACCTTGACGATCTTCGACATACTACTCGAAGAAGCTAATAGAATATTCTCAATATTCTGAAACACAACGGTAAATTGACTTTCAAAATCATCTTCTTCATGGTGCTTTCCATCTACCGATATGGGCAATTGGCCCGATACAAATAGAAAATGATTTGAAACTATAGCTGTGCTATAATGGCCGTTTGGCTTTGGCAGTCGATTCCCCTGTAGTATTTTCATGTTAAACAATTGATTTTATTCGCTTGCTACAAAATAAACCTATGCTTAAATTTTAAAATAGAACGATATTAGCGTCAGGCCTTCTGTAACTCCTTAGGCAAGAATCCAATCATTTGACGAAAGTACCTCGTAAAATGGCTTTGATCCGAAAAACCACATAAAAAAGCTATCTCTGTTAGCGAATAACCGCTAAAATGCATCAGTTCCACGGCTCGAATAATCCTAATTTTCCGCTGGTAAAGCAATACTGTACTCCCTGCATATTTTTCGAAATATTTCGATATTGTTACTTTATGAACTGCACATAAATTTGACAACTCTTCTAGCGTGATCTGCTTATTCCAATGTTCTTTGATGTAATCCTTGGCAATATTTACCCAGGAAGGGAACTGGCTCATCACCAATTTCTTCTGAGGTCCTAAATCAAGAGACATTATCAAAGTTTCTACCGCCATAAAAGATTCGTTATCGCGGTAACTTAATTCCTTATAAATGTTAATCATAAATAAATGTATACATCAACCCCAATTGTAATTTCTTGGCCCTTACAATATTTTATTATAGACTGGCTGATATTCGCAAAGACTAAAGAATTTTGAAAATGTTTAATGAAGCTTGAAAATATATTTTCATAAATACGGACGTCCGGTTAAATTACCCCCAAGGAAATAAATATCACATCATTTCCAGCAATTTAAAGCTTCGTATTAATCCAATAATTTCAATTGTTTGTTCAAAAATGTTTACTAAAATTTGATTTAAGCTTTCCTTTCGGTATTTACATTCGCACAAATCACGGCCAGCATCTATTTAATCTTCAAAACCAAGATCCTTTTTGTTAGAATTCACTATCACTACCAATCAAGAACAGTTTTTTCCTTTAAAACTTTCAATATGTAAATATATGAAAACTATTAAATAAGTAATATCACTTTATTTTATTAGGAAAATTTTGGAAATAAAAAGTAAAATGTACGAAATACAAGGTTTTTAATGTCCTAATCACGTTTTTGAAGGTACGGAAGGAGCGTTTCTACCCTGTTTTCACCGTCGAATTGTTTGATAATTTGTAGAGATTTAGCCTCATAGATATAGGTTGAAGGAAAATTCTTAGGATTAAAACTTAAAATAAATTCGCCTTCTGGGTCATAAAGAAATTTTACACGCTTATCATTTCTCAAACCTTTAGCAAACATATTGATGTATCCATCTACCAGAGGTTTCTCCTGCATAGAAATAAAATAGAAATCCACATCCTGCCGGATCTTATCCAATGACTTGGAAATGCCCTGACCCAGCTCTTGGCAATGCCCACAGCCTGGATCAAAAAGGATAAATACCTGCGTATGCTTACTGTTCAAAGAGTCTGAAGTAAACTTAGCACCAGTGTTCATATCACTAAACTTGGAGAATGCAGGCATTTTCTCTGGCACTTGTCCATTGGACAATCCAACAGTTGTGAAAACAAAGATGAGAACTAAGATAATATTCTTCATAACCTGATAATTTGAGCTTAATGTCCTTAAATCTAACAAAAATTACCCCATAATGAGCTCAAATTCCCCTTTATTGGAAAAATTCAGCTATATTTGTGAAAAATTAAAGTTAAAATTTTCAAACGATAACACACTGTGAAAAAGCGTATTGCTATTTTTGCTTCTGGTTCTGGATCGAATGCTCAAAAAATCATGGAGCATTTTAAATACGCCGACAGCGCCGAAGTTGCCTTAGTTCTAAGTAACAACCCAGATGCATATGTTTTACAACGTGCAGATAATTTTGAAATCCCAACTCATGTTTTTGATAAGCACGATTTCTACCAAACCGATGAAATCGTAGAACTATTGAAAAGACTTGAAATTGATTTAGTGGTTTTAGCAGGTTTCTTATGGTTAGTACCTGAAAACCTATTGAAGAGCTTTCCAAACAAAATTATCAACATACACCCTGCCCTATTACCCAAATTTGGTGGCAAAGGAATGTATGGCGACAAGGTACATAAAGCAGTCTTGGAAGCGGGCGAAGAGGAACACGGTATTACCATCCACTTTGTTAATGAAAATTTTGATGAAGGTGAAATCATTCACCAAGCCCGCTTTCGTGTAGAAGCCGGCGATACCTTGGAAATTTTAAAGTTCAATGGTCAGCAGCTTGAGCATGCGCACTACCCGAAAGTAATCGAGAACTTATTGAAAAAATACAATTAAACTTACTTTAGTTTAATTCAATAAACATAACAAAGGAGCTACCCCATGGACAGCTCCTTTTTCATTATCTTCGAACCTTTTTTGAGGATTCTTACACATCCAAAATTTCCTGGAATATTACTTGACCTCATTCGAGACACATTCGGAATTTTCCGAATGTGTCTCGAATGAAACCAAACTGAAACCAAGAGATTCCCGTTCAAAAAACACCTATCTTATTTCGGATACTTTTGCTCTTTACCTAATCAAAATCTCGGAAGAGGAATGTACTGAATTCAACTAAATAATCCCTCCAATTTGACCAAGTATGGCCACCTTTAGATTCATGATTTATATAATCTAATTTTATCCCATCCAGCTTCTTCCTAAAATCCGCTCCTGTGTCATAAAGAAAGTCATCCTCACCCATTCCAATCCAATATATTTCGTAATCATTCTCCTTTTGCTTCAGCAAGTTTTCATCAAACTTATCATAGACTTCGCGCTTGATCTTATCATTGATCCTATAAGCAGCCGAGAACAAACCCACATAGCCAAAGGTATTTGGATAGAAGCTTGAAATAAACATAGCATGCGAACCACCCATGGACAAGCCAGCTATGGCACGGCTCTTCTTATCCTTAATGACCCTATAATTCGATTCAACGAAATTAATCACTTCATCAAAATTGGATTCCATATCCCCAGACCCTACATCCGGCGTAAAAAACTCGATCTTATATTCTCCCTTTTCTGAAAAACCAGGAGCTGCAGAGTTGCTGGTATGGCCATTAGGCATCACCACGATCATCGGTTCTACTTTGCCTTCTTCAATCAGGTTGTCCATGATCTGTGCCACCCGCCCCAGTGTTGGCCAAGCATCCTCATCCCCTCCCATTCCATGTAGCAAATATAGAACTGGAAACTTTTCCTTCGAAGACTCATAACCTGGTGGTGTGTAAACCGTCATTCTTCTTTCTGACTTATTGATCTTGGATGGATACCATTGCTTGATCATGGTACCATGAGGCACGGACATCGTCTTATAATAGTCCGCATTCCCTTCATTGGTAATGAAATAATTGAAGACATTGCCCACATCCCGCACCTGATATACATTCAATGGATCATTGATCCGAACACCATCAACAATATAATTATATAGAAATAGATCTGACCCTAAACTATCTTGTTTTACTGACCATAGCCCTGAAGCATCTTTTTTCATCGCTACCTTAGGCAGCTCTTGAGGCTTCTGGACCATCCAATTTCCCGTTAAATAAACTGACCTAGCTTCTGGAGCAACCAAGTTAAAAGTTACAGAATTGTCTGCAGCAACCACCGGAGAGTTGACTTTGATTTCTTTCGCCCCAATATTTTCTTGTGCTTTTCCAGGCAATCCGAGGAGCCCTAAGGCCAAGGTCATTGATAAAATAAGAAGATTTTTCATGGTTAAGTTTGTGTTTTAGAATCGAATAAACCAATATACTAATAATTTAAAACTGTTTGAGCCGGAGCATTTTAATTAAGTAATAAAATTCAAGAAAATTATATTTTAAATAATTATCTTTGCGGCTCCAAACAAAACGCAATGAATCATCCTGTTAAGATTAAAAATGCATTGGTTTCAGTTTATTATAAAGATAACCTTGCACCTCTAATTCAACTACTAAACAAATTCGGAGTTACTTTTTATTCCACTGGCGGTACGGAGTCTTTTATCCGTGATTTAGATATCCCAGTAGAACGTGTTGAAGATTTAACTGGTTACCCTTCTATTTTAGGTGGCCGTGTAAAAACGCTTCACCCGAAAGTATTCGGAGGGATTTTGTCTCGCCGTCCATTGGCAGATGACAAAAAACAATTAGAGGAATACGAAATCCCAGAGATCGATTTAGTGATCGTAGACCTGTACCCATTCGAAGAAACGGTAGCTTCGGGAGCATCTGAGCAAGATATTATCGAAAAGATTGACATCGGTGGTATCTCTTTGATCCGTGCTGCTGCGAAAAACTTCAATGATGTAGTCATTATCTCTTCGAAAAACGACTATACTGAATTGGAAGAAATCTTAGCTGCCCAAGAAGGTGCTACTTCCCTTGAACAACGTAAATCATTCGCTAAACGCGCATTTAATACTTCATCGCATTACGATACAGCGATCTTCAATTACTTCAATCAAGAAGAGCCTCTAGACGTATTCAAACAATCTGAACAAAATGCACAAGTTCTTCGTTACGGCGAGAACCCACACCAAAAAGGGGTTTTCTATGGTAACCTTGACGCTATGTTCGATAAATTGAACGGTAAAGAGCTTTCTTACAACAACTTGGTTGACGTAGATGCTGCTGTAGCCATTATCGATGAGTTTAGCGAACCTACTTTCGCTATCCTGAAGCATACCAATGCTTGTGGAGTGGCTTCAAGACCAACTATCCAGGCGGCTTGGGAAGCTGCATTAGCTTGTGACCCAGTTTCAGCATTCGGAGGTGTATTGATTACCAATGGCGAAGTAGACAAAGCAACTGCAGAAGAAATCAACAACCTTTTCTTTGAAGTATTGATCGCTCCTTCTTACACTGAAGAAGCTTTACAGATCTTGACTGTAAAGAAAAACCGTATTATCCTTCGTCGTAAGGAAGTTAAATTGCCAACACAGCAATTCAAGACCTTATTGAACGGAGTAATCCAACAAGATAAAGACAATACCGTTGAAGGTCCGGAGCAAATGACGGCAGTAACAGAGGTAAAACCTACTGAAGAACAATTGAAAGACCTTTATTTTGCGAATAAGATCGTAAAACACACCAAGTCTAATACCATCGTATTTGCTAAAAACGACACCTTGATCGCTTCTGGAGTTGGTCAAACTTCACGTGTAGACGCATTGAAACAAGCTATTGAAAAAGCGCAGTCCTTCGGTTTCGAAATCCAAGGTAGCGTTATGGCATCGGATGCATTCTTCCCTTTCCCTGACTGTGTGGAAATAGCTGGAGACGCTGGTGTTAAAGCTGTTTTACAACCGGGAGGTTCCATTAAGGATCAATTATCAATTGATATGGCCAACGAAAAAGCTGTTGCTATGGTAACAACTGGTGTTCGCCACTTCAAACATTAATATCAAAAAATTAAGCTTTAGCTGAATAAAAGCCCTTTGTAAATATTACAGAGGGCTTTTTTATTGCTGGCAATCCTTGGAATTATTTTTGCACTTCTGATGGCAGACTATTTAAAAATCACATGAAACAACTAGCAATATGTTCCTTAGCAGCTACCCTTGCACTAACGGCTTGCCAAGGAAATAAAAATCAAGGCGACACAAGTGCGGATAGTACTTTGGTAGCTGATTCTGGAGCAATGGAAAGTCCAGTGGCAGGCAGTACAGATTCGACCTTGCTTGTCCGAGAAAACTTTCAAAGAATCAATGCCATTAAAGACTGGGATAAAATTGATTCGGCACAAATCCATGAATCCACAGAAGGTGGAGTGGCCACTTATTATTTCAAGAATAACAAACTCGAACTCATTAAGGCCAGGAACTATGGCGAAGGTGGTTATTCCCTGCAAGACATGTACCTCAAGGATGATAAGCTTTCCTTTGTATTCGAACAGCAGTACAACTATAACACGCATATCATCGATCCAAAATTTGATATGGACAAAACCAAAAAGGCTGGAGAGGTCAGGTATTACTTTATGAACGATAAATTGTTCAACCTCATAGCGACCGATAAGGAAAATGAAAAATTCCTGAAGGAAGACCCTAGGACAGACACCCTCATGCTGCATTTGTTCAATCAGTTAATCAAGGTAAAAAACAATGGCTTTGACCCGAAAGGGATCTCAGAATAAGCTTTTTAAGGATAATGCAGGTCATAAGATGACCTAGTCGCTCAACAAAATTGGACAGAAACACAATGCTGTCCACTTGCAAACCTCCCTAAACGAAAATTTTTCGCTATAATCGGGAGGTTTGTTTATTTTTGCAACAAGATGTCAGATTTAAAATATAACCAACGAGGTGTATCCGCAGGGAAAGAGGATGTACACAACGCGATCAAAAACATTGACAAGGGTTTATTCCCTAAAGCTTTCTGTAAGATTGTACCCGATATTCTAGCTGCTGATGAGCAATATTGCAACATTATGCACGCAGATGGTGCCGGAACAAAGTCTTCTTTGGCCTATGTTTATTGGAAAGAAACCGGAGATGCATCCGTATGGCGTGGCATTGCGCAAGATGCCATTATCATGAACTTGGACGACCTATTATGCGTTGGGGCTATTGACAATATTATTCTTTCATCGACCATCGGTAGAAACAAGAACCTAATTCCGGGTGAAGTGATTGCCGAAATCATTAATGGTACTGAAGAAATCCTAGCTGAATTAAGAGAATTAGGCATCGGGATCTATTCTACAGGTGGAGAAACTGCTGATGTTGGCGATTTAGTGAGAACTATCATCGTAGATAGCACAGTTACTTGCCGCATGAAGCGTGAAGATGTAATTTCGAACCACAAGATCAAAGGCGGAAACGTAATTGTCGGTCTTGCATCCTATGGCAAAGCAACATACGAAAAGGAATATAATGGCGGTATGGGATCTAACGGTCTGACATCAGCCCGTCATGATGTTTTCAGCAAGTACATTGCAGAGAAATATCCGGAAAGCTTTGACCCTGCTGTTCCTTATGATTTGGTATTTGCAGGAGGAAAGGCATTGACAGACCGCATCAAAACGGAAACTGGAGAGGAAGTGACTGCAGGAAAATTAGTGTTGTCGCCTACGCGTACCTATGCGCCTGTGATCAAACAAATCTTGGACAAATACCGCAGCCAGATTGATGGCATGGTACACTGTTCAGGTGGTGCACAGACCAAGGTGCTACATTTTGTAGACGATGTGCATGTCATCAAGGATAACCTCTTCCCTATTCCACCGCTGTTTGAATTGATTCAGAAAGAATCAAACACGGATTGGCAAGAAATGTATAAAGTATTCAATATGGGTCACCGTATGGAACTCTATGTTCCTGAGGAAATCGCTGCTGATATCATCCAGATTTCGGAATCATTTGGTATCCCCGCTCAGATCATCGGTCGTGTGGAAGCTGCAGCGCAGAAAAAAGTGACCATTCGTTCACCTTTTGGAGAATTTGTATACGAATAGACTAGGCAGTGAGAGGTAAAAAGACCATTGGCAGAACAGAAACCATTGACCTACCGGAATTAGGTCTATACAATATCCACGCGAAGACGGATACGGGCGCTGAGACCTCTGTTCTACATTGCGAAGAAATGGAGGTGGTAAAAAAAGCTGGCCACCTGTACATTACCGCTTATATCAGGCCAAACGAAGACAGTGAAAAGACCCTGAAACTGACTTTCCCCGTACACCGGGAAAGAACAGTAAAAAGTTCTTTTGGACAATCGGAGATACGCTATATCTTTTTGACCAAGATTCGTATGTTTAACGAGCTATATGATATCAAATTGTCCTTTCGAAATCGATCAGCCATGTCCTACCCCATGCTATTGGGACGTAATTTTATTACGGGGAAATTCTTGGTCGATGTCTCTAAAAAAAACATAGCAACAAACATCATATAAAACTCATAACATCGTTATCTGTTTAACAAATAAAGTATTGTGAAAATAGCCGTATTATCGACGAATAGGTCATTATATTCTACCCGTAGACTGGTAGAATCCGCCATAAATAGAGGTCACGAATGCGAAGTGATCGACCATAGCAAATGCTATGTGGGCATACAACAAGCAAAACCATCTATCCATTATAAAGGTCAAGATATTGCCGAGGTTGACGCGATCATCCCTAGAATTGGTTCTTCTGTAACCTTCTATGGATCAGCTATCGTTCGCCAATTTGAGGTCATGGGTGTTATCTCAGCGAATCCTTCCCAAGCGATCACTCGCTCTAGGGATAAACTGAGATGCATGCAGATCCTTTCAGGTGCCGGTCTTGGATTGCCCATCACTGGCTTTGCCAGGACAGCATCGAATGTAGACGACCTGATCTCCATGGTCGGGGGTGCACCTCTAGTCATCAAATTATTGGAAGGTACGCAAGGTATCGGCGTTGTACTAGCCGAGACAAAGAAAGCTGCTTCATCGGTCATTGAGGCTTTCTATGGCCTTGGAAACAATATCTTGATCCAAGAATACATCAAAGAAGCCAAAGGTACTGACATCCGTGCTTTCGTGGTAGACGGTAAAGTCGTTGGCGCCATGAAAAGAACTGCAAAAGAAGGTGAATTCCGTTCGAATTTACATCGTGGTGGAACAGCAGAGGTGGTTAAATTAACCCGGACGGAAAGAGAAACCGCGATTGCGGCTGCCCGTGCCATGGGATTGACCGTCGCCGGTGTGGATATGCTCCCTTCCGCTCGTGGACCATTGATCTTGGAGGTAAACTCCTCTCCTGGCCTCGAAGGAATCGAACAAGCAACCGGAAAGGACATCGCCGGAGAAATCATTAAATACCTGGAAAGACAATACGAAGCTAAACAATTGGCTAAACCGATTACGACCAGAAGGAAAATCAAGAAGGAAAGTAATCTGTAGGGGAAAGAATTGAGATTTGAGATTTGAGATTTGAGATGTGAGACCTGTTCATCTGATACTTTGAACCAGGATTAAAGGGATTGGAGGATGGGCCAAGATCGAGGGAGTATTGTACAATAAATGCATTATCCTTCTTGGGGAATTATCGCATACGCCCGCAACATATCCTCAATAAATTGTTTAATTGAAACCCAAAATTGGGAACCATTCGTAGGGGCGTATCGCATACGCCCGCATCATAAACCAAAAATTACAAACCCCTATAACGCTTATTAAGCTTCCCTATTCTAATTATTCAAAGGATGGGGCCCATAGTTTTCCGGGGATGGATTGTCTGATTCAGATGATGGCTCCGAATCGGATATTTCATTTTCACCTAAGTAGTAATATCTATCTTTTTGATAAGGTACCGTAAAGGTTCGTTTGACTCTTTTTGAAACCACCAGATAAATAGACCAAGCCATAACAATGAGAATTGTCCAGAGGTCTCCTGGACTCATAAAACCCCAGACCAAGCCATCTGGATAAATAAGGGAAAATGAGAAATTTGATAAGATCATGATGACCAAACCTCCAATATTCACGATAAAATAGGTCTGCGGAAAGATATCCCTTCGTTGAAAAAACAATACACAGGAATAGATATTAGAAGCTAAATAAACTGCATAAAAAGCCAGGTAAAACATTAAATAGAGCAGTAAATAAGCATAGGCATTCCCTGCATTTTCAAGCATAGCCCATAACGCATTACTGATTGGAGAAAAATTGACAAAGAACAACCCTAACAAGACAAAGTTCGCAACAACGAGCTTGATTGCCAAAATGATTAACCAACCGCCAATTTCTCTATGTTCATACTCATGATATAGATTGATTAATCCAGTTGGTTTTGTTTTCACCAATTTCTTCAACAAAAAGTAAATTGTACCAGCAAGGATGACAATAAACATCAAAAGTGCCACAAAATTTATTTTGGCAAATTGAATGGGACCAGTTGAACCAATCAAAAGCTGACCATCATTATCCACAAAATAGGAATAACTCAATCCATCATTCATGACCTTGAAATCATCCACGTATTGCTGAACCTCTTCCATGGGGACAAAAGAATCGTTACTGCGAAAGGTAATTGAAACCTTGAGGGTATCCTTATCGGAAGACTGGGATCTTGAATACCAATAAGCTTGCCTATCAAACACCTTTTCCTCAGGTTGGAAAAAGCCTAAAGGTTTATTATTCTTGTTGACAATCTTGATTTCATGATTCACATTCAAGGGAAAGTTCAAGGCAATTGGCTCCAATGTGCCATCTTCTACGTGAGGCAGACGATCATAAATGTATTTTGAATATACCGGCGCTGCATTTTGTGAATCCTCTTGCAGAAAATAATCTTCCAAGAGGTATTCTTCTTTAATAGTCAAGATATTGTTGGCTAGATCATCATTTATGTCCAATGGACTGATATTTTTAGCCTTTCTATAAATTTTCTGGAAATAATCCTCATATTCTCGTTGCAATTGGTTCTTTGCGGAGCTTTTCAGTAATGTGCGCATACGCTCTGCCTCATGATCATAATAGGTGGTTTTGACCTTAAGATTGGCTTTGCCATCATCCAAGATCTGAATGACATCAACAATTTCCACAAAATAGGCATTGTTAGGTATCGGTTTTCTTACTTCAGAAAGCCTAGTTCCATTTTCAAGGAATAGGACTTTACCGTAATATGGAAAATATCGATTCAGGATGTATCCTCCTTGATCACTGATCGTTGGATCAACGGCAATCATGTTACCGTCCAGCACTGCAGCCAATACCATGTGGTTAAAGGCAAATGGGCTTGGCTGTACTTTATCCAATTCCTTGTCCTGATAAGTATTAGCTAAGATCAAGGAAGACCCTATCCCCTTGCTCTTGAGCATGGATGCCAATAACAGCGATTTATCCTTACAATCCCCATATCGTTGGTTATAGACCACTTCAGGAAGATGAGCGCGATGGGAATGTTCGCCCAATTCAATTCCCATATAACGGATGGAGTTCTGAACGAAGTTCAGACTTTTCTCAAAATATTTCAGACTATCTCCTCCAGCTTCCTGCCATAGTTTTTGTACTTCTTTATCCAAGGCTGAGCCGGCTTTAATATTAGGGATCGGATTAATCCTTTTCGCCCAGTCTGCAACTTGCCTCCATGTAGAGAATTCAGAAACCTCAACACGAGGGGTGGGATCAAACCAGCCCGGTGTATACAATCCCGTTCCTTCATTCGCATTCATAGGCTGTTCCCAATAATAATAGGTCAAATTACCCTTGACTTGCTTTTTCTCAACTGCTGCACCTTTTTGTTTGCGGATATTTAGTATTCGGCCCTCAGGAACGATATAAACCAGGTGTAACAGCCCATTTGGTTCGGAACCTTCTAAATAATAAGTATTCGCGAATTTTCCTTCAAATACAGGATTAAAACCGACTAAGGAATAAGAAAACACAATCTTATCGTCTTTCCTTACATCATCTAATACGGCGATCGCCGAGTATTCACCATTGTAAATCAACCTGGAAAATTCAGTTTCAACAGCTACGGTCTTGAATTTGGAGAGATCAAGTCGATTGATAACTTGTCCAGCTCGAATAATATTGAGTTCATGGATGAGTAGTTTTTGGTAGTTAGGATCAAAGTTGACGCTGATCTGGCCGGCATTTTCCGCTCCGGCAGATTCACTAACGACTTTGATGGTTCTATTGAAATGGGTCTGGTTCTGCAGATTATATTGGCTTTCGATCAATTCAAAATAATAGCCCATACTGATATCATCCAAGTTAATGGATTGGGGCTTCATTGTATATGGTTTCAACCAAGAAGGCAGATCCGCTTTACTTAATTTAACTGAGGATTGTGCCCATAACACGGTGCTGCACACCAGTAGTAGGAGAACGGTTAATAAAAGTGGTTTTCTCATGTGTTAATAATCAGTAAACGAAGATACTGATTATTCAAGCCGCTTCATCCGGCGAAGAAAAATTATTAACGACTGAAAAACAACCACTTAAATGACAACAATTATCAATAAGCTCTATAATTATATATAAAATAAAAAAGGAAACCATTACTGGTTTCCTTCATCTATAAACTTAAATTAACCTTAGATTATTTTATTGCATTGCCGACCTCTATCGGTAAATCCGATTCCAGTACGGTAGCTCCATCTGCAAAAACCGCTCTATACTTTTCGGCACGTTCCGCTACAGTGGGCAACTTATCATAAGTTGGAGCCGTTGAAATCATACATAACACGCCTTTTTCCTTAAAGAAATTGTACATGGCTTGATTCGAAGGCTTGATTTCAGGACCGATATAAACAATCATACGGTCATAAGGTAGTCCTGAAGCCTTAAAAGCCTCTAAATCCTTTTCAGTTTTGATGTGCATGGATAAATATTGCTTAGGGTTCTTATCCAAATAGAACTTGGCCTGCTCCACATTATGGACCGTGACCCAGACCCAAGCGTAGGCATTGTGCTTACGGATGATTTCTGCCGTCATTTCCATAGGGAGATCCTTTTTGTCCAGATTCAGGATGGTCTTCCCCTTAGCCCATTTGATCATCTCCTCCAAGGTATTGATCTTGTACTTGGTCGGGTTGCCTTGATGGTCTTTTAATTTTAACCCCTGAAGCTCTTTCCAAGTGAAATCAGCCACTTTCCCCTTACCGGTGGTCGTACGGTCCAAAGTCGCATCATGCACCATGACAGGCACGCCATCCTTGCTAAGACGAGGATCGACCTCAAAGATCGCCGGAGTATGCTTTAAAACTGCTTCCATGGCAGGGATGGAGTTTTCTGGCATCTGATTCTCTATAGTACCACGGTGTCCGGAAATGATCTTTTTACCGGGTTGATACTTAAAGTAATCATACATCTCCTCGACAGTCCTAAAATTGAGTTTATGTAATTTTTGGGAGAATACAGGGCTTGCCTGCATAAAAGCGATCAAAGTGAATAGTGCTAAATAGGATTTCTTCATAGGTTTTTTGTTGAAGCATTAAAATTAAGCATTCAATTTTAACAAATTGAAACCTTTGTGTTTATCCAAAGTTATCAAAGTCAAGGCAGAGTTCTCTTGGACGATCTTTCTGTAGTTCTTTAATGGCATGCCCAATTGCTGCGCCATAAAAAGCCTATTGACTCCATTATGTCCAACCACCAAAATGGTTTGTCCATCATATTTATCCATCAATTCAGCGTAGAAACTTTCCAGACGGCTAATAACTTGGGCAGCATTTTCTCCAGTCCTGCCCGCTTCAAAGCTTGCCGGATCTGATAACCAATTATACCATGAGTTTGGATCTTCAGCAATAAAGTCTTCGGATCGCTTGCCTTCCCATTGTCCAAAATCGACTTCGATCAAGCGCTCATCGACTTGAACAGCTTCAGGTCTTCCAGAAGCAATCTCTGCAGTGGTTCTAGCGCGCTGCAAGGGCGAGCAGAAGATCTGGTTAAAGCTGTAATCTTTAAGCAGCTCATTCATTCGCTTGGCCTGGGAAAGCCCTTTATCGGTCAGGGGAATATCCGTTCTTCCGCAATATTTATTTCCATCTGCATTATAGGCAGTTTCTCCGTGTCTCAATAGACAGATTGTAATCATCTATATATAGTTTAAATCTTTCAATTTATTTTTAAAGTCGTGGTACTGCGATTGGTAAGAAGCATGCAATTGCGGATCAGGCTGAACCACTTTTTCAATTGCTGTCATCTGCTCAGATGCCTCAATCAAGGAATGGTAATGGGTATTGGATGCGGCCATGATCGCAGCTCCAAAGGCACCACTAGCTTCTTTACATTTATATATCGGAGCATTTAATACACTGGCCCTGATCTTTAGCCATACATCACTGTTACTGCCGCCACCTGCGGAATAAACCGCAGCTACCTGTTCTCCTGATAGCTCTTCGATAATATCATAAGCTAACTTTTC
>WPCJ01026528.1_pt1 | contig 18758 bp, 17 predicted proteins | sample 5399831 | NCBI WGS metagenome assembly WPCJ01 (sample SAMN12869470, study PRJNA574797) | sludge metagenome | isolation source: wastewater treatment of pH10 | place: China:Beijing | collected 2019-05-20 | reverse complement strand
ATCTGTATCACTTGTTACAAACGGTTCCATTGCTGTATCATTCTGTTCGAGAGGCGCATCATCCGTAACGGATGTTTCAATCATCCCGGGTGCATCGACTTTCCGCAACAGACTCAGCAGACAGGGAGGTCCCATGCCGGCCACGACGCCGATCCGCATGATCGAGATCAGTGGAGCACCTCGCGAACGTGGGCGCCTCTACGGTGACGCCGCTGCGGACCTCATCGCAGGATCGCTGGAGTACTACAAGGAAGCGTTGACCCAGCAGACGGGCATGAGCTGGGCCGAGATCACGGCCTCCGTCTCGCAGTGGCTTCCGATCAGCGAGCAGATCGCCCCGCATCTGATCGAGGAGATGCGCGGAATCGCGGAGGGAGCGGGCGTCGCCTTCGCCGAGATCCTCACCTTGAACGTGCGTGGGGAGTTCGTCTACGACCACCAGGGCCCCGCGAAAGGTGTGACCGCGGCCGCGCGGGTCGACGACGATGAACGTGATTCGGTCGACGGGTGCACATCCTTCTTCCTCACCGGGGAGGGCAGCGGCACGGGGCACACCCTCGTCGGACAGAACTGGGATTGGCGCACGCGTACAGCGGGTACGACCCTCATCGTCCGCGTCGTGCAGGATCCGCTTCCCACGGTGATCATGCAGGTCGAGGCCGGTCAGGTGGGCCGCCACGGAGCCAACTCCGCGGGGATCTCGCTCAATGCCAATGGTCTCGGTGGAAGTTTCGGCAAGGCGGTCGGAGTGCCGCAGACCTTGATCCGTCGACTCGTCCTCGACCAGGGCGATATCGCGAGCGCACTCAGGACGCTCGTCAAGACGCGGCCCCATATCGCGAGCAACGCCCTGCTCGCCGACCGCAGCGGATTCGGCATCGATCTCGAGACCACGCCGAGCGGTGTGGATTGGATCTATCCCGAACGCGGTGTGATCGCCCACACCAACCACTTCCAAGCATCCGTGCCCCCGCAGCTCGCCGGGTCCTACCTTCCGGTATCCGCGGATTCGCTGCTCCGTCTGCCGCGTGTCGAGGCGGGACTCGCCAGGGTGGCGATGGCGGAGTCACCCGAGGAGAGCTACGCATTCGTCCGCGAGGCGATGTCGGATCACATCGGTTTCCCCGAAGGGGTCTGTACACATCCGCACCCTGACAGTCCTCCGGTGAAGCAGTGGTCGACGCTCCTCTCGAGCTGCGTCGATCTGACGACCGGCGAGTACCGCGTCGCGAACGGGTTCCCGTGCGAGACCGAGTACGAGGTGCTGCCTTGGAATCTCTACGACCCCACCCACTGACAGACTGAAACACGAGGAGATAGCGTTCAATGAAGAAGCAGCATCACCCCATCACGTTGATGATCGGCGCGATCACAGCGTCGGCGTTCGTCCTGGCCGGTTGCAGCTCGAGCTCGGACGACGACGGTGGCGGCGACACCGCGTTCGACGTCCCGTTCGGCGCGACGACACCTGCCGCTGCCGGCTCACTCGATACCGTGACCTGGATGCTCGGAGGAGAGCCGACGACGCTCGACGCCGACATCGACGCCACCACCGCCGACGACACGGTCCTCGCGAACGTCTGCGATCGGCTCATGCAGGTGCAACCTGACCTCACCCTCGGGCAGGGGCTGGCATCAGACGCGCAGTGGACCGATGACACCCATCTCGTCTTCACCATCAGGCAGGACGCGCTGTTCCATGACGGAAGCCCCGTGAGCACCGCCGACGTCTTGTGGAGCATGCAGCGACATTCCGCTGAGGGTGCTGCCGAATCCGACGAGTACCGGAACGTGGTCGCGATCGAACAGACCGGCGATGACCAGATCACCGTCACGACGTCGCAGCCGGACGCCATCCTCCTCCAGGCGATGGCGGGCGACGGTGGCATCGTCTGGAACCCGCGTGTGATCGAAGCCGAAGGGGAGGACTTCGGCAGCCCCGGTTCCGCTTCCGCCTGCAGTGGACCGTACGAGGTGACCTCGTGGGATGCGGGGTCGCAGCTCACCATCACCAAGTTCGCCGACTACTGGAACTCAGACGTCGACGCTCTCACGAACGAGATCGTCTTCCGCTGGGCCGATGAGACTGCGATCGCAAACTCGGTCACGACGGGCGAAGCCCAGGGGTCCTTCCTGGAGAACGCAGGTGCCGCGAGGAGCTTCATCGAGAGCGCAGACGTCTCCGTCTATCAAGGTCCCTCGACGAACGCCTGGGTGCTCGAGACGACAGATCGTGGCGCGCTGACGGATGAGCGCGTCCGTCAGGCGCTCTCGCTCGCTCTCGATCGCACCGGGGTGGCCGCTGCCGCATTCGGCGGTCTCGCCCAGCCGTGGAAGACGCCGGTCGGATCGGGGGCCTGGGGATACCAGGTCGATACCTTCGAGCAGGCGTACGACGCACTCGAAGGAGCGCCCGCGAAGCCGAGCGATGCCGACCTCGCCGCCGCCGAAGACCTGATCTCCGAGGCAGGCGTCCCGTCCGCCCCGATCGTCGTCGCGTCCAACGGGTCGTCGACGCACAACGTCATCGCGAACGCGCTCGTGTCCGCCGCGCAGTCCATCGGGCTGGAGGCGGAGATCACGGTGATCCCCCAGGTGCAGTACGGCGACTTCTACTCCGACCCCGAATTGCGGGGTCAGGCGGACTTGTGGCCCGATGAGTACTACATCTCGAAGAACGACCCGCTCGGCTTCTACAAGAACGGCGCATCCGATGCGAGCGTGAACTTCGGCGTCTTCGCCGACCCGGAATACGATGCGCTGGTCGATGAAGGCTACGCGGCGACGGACGACGTCGAGCGCGCCGCGATCACGATCGAGTTGCAGAAGCGCTGGGTGGAGCACGCCGTGTGGATCCCGGTCGTGGCGACGCCGTCGACGCTCATCATGTCGAACGACGTCACCGGCGTACCGGCCTCTGCGGCCTTCATCTACTACCCGTGGGCCGTCGACCTCGGCAGCACGAAGGGGTAGTCGTGGTGGCGCTCGCGTTCCGCAAGCTCGCCGGCATGGTCTTCACGCTGGTGATCGCCTCCTTCATCATCTTCGCTGCGATGTACGCCGCGCCGGGTGATCCGGTCACGTTCCTCATCGGCAACCCTGAGAACCTGACCCCGGAGCGGATCGCGAGCGTCCGCGCCCAGTACCACCTCGACGAGCCGATGCTCGTTCAGTACGGGCACTGGGCCGCGGGAGTCCTCACCGGCGACTTCGGCCAGTCTTTCCAGTACCACCAGCCGGTGAGTGCTCTCCTCGCCGCGAGGGTGCCCATCACCCTGTCGCTCGTCGCATACGCAGCCATCCTGCTCACAGTGGTCGGCATCGGGCTCGGTGTCATGGCCGCCGTGCGCCGGGGGAAGGCGGTCGATACCGCTATCACCGGAGCGACGACCCTCGCCGCGAGCATCCCCTCCTTCGTGTTGGGCATTGCCTTCGTCGCGCTCTTCGCCGTGGAGCTGCGGTGGTTCCCGGTCGCCGGCGCAGGTACGGCGGGATTCGATCGCGTATACGCGCTCACTCTTCCTGCGCTTACCCTCGCCGTCACCGCGCTCGCGATCGTGAGTCGTGTGACGCGCCAATCGATGATCGAGCAGTTCTCTTCCGAGCATGTCGAGGCTGCCCGCGCTTCGGGGCTGCGCGAGCGGTATGTCGTGCGTGATCACGTCTTGCGCGCAGCCTGGGGGCCGATCATCACCATGATCGCGCTCGTCATCGCGAGCATGATCGCCGGAACGGTCGCAGTCGAGACGGTGTTCGGGATATCCGGCGTCGGCTCGCTCCTCGTCGATGCGATCAACACGCATGACTTCCCGGTGGTGCAAGCGGTGCTCCTCTTCATGGTCGTCGCCTACATGATCGTCACGACGATCGTCGACCTGCTCCTGCCCGTGCTCGACCCCCGAATCGGACGAAGGGCGGTGTCCGCATGACCTCGATCCTGCTCCCGCGGGTTCGCAGACGCCGGCGGTCCGGATCCGACCTCGGGTTCTGGATCTCCTGCGGCTTCCTCGCCCTCATCGCCGTCGCGGCCGCCTTCGCCCCCCTCCTCGCCCCCTACGAGGCCGACAGTGTCGACTTCGCGGCGATCTGGGAAGGTCCGAGCGCACAGCACCTGCTCGGCACGGACCAACTCGGACGCGACCTGTTCTCCCGGTTGCTCATCGGGGCAGGAGAGACGCTGGTGGGCCCGGTGGTGCTGCTCGTGCTCGCCACGATCCTCGGTGTGGCGATCGGCGTGCTGGCGGCGTGGCGAGGGGGGTGGATCGATACCGTCCTGGCCCGCGTGACCGACGTGATGTTCGCGTTCCCCGGCCTGCTCTTCGTCGTGCTCGTCATCGCCGTGTTCGGCAAGGGTCCCGCAACAGCGATCGTTGCACTCGCGCTCGCCTATGCACCGGTGATCGCGAAGTACACGCGCAGCCTTGCGTTGAGCGAGATGACGCGTCCCTACATCGACGCCTACCGGGTTCAGGGGCTCGGCGGCTTGACGATCTGCCTGCGCGGAGTCATCCCGAACCTGCTTCCTCCGCTCGTCGGATACCTGGTCGTGCTCTTCGGGGAAGCTCTCATGAGCCTTGCGACGTTGAGTTTCCTCGGGTTCGGCGCGCAGCCTCCGAGTTCCGAATGGGGCCTGATGGTGCAGGAGGGGCAACCCGGCATCATCCAGGGAGAGTTCCTCCCGACGCTGGTGCCCGGTGCTGCCATCGCCCTCGTCGTCATCGCGGTGAACGTCGCCGGGGTGCGTGTGGCCGACCGACTTCTTGCGAAGGGATGAGTGATGCTCCTCGAAATTCAGGACCTTGATCTCGCCTTCGGGCACGGTGAAGACGCGGTGAAGATCCTCACCGGCATCACCCTGAGTGTGGACCGCGGCGAACTCGTCGGGCTCGTGGGTGAGTCGGGCTCGGGCAAGTCGACGACGGTGCGCGCGGCCCTCGCCCTCTATGGCGAGGAAGCGACGATCGCGGGGAGTATCCGGATCGATGGAACACAGATGGTGGCCGCCGACGAAAGGACCCGACGACGGGTGCGCTCCGCATCCGTCTCGCTTGTGCAGCAGGACCCGCGTTCCGCACTCAACCCCGTGCGGCGCATCGGGGATTCGCTCTCCGAACGACTCGTCCGTGTCCACGGGTGGCAGCGAAGCCGTGCGGAGGCGCACATCATCCAGCTCCTGGCCGCGGTGGGGCTGACTCACCCGGAGCGGCGCATGCGGCAGTTTCCGCACGAGCTCTCGGGCGGCATGCTTCAGCGCGTCGTCATCGCATCGGCGCTGAGCACCGATCCTGCGCTCCTTCTCGCCGACGAGGCGACGAGCGCGCTCGACGTGACGACGCAAGCCGAGATCGTCGCCATCTTCCAGCGGCAGATCCGTGAACGTGGTCTCGGGATGCTCTTCATCACCCACGACCTGGCACTCGCGGGCGCGATCTGCGATCGGATCCATGTCCTTCGGCAGGGTGAGATCGTGGAGACGCTGACGAAACCCGGGCTCTTCGCGGATGCGGTCCACCCGTACACACTCTCGCTGATCGAAGCTGCCCCCGTGCTCGACACGAAGGAGGCGTCATGAGTCTGGTGGAAGTCTCCGATCTGTACCGGGCGTTTCGGATGGGTCCGGGAACAGAGCGCGTCGTCGCTGTCAACAACGTGAGTTTCGCCATCGACGCAGGTGAGGCGCTCGGTCTCGTCGGTGAATCGGGCTCGGGCAAGTCGACGATCGCCCGGATTCTCGTCGGTCTGGAGCGCGCCGACGCGGGGTCAGCGGAGATCGACGGTGTCGATCGCCTCCGCAGGCCGCGCGGCAGGGCTGAGCGCCTGGCGAGAGCTCGCGCAGTGCAGATGGTGTTCCAGGACCCGAACGGGTCGTTGGATCGCCGACTGACCGTGCGGCAGACCCTGCGGCGGACTCTGAGGCTGCGAGAGGAGGCAGCGGGTCCGCATGCCGACCGTACGATCGCGGAGCTGCTGGATCGAGTGCGACTCACCGAACGGCATGCCGACGCGAAGCCCCACGAGCTTTCGGGCGGTCAGCGACAGCGCGTTGCGATCGCGCGGGCACTCGCGGTCTCTCCTCGTCTCGTCGTCCTCGACGAGGCCGTATCCGCACTCGATGTCTCCGTGCAGGCTCAAGTACTCGAACTCCTCGCCGAGATCCAGCGCGAGTCGAGGGTGAGCTACCTGTTCGTCAGTCACGATCTCGCCGTCGTCCGCGAACTCTGCTCCCGGGTTCTCGTGCTCTTCCGTGGCACGGTCGTCGAACAGGGGGACACCGAGCGGGTTCTGACCCGTCCCGAGCACCCCTATTCGCAGCTCCTCATCGCTTCGACGCCCGGCCCGGGGTGGGATCCGGAGCGGGTCGTCCGCGACCGGATGACGTTCACGCAGCGCATGGAGGTCGTGGGCGGGGGCGAATCGGGCTAGTAGCCCTCATCGTGTCGAGGTCTGCACTGGCCGACGCCCACCCGCAACTGGATGCCACCCGCAGATGGATGCCACCCGCGGATGAAGGAGATCTCTTGAGGGGAAGGAGCCAGCGGCTCTGAGGGTCCTTCGAATCAAGAGATCTCCTTCACCGGGGCCGGCTTCACCGGGGCCGGCGTCAAAGGACCGGCGTCAGGGGGCCGGCGTCAGAGGGGGAGCACGATAGACGCGGTCAAGCCACCGCCCTTGCGTGCACGCAGACGTACCTCGCCCGAGTGGGTCTTCGCGATGCTCTGCACGATCGCGAGGCCCAAGCCGGTGCCGTCTGGTCCGGTGGAGGTGCGACTCGCGTCACCGCGGTAGAAGGGCTCGGTGAGCAGCGCCAGCGTGGCTGATGCGATCGGAGCGCCGGTGTTCTCGACGTCGATCACCGCGCGCCCGCGCTCACGGCGGCAGCGCACCCACAGCTCTCCCCCGTGGACGTTGTGGCGGATACCGTTCTCGAGGAGATTGCGCACGGCGCGGGCGAGCAGCATCGGATCACCCTCGACCGTCAGCGCGCGGAGGTTCGTATGCACGACGATCCCTTGGGCGTCCAACTCCTCGACCTGATCCTCGATGAGTTCGCTGAGTTCGACCGGCTCAACCTCATCCAGGCCGGTGCGCGAGCGGGCGAGGGCGAGCAGCGCGGTGATGAGTCGTTCGCTCTGCTCGGTGGCCCGCAGGGCGCGCTGCATGTTGGCTTGGAGCTCCGCCGGCACGGCACCCTGCTCGAGGGGGATCTCCAGGGCAGTCCTGGTCGTGGTCAGCGGGGTGCGCAGTTCGTGGGAGGCGTTCGCCACGAATCGGTCCTGCGCGGTGAACGCCGACTGCAGCCGATCGAGCATCCCGTCGATCGTGTCGCCCAGCTCCTTGATCTCATCGTCGGGTCCAGGAAGGTCGAGCCGTCGCCCGAGGTCGCGTTCGGAGATGTCGCGGGTTGCGGCCGTGACCTCGCCGATGCGGTCGAGTGATCGACGAGCGAGCCAGAACGCGATCGCGGCAGCGACCCCGGTGAAGCCGACGAGCACCACGATCGACCACAGCAGCAGCCCGCCGCCGACCTCGTCCGCCAGGAAGGTGGATTGCTGGAGCACAGCACCCTCGACCGAATCGAGCGACGTCGTCTGCATCGGAGTGGTCACGGGGACGTCGGTGAGCATGGCGGTCTCCGCGAAGTACGCGCATCCGGTGCTGGTGGCCCCATAGATGGGTCCGCTGTCCTCGGCCGCGCTCGTCCCCTGCGAGAGCTGCGTGATCGAGAGTGCCGGCACGCAGCTCGCCGCGGTGGTGTCGATGGCGGAGGCGAAAAGCTGTTGCACCACCAGGTACTGCACCGTGAGCAGCGCGGCGCCCGCGGCGATGAAGACTCCGGCGATGATGATCACCAGCCGAGTGCGGAAGCTCATGCGTCTCATTCCGTCCCCACCCGATAGCCGTGTCCTGCCGCGGACTGGATGAGCGCCGGCGATCCGAGCTTGCGGCGCAGCGTGTGGACCACGATCTTGACCACGCCGCGGGTGCGTTCGAGCGGCTCGTCCCACACGTCGTCGAGCAGATCGTCGGCGCTGACGTATCCCCCCTCCGCGGCGAGCAGCGCCTCGAGCACTCCGAACTCCTTCAGCGTGAGACGGATCGGTGTCCCGTCGCGTTCCACGACGCGCCTCACGACGTCGAGGCGCACGCGTGCGAACTCCAGGACCGCGTTCGGGCGGCTGGACTGGGCACGGCGACCGAGGGCGCGGAGCCGAGCCAGGAGCTCCACGTAAGCGAACGGCTTGGCGAGATAGTCGTCGGCACCGAGGTCGAGACCCTCGACGCGGTCGTTGAGGGTTCCCGCCGCGGTGAGCATGAGGATGCGGGCGGGATACTCCTGCGCCACGAGCGTGCGGCACACGGCATCGCCGCTCAGCACAGGCAGGTCGCGGTCGAGGACGATCACGTCCACATCGCTCCCCGCGACGGCGGTCAGGGCGCTCGCGCCGTCGCGCGCGACATCGACCAGGTATCCCTCACGGCGCAGGCCGTCGGCGAGCGTGTCGGCCAGATCGACCTCGTCTTCCACCAGCAGCAATCGCATCGCGCCTCCCTGCTCCGAGGGTGCGCTCTCCGCGGTTAGTTTCCGGTTAGGTGCCGTCATACCGATAGCAAACCATCGCCTCCGTAGAACTGACTGCACGTCGTGGATGAGCTGCGACCGCGAGAAAGGAAATGTCATGTTCGATTCGAAAGCACACCGTTCCATGGTGGTGATGCCCGCTGTCATCGCGCTCTTCGCGCTCTCTGCATGCAGCGCCCCGTCCGGGGATGACAAGACGAAGGACGACGCCAACGATGCGGCCGCTGCCCGGTTCGTGACCTGCCTCACCGATGAGGGCCAGACGGCGAAGATCGTCGACGGCGGCCAGGTCGGCCTGCTTATGCCGGACGCTGCCGGCGACGGCGGGATGGGAACGCTGAGCGACAGCACTGCCACGATGGGCGGCGAGGAGATGGCGATCACCACGATCGTCTCAGATGAGGACGGCATGTGGCTCGCCGCGACAGCCGCCTCGGGATACCCGGAGGAGGGGCAGCGGGCCGCGTGGGAGAAGTGCGAGGAGGAGGTTCCCGAGTTCGCACAGCCTGAGCCCGACATGTCGGGAGCCGATGGCGCGCAGACGCAGATGATCTCGCCCGAGGATCTCATCGAGTCCGGGCTCGCGTTCGCCGCGTGCGCCAGGGACAACGGCTTCGCTGCCTTCGCGGATCCCGACGCCGACGGCATGCTCGAAATGCCGGTCGGGATCACGGAAGACGAGGCGCGCACCCTCCTCGAGGCGTGCGCGGAGAAGACCGGCGAGATGCCGCCGATGTTCACGCCCGAGAGCATCGAATCCGTCGACTTCGACTGGTTCGCCCTGATGAACGAGTACTTCGAAGGCGGCTTCATGGCGGCGACCACGCTGCCGTCCGGAGGCGAGGAATGAGCCGGCGGCTGACGAAAGTGCTCGTGCCCGTGGGGGCGTTGCTCGTGGCTGCCGCGGTGACCCTGGCGGTGCTGCAGCCGTGGAGCTCCGTGGCCGAGACGCCGAAGGACGACGACAAGCCGGTGACGACCAAGGCCGAGCTCACCACGCTGACTTCCGACCTCAGACTCAACGGCAGCCTGAGCTACGGCTCCTCCACCGCTCTGCCCGGTCGCGGGGGCACCATCACGCGGCTCCCGGCGGCGGGCGACGTGATCGAAGCGGGTCAGTCGATCTACGAGGTCGACGGCAAGCCGGTGATCGCGATGCGCGGTGACCGTCCGTTCTGGCGCGATCTCGGCGTCGGCGTCGAGAACGGACCCGACGTGCGACAGCTCGAGCAGGCGCTCGCCGATCTCGGCTTCGGCAAGGACATGACCGTGGACGACGAGTTCACGCGGGTCACCGAAGCCAACGTCAAGGCGTGGCAGAAGTCGCTCGGCGTGACCAAGGACGGCGTCGTGAAGCTGGGTGATGTCGTCGCGATCACCGCCGCCTCGGTGCGCGTCGACTCCGTGACGGGAAAGCTCGGTGATCCTGCAGCGACCAGCCCGCTCACGTATACGAGCACGACCCTGCGCGTGGTGGCCACGCTCACCGAAGCCCAGGCGCGCGAGATCCTGCCGGCGACGCCGGTGACCGTGATCCTTCCGGACGGCACCGAGGTCCCCGCGACGGTGGCCGCTGTCGATCCTGGCGGCCAACCGACCGGCAAAGAGGGCGAGACCACCCCGGCCACCGCGAACATCGAATTCGAGGATCCCGCCGTCGCGGAGGGCATCGGTCTGCGCGCCGTCAAGGTCGTGTTCGCGACCTCCGAGGTGAAGGACGCACTCGTCGTTCCCGTCACCGCGCTCGTGGCGACGACCGACGGCGGCTACGCGGTCGACGTGCTGCGCAAGGGCGGCAAGGTCGAACGTGTCTCGGTGGAGGTCGGACTGATCGCCGACACCCGGGTGCAGGTGGTCGGCGGGGATCTCGCCGCCGGTGATGCCGTGGTGGTGGCGCAATGACGCCCGATACCGTCGTCGAACTCGTCGAGGTGATCAAGGAGTACCCCGGCAACCCCCCGCTGCGCGTGCTGCACGGCATGAGCCTCGCGATCGAGAGCGGCGAGCTGGTGGCCGTCGTCGGCGCATCCGGATCGGGGAAGAGCACGATGCTCTCGATCATGGGGACGCTCGACGACCCCACCAGTGGCACCGTGCTGATCGACGGGACGGATGTCGCGCGGCTCGCCGAGCACGAGCGTGCAGCTCTGCGCGCTCGCCGCATCGGTTTCGTGTTCCAGCAGTTCTTCCTGCTGCCCGCGCTGAGCGCGGTCGACAACGTCGCGCTCGGGCTCCTGTACTCGGGGGTGCCCTCGGCGGAGCGCACGGTGCGGGCCGCGGCTGCGCTCGAGCGGGTCGGCCTCGGTGCGCGCATGAGGCACCGACCCGGTCAGCTGTCCGGAGGAGAGCAGCAGCGCGTCGCCATCGCGAGGGCGATCGTCGGGAACCCGTCAGTGCTGTTCGCCGACGAGCCGACCGGCGCGCTCGACTCGAGCACGGGCGAGCACATCCTCGAACTGCTCACATCGATCGCAGACTCCGGCACAGCGGTCGTGATCATCACGCACGACCCGCACATCGCCGAGCGCACGCAACGACAGGTCAGAATCAACGACGGGCGGATCATGAGCGATACCGGTAGGCGGGAACAGGAAGAGGTCGCGGCATGAGGCGCACGGGAGAGCGGATGCCCCGGCTCAGCGTCGCGGACAGCATCCGCACGGCTCTCATCGGTCCTCGCAGTCGCAAGATGCGCACGGCGTTGTCGGCGCTCGGGGTCGCTGTCGGTATCGCGGCGCTGACCGCCATCACCGGTATCGCCGCCTCGAACCAGGCGGAGCTGTTGGCCAAGCTCGACGCGCTCGGCGCCAACATGATCGTGGTGCAGCCGGGGTACGGGCCCGACAACAAGCCGGTGGCGCTTCCCGAGACCGCGGCCGGGATGATCGAGCGGGTGAGCGGCGTCGAGCAGGTCGGGGTTCTCGAGAAGGTGCCGGACGGCATCGGTGTGTACCGCAACGACCTCATGCCGAAGAGCCAGGGCAACGGATTGGCCGCGTATGCCGCGAGTCCCGACTTCCTGTCGTCGGTGGAGGGATCGGTGGCGAAGGGGTCGTGGTTCGACGAGACCGACCGCTCGCTGCCGGTGACCGTGCTCGGATCGGCGGCAGCCGCACGCATGGGCATCACGGAGCCGGGCGTGCGGGTGTGGATCGGGGAGCAGTGGTACACGGTGATCGGGATACTCGATTCGGCCGGCCTCGCCGAGTCGATCGATGCGAGCGCATTCCTCGGCGACCATTGGGCGGCGGAGCATGTGTCGGCGGAGGGTGACGACACCATCGCGTCGATCTATGTGCGCATGGCCGACGGCGGTACGGGCGAGAAGGTCCGCGAGGCGATCGGTCGCGCCGCGAACCCGTCCTCCCCGTATGTGCAGGTGACCGGACTCGGCGAGCTCGCCGGGGCGCGGGACACCGCGGATGATTCGCTGTCCGGCCTCGCGGTCGGTCTCGCGGCGATCGCTCTGCTAGTCGGAGGGATCGGCATCGCGAACACCATGGTGGTGGCGGTGCTGGAGCGGCGCGGCGAGATCGGACTCCGGCGGGCGCTCGGCGCTCGTTCGGGGCAGATCGCGGGTCAGTTCGTGGCGGAGGCGATCGTGCTCGGCGGCCTGGGGGGCATCGCCGGGGCGGTGTGCGGGGCGCTCGGCGTCTTCGCCTACGCCACGATCCAGGGCCAGGCGGTGACGATCCCCGTGGTCGTGCTGGTCGGTGGTCCGGTCGTGGCGCTGGTAGTCGGCGTGATCGCGGGGCTGTACCCCGCGATCAGTGCCGCGCGACTGTCGCCCACCACGGCGCTGCGCACGGTCTGAGCACGCCGAGGTCTGCTCCGGACGACACCCACGTGCAGATGAAGGAGATCTCTTGATCTGAAGGACTCAGGGGTTCTGAGGGGCCTTCGAATCAAGAGATCTCCTTCATCTGGTGTGGGGCCAGATCGGGGAGAAGATCAGCTGACCTTCTTCCGGTAGGAGATGATCGCGAACACGTAGGCGACCACGAGGATGCCGACGCACCAGGCGAGGGCGACCCAGATGTCGTTGCCGACGGGCTGCTCGGCGAACAGCGCCTGGATGGTGTTGACGATCGAGGTGACCGGCTGATTCTCGGCGAACCACTGCACCGGTGCCGGCATGGTGTCGGTCGGGACGAAGGCCGAGCTGATGAACGGGAGGAAGATCAGCGGGTACGAGAACGCGCTCGCACCGTCGACCGTCTTGGCGTTCAGGCCCGCGATGATGGCGAGCCAGGTGAGCGCCAGGGTGAACAGCATCAGGATGCCGATGACGGCGAGCCAGGCCCAGAAGCTCGCCCCGGTGCGGAAGCCCATCACGAATCCGACGCCGAAGATGATCGCCAGGGTGATCGCATTCGCGGTCAGTGAGGTGAGCACGTGCGCCCACAGCACACTCGACCGGGCGATCGGCATGGAGTGGAAGCGCTCGAAGATCCCGCTCTGCATGTCGGTGAAGAGCCGGAACGCGGTGTAAGCGATCCCCGAGGCGATCGCGATGAGCAGGATGCCGGGGAGCAGGTAGTTCACGTAGTTCTCGGCGCCGGTGCTCTGCTGGAGCGCGCCGCCGAAGACGTACACGAACAGCAGCATCAGGGCGATCGGGGTGACCGCCGTGGTGATGATGGTGTCGGGACTGCGGAAGATGTGCCGCATGGAGCGGCCGGTGAGCGTCGCCGTGTCGGCGGTGAAGTGCATGGTCATGCTGCGTCCTCCTTCTGCGTGGACGAGGGGCCGATGAGGGTGAGGAAGATCTCCTCGAGGGTGGGCTGCTTCTCGACGTACTCGACCTTCGCGGCCGGCAGCAGGCGCTTCAGCCCGGCGAGGGTGTCGTTCGCGATGATGCGGCCCTCGTGCAGGATCGCGATGCGGTCGGCCAGTTGCTCCGCCTCATCGAGGTACTGCGTGGTCAGGAGTACGGTGGTGCCGGTGTTCGCGAGCTCCTTGACCACGTCCCACACCTCGATGCGGGCTTCGGGGTCGAGTCCGGTGGTCGGTTCGTCGAGGTAGATGACCTCGGGGTGCCCGACCAGGCTCATCGCGATGTCGAGCCGGCGACGCATGCCGCCCGAGTAGGTGCCGACCTTGCGGTTGCCGGCATCCGTCAGGCGGAAGGTCGCCAGCAGATCGTCGGCGACCTTCCCGGGGTCGGGCAGATGCCGCAGCTTCGCGACCAGCACCAGGTTCTCGCGTCCGGTGAGGATCTCGTCGACGGCGGCGAACTGTCCGGTGAGGCTGATGCGCTCCCGGACGCCGACCGGGTTCGCGGCCACGTCGATACCCTGCACGGTCGCCATTCCGGTATCCGCCTTCAGCAGGGTGGAGAGGACACGCACCATCGTGGTCTTGCCGGCGCCGTTCGAGCCGAGGAGGGCGAAGATGCTGCCCTTCTCGACCTCGAAGTCGACCCCGCGCAGGACATGCAGATCCTTGTAGGACTTCTCGATACCGCGTACCGAGATGGCGGCGTTCGTCATGACTCGTTCTCCTTCTTCCTCGCGTCGTCGAACGCCTTGATGAGGCGCGCGCGCTCCTTGTCGATCCACTGGGTGCCGCCGTAGGCGCGGGCATACTCCTCGGCGTACTCGACGGGGTCATCGCCCACGATCGCGCTGACGGGGGTGCCGTCGATGGCAGCGCGCTCCCACAGGTCCGCGAGGTCGAGGAACATGGTGACGATGGTGTCTCCGTCGGTGATGCCGCCGTAGTACAGGTAGTACCGGTACTGGGCGTTCGCCACCTCGCGGTACGGCGAGGGGAGGGCGTCGATGCGGGCCTTGGCCTGCTTGTACTGCTTCTTCTGCTCGAGCGATCCGGTGAGCGCTTCGATCCACTTCGCGGCCATGATCAGTTCTCCTCGTTCGTGTTGTTCAGTCGTTCGATGTGCGTGCGGAGGAAGTCCCAGGTCTTCCAGAACTCCCCGAGCTCCTGGCGGCCCTGCGCGTTCAGGGTGTACACCTTGCGGGGCGGCCCCTTCTCGCTCGGGACCTTCTCGACGTCGACGAGCTTCTTCTGCTCGATGCGCACCAGGAGTGCGTAGATCGTGCCTTCGGCGATGTCGGTGAACCCGTGGTCCCGGATGCGGGTCGTGATCTCGTATCCGTAGGCCGGCTGCTCGGCGAGGAGCGCCAGAACGATGCCCTCCAGAGTGCCCTTGAGCATCTCGGTCATCTGCTTGCCCATCAGGTCCTCCCTTCCTCTCTCGGTACTCAGTGTTGCTGGGTACCGGTACAAAGTAACACCGAGTACCGGTACTTAGCAACACCGAATACCAGGACCTTCCGAGAAGTTTCCTGAGGGTTTCCGGGCGCGCGGAAACGACGGCTCGCCGAACGGCGGCGCGGAGTCCCGCTGCTACGGGAACAGGCGGCGGAGCAGCGGAAGATCGTCGTCGCTCAACGCCTGGGTGATCACGGCTGCGGTCTCCGGGTGCATATCCTTCTCGAGGCGCTTCCAGAGCCACCGGGCGGCACCCAGATCTGCCGTGGCGACAGCGGTCGAGAACGCCGCCACGCCGTCGTAGTAGGGGATGGTGGAGGAGCCGGGCTCGGCGTTGTACGGCCCGTAGATGTCGACGAACGGAAGCGTCGGATCCGGGCGCAGGTAGAGGGTGTCGCCCGGGCTGATCGGCTCGTTGCCGCGCACGTGGTTGAAGCTGGAGACCGTGACGTAGTCGACGCAGAATCGCTCGCCGATCGCGATGAGGCTGTCGCCGGCCTGCACCTCGTAGGAGAAGATCTCGCCGGCCGCATCCAGCGTGACGGGTCCGCTCGCCAGCTCCGACGCGCCCATCTCGACGAGCTCGCCCAGGAGCTTGGCGTGCATCGGAGAGCCGTCGTCCCGGTAGATGTTGATGAGCGCGTTGGTGGTGCAGTCACCGGGACCACCGGCGGGAACGCTGATGCCGTCGCCCAGGTCGACGAGTCCGACCTGCTCGGTCTTCTCCGCGCGACTCGTCGGGGCCGTGGAAGGCTCGGCGGCGAAGCGCTCCGACACCCACGAGCCCGCGTCGACGACAGCCGGCGCGGCGCCGATCACGGCGGGAGCCGCTACGGCGACCAACCCCGCGATGGCGACGACGACGACCGCGGTCGTGATCTTGGTGGTGCGCTGCATCCCGACAGCATGGCATCCCTCCCCACCGGGACGCGAGAGCCCGTGCGGAGGGAGCATGCCGTGCGCGGGGTGAAAAGGCGGGGTGAATTCTCCGGGATCGGCCGGAGCGGTTGTCGCGGGCCGGGCAGTCTGGCGGATGGCCCGAGCCGAGTTCGCCATGTCTGGATGGTGCTCGGCGGTCGCCTGAGGGGGCGGGGGTTTCCGTGTGCGAACGCGCACCGGGGAAGCGATGAATGGGGAGTCTGTCATGGGGTTTCGTGTTGCCCGCAAGGACCACACAGCCGATGGCCTTCCGTCCGAGCGGCACAGCCGCTGGCGGGGCCGCGCGAAGAAGCTGATCGGAGGCGCCCTGAGCACGGCGCTGGTCGCCTCGTCGATGGTGTTCATCGGAGGCACGGTCACGGCGGCTCCCGCGATCGCGGCTGACCCGTTCCTCTGCACGCCGGGCGCCGTGTACGTGCAGAGCACGACAGAGGTGCGCGAGTTCATCGTGGACGAGCAGGGCGGCACCCCGGGAAACGGCGGCACGCTCGGTTCCACCACCCTCGGCGTCGACCACTCCAACAATGCCCTCGGCATCTCCTCCAGCGGCCGCTACGCCTACACGGTCACCAATGCGGCCGGATCCAAGGTGCTGGCCAAGCATGACCGCGTGACCGACACCACGAGCCGCACCACGTTCACGCTCAACTCCTCCGTGCTCCGAGGTGCCGTCCACCCGGTGACCGGCGTCTACTACTTCGCCAGCGGTACCGCCAGCGGCGCCATCAACCTCTACGCCTGGAACGAGAGCGTCACTCCGCAGGCCTACGTGCAGGTCGGCACGCTCCGCCCCACCGCCGGCAGCAGCGCGTTCGGCGCCAACGGCGACATGGCCTTCAGCGCCTCGGGCCAGCTCGTGCTCGTGGCCGACAACGTCATCTACTCGTCCGACCTTCCCACCTCGCTCGTGCCGAGCACCGCGACCATCGAGGCCAAGCAGGTCCACAACATGGGCGACGGCGTGCAGGGCAACGGCATCGCGTTCGGAAACCTCGGCCACATCTTCGTGTCGGTCTCCGGAGGCGGAAACCGCATCATCGAGGTCGACCTCCCCCGCGGCGTGACCGTCAAGACCACCTCGATCGGAACCTTCGGGCCGACCGACATGGCCAGCTGCACCTTCCCGAACACCCTCACGCTGAAGAAGGACCTCCCCGAGGGGCGTCACGCCGCCACCGACCAGTTCGCCCTGCGTGTGCAGTCGCCGGCCGGCTATCAGGTCGCGCAGACGGACGCCACCACCCGCGGAGAGGCCACGGGGCTGCAGCCGGACTACGCCGGACCGGTGTTCACCAACCAGGGCGACACCTTCCGCCTCTCCGAGTCCGCATCCGGAACCACGGACAGCACCCGGTACGCCGAATCGCTCGACTGCGTGCAGGTCGAATCCGACGGCTCCACGTCTCCGGTCGCCGTGACCGCAGACGGCAGCGTCGTCCAGCCCGCCGGCCCGCTCGGCACCGATGTCACGTGCACGTTCACGAACGTACGTCTCGCACCCGACCTGGCGCTGCGCAAGACCTCCGACCCGGCCGACGGTGTCGCCGTGCAGGCGGGTCAGCGCATCACGTACACCGTCGAGGCGGAGAACACGGGCAACACGCTCCTCGACCCCGTCCGCGTGAGCGACGACCTGTCCGGCGTGCTCGCGTTCGCCGAGTACCAGGGAGACGTCGCCACGGAGCTCGACGGCTCCCCCGTCGCATCCGGCGCCGCATCCATCACCGGTGACGACCTCGCCTGGACCGGCGCGCTCGAGCCCGGTCAGGTGCTCACCATCACGTATTCGGTGATCGTTGACGCCGATGTCGAAGGAGAGCGGATCGCCAACAGCGTCACCGCCTCCGGCACCCCTCCCGGCGGCTTGCCCCCGGTCGATCCTCCCGCGGTCACGACCGAGCACCCCGTGGCGGGCTACACCGTCGCCAAGAGCTCCAGCCCCGCTGCCGGCACCGTCGTGGAGCCGGGGCAGACCATCGAGTACACGGTGACCGGCACCAACACCGGTGCCACGGTGCTGAGTCCGGCCTCCCTCTCCGACGACCTGTCGGCCGTGTTCGCGCACGCCGCCTACAACTCAGACGTCGCCACCGAGATCGACGGCGCACCCGTCACCGCGGGCGCAGCGACCATCACGGGCGACGACCTCGCCTGGACCGGCACTCTCCAGCCTGGACAGACCGTGACGATCACGTACTCCGTGACCGTGGAGGCCGACACCTCGGGTGAGATCCTGAAGAACACCGTCAGCGGCACCGCGACGCCCACGACTCCGGACCCGAGTGACCCCGACGGACCGCAGGTGCCGGGCGAACCCATCGTCCCGCCCACGGTCACCACCGAGCACCCGGTGATCGGTTCGGGATTCACGATCAGCAAGTCCGCCGACCCCGCCTCGGGCACCGCCGTCTCGGCCGGCGACACCGTGACCTACACGATCACCGGAACCAACACGGGTGACACCGGCCTCGATCCGGCCCGGATCGTCGACGACCTGTCGGGTGTGCTCGATGACGCCGGCTACAACGACGACGTGACCGCCGACCGCGGCTCCGTCACCGTCAGCGGCGACACGCTCACCTGGACGGGCGATGTGCCCCGCGGCGAGTCCGTCACCATCCGCTACTCGGTGACCATCGATGCCGGAGTCCAGAAGGCGCTGCTGAACAACGTCGCCAGTGGCACGGCCACACCGCGGATCCCGGTCGACCCGGCCGACCCCGACGGTCCCACGACCCCGGGGACCCCGATCGTCCCGCCGCCCGCGGAGACGAACCACCCGGTCGTCGAGACCGGCCTCGAGGTGACGAAGTCCGCGGACCCCGTCTCCGACACCGCCGTGCGCGCGGGCGACACGATCACGTACACGATCTCCGGTGTCAACACGGGCAACACGACGCTCGACCCCGCGTCCATCGTCGACGACCTGTCCGCCGTGCTCGCCCACGCTCAGTACGGCGGCGACGCGAGCGCATCGACCGGAGCCGTCGAGCTCGACGGCACG
>WPCJ01087564.1_pt1 | contig 18762 bp, 20 predicted proteins | sample 5399831 | NCBI WGS metagenome assembly WPCJ01 (sample SAMN12869470, study PRJNA574797) | sludge metagenome | isolation source: wastewater treatment of pH10 | place: China:Beijing | collected 2019-05-20 | reverse complement strand
TGAACCGGCCGTGCTCGACCTCGACCTGTCGGCGCTGGAGGCGCGCCACGGCGGTCGTCTGGGCGTCTCGGCGGCGACCGAGGGCCGGAGCGCGGCCTGGCGCGGCGACGAACGCTTCGTCTACTGCTCGACCTTCAAGATGTATCTGGCGGCGGCGACCCTGCTGCGCGTCCAGGCGGGGCAGGAGCGGCTGGACCGGGCGATCCCGGTGACGCAGGCCGACATGATCAGCCACGCCCCGGTCACGGAACCGGCGGTCGGTTCGACCCTGACCATCGAGCAGTTGATGAAAGGGACGGTCGAAGTCAGCGACAATCCCGCCGCCAACATCCTGATCCGTGAAATGGGCGGGCTGGAGGCCTTGCGCTCCTTCTATCGCGGCATCGGCGACGACAGCACCCGCGTCGATCGCCTCGAGCCCGAGATGAATCGCCAGGACGGCGACAAGGACACCATCACGCCCGATCAGTCGGTGCGGAACATCCAGCGCCTGCTGGTCGCCGCCGATACGCCGCTGAGCCCGGCGTCCAAGACCCTGTTGATGCGTTGGCTGGTCGATACGCCGACGGGGCAGGGGCGGATCAAGGCGGGCGTCCCGGCGGACTGGACCGTGGCGCACAAGACCGGCACCGGCGGCTATGGCCCCGTCAACGACATCGGCCTGATCCTGCCGCCCAATGCGGCGCCCATCGCCATCGCGGTCTATTTCCACGCCACGAAGGATTCGACCGACGCCCAGCGCGAGGCGGTGATCGCCGATGCGACCCGGCAGGCGCTCAAGGCGCTGGGGCATGGCTGAGGGCCGCCGAATCCTGTCATCAGGCGACATGACCTTAGCACGTCGTCATGGCTGACGCGCCCATCCTGATGAAGGACGGCATGGCGCGCCCCACGGGGCGTGACGCGCTCGGCTGGCTGATGCGCGGCGAGGTCGGCATGGCGGTCGGCGTCATCGCCGTCATCATGCTGCTGATCCTGCCCATCCCGAAGATGCTTCTGGACCTGCTGCTGGCCATCTCCCTGGTGTCCAGCGTGCTGATCCTGATGACGGCCGTGATGATGAAGCGGCCTCTGGACTTCGCCATCTTTCCCACGGTGCTGCTGGTCTCGACCCTGTTCCGGCTGGGTCTGAACCTGGCCTCGACGCGGCTGATCCTCAGCAACGGCCAGGAAGGCCACGACAGCGCGGGCAAGATCATCCAGGCCTTCGGCGAACTGATGATGGGGGGCAACTTCATCATCGGGGTGATCATCTTCGCCATCCTGCTGGTGGTGAACTTCGTGGTCATCACCAAGGGCGCCACCCGTATCGCCGAGGTTTCGGCCCGCTTCACCCTGGACTCCATGCCGGGCAAGCAGATGGCGATCGACGCCGATCTGTCGTCCGGTCTGATCAACGAGGATCAGGCCAAGCTGCGCCGCAAGGAGCTGGAGCAGGAATCGACCTTCTTCGGGGCCATGGACGGCGCCTCCAAATTCGTGCGCGGCGACGCCGTTGCGGGCCTGATCATCACCTTCATCAACGCCATCGGCGGCCTGCTGATCGGGGTGGTGCAGCACGGCATGCCCGCCATGGAGGCGGCCAACACCTATGTCCAGCTGACCGTCGGCGACGGCCTGGTGACGCAGATCCCGGCCATCATCGTGTCGGTCGCCGCGGGCTTCCTGGTGACCAAGGCCGGGGTCGAGGGTTCGGCCGACAAGGCCTTTGTCGCCCAGCTGGCCAGTAATCCGGTGTCGCTGGGCGTGGTGTCGGGCACGGCGGGACTGATCGGCCTGATCCCGGGCATGCCGCTGCTGCCCTTCGCGGCGCTGGCGCTGGGGACGGGCTTCATGGCGTGGAAGCTGGGCCGCGATCGGCTGAAGCCGCCGCCCGCCGAGCCGGTGAACCTGAAGCCGAAGGAAGACGTGGAGGAGCCGATCTCCACCGCCCTGACCATCGACGAGGTGAAGATCGAACTGGGCTACGCCCTTCTGGCCCTGATCAATGATCTGGAAGGTCGCCGCCTGACGGATCAGATCCGCGCCCTGCGCCGCTCGCTGGCCCAGGAATACGGCTTCGTCATGCCCAGCGTGCGCATCCTCGACAACATGCGCCTGTCTAATCAGGGCTACGCCATCCGCATCAAGGAGATGGACGCCGGTTCGGGCGAGGTGCGCCTCGGCTCCCTGATGGCGATGGATCCGGCGGGCCGTCAGGTCGAGCTGCCGGGCGAGCACACGCGCGAGCCCGCCTTCGGCTTGCCCGCGACCTGGATCGACGATTCCCTGCGCGAAGAGGCGACCTTCCGCGGCTACACCATCGTCGACCCCTCGACGGTGCTGACGACGCACCTGACCGAAATCCTCAAGGAGAACATGGCCGAACTGCTCTCCTACGCCGAGGTGCAGAAGCTGCTTAAGGAGCTGAAGGGCGAGGAGCAGAAGCTGGTCGAGGAGCTGATCCCCTCGGTCGTCACCGTGACTACGCTTCAGCGCGTGCTTCAGGCCTTGCTGCGCGAGAAGGTGTCGATCCGCGACCTGCCCGCCATTCTGGAAGGTCTGGCCGAGGCGGCGCCGCACACCACCAGCGTCGCCACCCTGGTCGAGCACGTGCGCGGCCGTCTGGCGCGTCAGCTGTGCTGGCAGCACAAGGCCGACGACGGCGCCCTGCCCATCGTCACCCTGTCGCCCGAATGGGAGCAGGCCTTCGCCGAGAGCCTGATCGGCCCTGGCGAGGACAAGCAACTGGCCATGGCGCCCAGCAAGCTTCAGGATTTCATCCGCGCCGTCCGCGACGTGTTCGAGCGCGCCGCCATGACGGGCGAGAACCCGGTCTTGCTGACCGGGCCGCAGGTGCGCCCCTACGTCCGCTCCATCATCGAACGCTTCCGCGGTCAGACGGTGGTGATGAGCCAAAATGAGATTCATCCCAAGGCCCGCCTCAGGACGGTGGGATCAGTCTAGGTCGCGGCGTGGTAGGGGCTGGACACGGCTTCGACGGCGAATAAGGTTCGCGGCATGAAACGCATTCGGCCGGCCCTGCGCACCTTCGGAACCTTCCTGCGCACCCCGACCCTCAGTCGCTCGATCATCGCCCTTCTGGCCCTGGCGCTGCTGCTGCTGCTGGCCGTCAATACGGCGACGCTGGTGATGATCCAGCGGACCTCCAACTACAACGACACCGTGGACCACAGCCAGCAGGTGCGCTTGGCGGCCAAGGACACGCTGATGCTTCTGACCGACGCCGAGACGGGGCAGCGCGGCTTCATGTTGACGGCGCGGACCGAGTATCTGGGCGTTCACGACAACGCGGTCGCCAAGTTGCCTGCCGTGATCGCTCGGCTGGAGGCCCTGGTTGAAGGCGACGCTGAATCCTCGGCGCGCGTGGTCAAGGTCAAGCGGATGGCGCGGGACCGGCTGGCTCTGATGGATGAAACCGTCAACCTGACCCGCACGGGCCGTATCGGCGAGGCCGTTTCGCGCATTCGCGGCGGTCAGGGCAAGGCTTTGATGGACGCCATGCGCGTCGAGCTGGCCGCCATCGACGCCATTGAAGCGAAACGCTTGGCCGAACGCACCCGCCAGTCGGAATGGGCCCAGGCGGTGACCGTGGCCGTCAACGCTCTGGCCGGGGTGCTGATCCTGGTGCTGGCGGGGATCAGCGTCTGGCTGGTGCGACGCTATGTGGCCGAGATCGAGGCCGCGCATTTCGAACTGGACCGGGTCAACGCCGGTCTGGAGAACGAGGTGCGCGATCGCACCGCCGAACTGACCCGCGCCAACGAAGAGATCCAGCGTTTCGCCTATATCGTCAGCCACGATCTGCGTGCGCCCCTGGTCAACGTCATGGGCTACACGTCTGAGTTGGAGCAGGTCGCTAAACAGCTGGACGAGCAACTGGCGGCGGTCGAGACGGCGCACCCTGGTCTGGTGGACCCCGAGGCCGTGCGCGCCGTGCGTGAGGACGCCCCCGAGGCTGTCGGCTTCATCCGCACCTCGACGGCCAAGATGGATCGGCTGATCAACGCCATCCTGCGTCTGTCGCGCGAAGGGCGACGCGCCCTGGCGTCGGAGCGGCTGAACATGACGGCCATGGCCAAGGGCATCGCCGACACGGTTCATCATCAGGTCGCCGAAACAGGCGGCGAGATCGTGGTGGGCGAGTTGCCGATGCTGGAGAGTGATCGCCTGGCGGTCGAGCAGATCTTCGGCAATCTGATCGACAATGCGGTGAAGTATCAGCAGCCCGACCGCCCCATCCGGGTCGAGATCCAGGGGCAGGAGACATCCGGCGGCTGGCTCGAGTATCGCATCAGCGACAACGGCCGGGGCGTCTCGCCCAAGGATCATGAGCGGATTTTCGAGCTGTTCCGTCGCTCGGGCAAGCAGGACACGCCGGGCGAGGGCCTGGGCCTGGCCTTCGTGCGCAACATCGTGCGGCGTCTCGGGGGCTCCATCGACGTCGAATCAGAACTCGGCCAGGGGTCGACATTTCATCTGAAATTTCCGAAACGTCTGACTATGCTGGGTGACTATCAAGGAGACCGCCTGTGAGCCACTCAGTGAAGATCGTCATGGTCGAGGACGATCATGGGCACGCCAAGCTCATTGAGAAGAACATCCGGCGGGCGAACATCGCCAACGACATCGTCCATTTCGATCACGGCGAGGCGGCGCTCGACTATCTTTTCAGCGACGAGGTGGGGCGCACCGGCCCCCTGTTGATCCTGCTGGACCTGAATCTGCCGGACATGTCGGGCACGGACATCCTTGATCGGGTCAAGTCCGACGACAATCTGCGCCGCGCGCCCGTGGTCGTGCTGACCACCACCGACGACAAAATCGAAATCCAGCGCTGCTACGATCTGGGCTGCAACGTCTACATCACCAAGCCGGTGGACTACGAGGCCTTTGCGGGCGCCATCCGCCAGCTGGGCCTGTTCCTGTCGGTCATGCAGGCGCCTGAGATCTGACGCCGTGACGGAACCGGGGGCCGCCATACGTCTCTTGTACATCGACGATGACCGCGGCTTGTCCCGCCTGGTCCAGAAGGAGCTCGGCCGTCACGGCTATGAGGTCATCTGCGCGCCCGATGCGGACAGCGGCTATGAGGTGCTGAAGGCGGGCCAGTTCGATGTCTGCGCCCTGGACCACTACATGCCGGGTCGTGAGGGCCTGGACGTCCTGCCCGACATCCTGGCACTGCCGACGCCGCCGCCGGTGGTCTATGTGACGGGGGCCCAGGACGGCCGCATCGCCGTCGCCGCCCTGCGCGCCGGGGCCGCCGATTACGTCATCAAGGACGTGTCCGAGGACTTCACCGCCCTGCTGCGTTCGGCTCTTGAGGACGCCTTGCTGCGGCGTCGTCTGGAGCGCGAGAACGAAGAGGCGCACGAGGAAGTGCGCCAGGCCCGCGACCGCGCCGAGGCCTTGCTGCGCGAGGTGAACCATCGCGTCGGCAACTCGCTGCAACTGGTGTCCAGCTTCATCTCCCTGCAACTGCGCCAGCTGGCCGACGAGGGCGCGCGCGACGCCCTGCGCGAGGCCCAGGTGCGGATCGAGGCCGTGGCCCATGTCCACCGCCGCCTCTACACCTCGGCCGATGTCGAGCGGGTTCAGATGGACGAGTATCTGGCCGGTCTGGTCGATGAGCTGGGCAAGTCCATCGGCCCCGACAGCGACGGGCCGCGACTGACTCTGCAGGCCGAGCCTCTTCAGGTGACGACCGATCAGGCCGTGTCCCTGGGCGTCATCGTGACCGAGCTTGTCACCAACGCCGTCAAATACGCCTATGAGCCGGATGCTGCGGGCGAGATCCGCGTGATCCTGAGGCGTCTGGAGGATGGGCGACGCGCCCAGCTGACGGTCGAGGATGACGGGCCCGGCCTGGGCGACAGCTTGCCCAAGGGAACGGGCCTGGGCTCCAAGATCATCTCGGCCATGGCGGGCGGACTGCGCTCGGCGATCGAGGTGGACCCGGCGCATCGCGGCGTGCGCGCCCTTTTGGCGTTTGATCTCTGACGACGCTTTGGGGGTTTCGCCCGGCGACGCGGCAGGGTTAATCTCCCACGATGAAGCTTCAGTTCGGTACGGCCCGTCCCGGTCTCGATTACATCCACCGTCCCGCCGTCTTCGGCATCGCCGAGCGTGACGGCCGTCTGGCCTGCGTGCGTGTGGATCGCGGCGACGGGCACGCCTATTTCGATCTGCCCGGCGGCGCCCTGGACGGCGAAGAGACGGAGCAGCAGGCCCTGGCGCGCGAGTTCGCCGAGGAGACGGGCCTGATCATCCAGCCGGTCGATCGCCTGACCGAGGCGGCGCAGTATTTCCTCAAGTCGGACGGCACGCCGGTCAACAACGTCGGCGGCGTCTGGCTCGTCAATGTGACCGGCGCCGACCCCTCGGCCAAGCAGGAAGCGGATCATGAGCTGGTCTGGCTGGAGCCGCTGCGCGCCCTGTTCAGCCTGCGGCACGAGGCGCACAGCTGGGCCGTTGCGCGCTGGTTGCGTGATCGTCATGCCGCAGCCTCCGCTTCGGAACCTCGCTAGAGAAAAAGGGTTGTTTTCCTGACGGGCGCCAGTTCCGGCGATCCGAAAGACAGGGAGCTCCCCATGCCTGACCACGACCGTATCGAAGGCGCCGCCAAGAACATGGGCGGCAAGCTCAAGGAAGCCGCCGGCAAGCTGACCGGCGATGAAAAGCTGAAAGCCGAAGGCCGCGCCGATCAGGTGGCGGGCAAGGTCCAGAACGCCGTCGGCGGCGTGAAGGACGCATTGAAGGGCGAGCGAAGCTAAGACGTGGGGGCGGGCGTTGTCGCCGCATGACGCCCGCTACTCGCGTGATGCGAGAATTTACGATTTATTCGAGATGTTGCGTGTAATATTCGCATGATGGTTACTTCCGGTTAGCTGTAAAAATTCAGAAACGAGAATTTCTGTCGTCATTCACAAGGCGTTCACGGGGGCAGCGATGCCCGATAGAGTGTCTGAGACGAACACGGAGCCGATGGTCGGCGTGCAGGGCGCGACCGGACTGTCGCATCCCTACCGGCGATTGTATCTGCCGGTTCCTGCAAAATTCATTCTGGCGCTGACGTTGGCGATCGCCTGGACGGCGCTCAGCGTCTGGCTTTCCCAGCGTTGGCTGGCGGACCTGGCGAGCGTGAGCAGCTGGGTATTCGCCCTCATCGCCATCGGCTTCATCGCCTATGTGCCGGGGTTCATGAACGCCTTCCTGCTCGGCACGCTGATGTTCGATCGAAGGCCGCCGCGCATCCGCCCGACGACCTATCCGGCGGTCAGCGTTCTTGTCGCCGCCTATAATGAGGCGGCCGGCATTCGCGACACCCTCACCAGTCTGGCGCACCAGACCTATCCCGGCTCCTATGAGGTTCTGATCCTCAACGACGGTTCGACCGACGACACGGTCGCGGTCGCGCGCCGGGCGATCGCCGAATTGGACTTTCCGCCCAACGCCGCCGTGCGCGTGCTCGACTATTCGGTCAATGCAGGCAAGGCGGCGGTGCTCAACCGCGGTCTGAAGGAGGCGCGGCACGACCTGATCGTCACCATCGACGGCGATTCCTGGGTGCGCGAGGACGGCCTGGCCCAGATCGTCGAGCGTCTGCTGACCGATCCGCCCTCCACCCAGGCGATCGCCGGCGCCGTCATGGTGCGCAACTCACGTGAGAACTTCCTGACCCGTTCCCAGGAATGGGACTACTTCCACGGCATCGCCGCCGTGAAGCGGATGCAGTCCATGTATCACGGCACCCTGGTCGCACAGGGCGCCTTCTCCCTCTATCGGCGGGAGGCCCTGGAACAGGTCGGCGGCTGGCCCGAGTGCGTGGGTGAGGACATCGTCGTGTCCTGGGCCCTGCTCGAAAAGGGATACCGCATCGGCTACGCCGAGGACGCCCTGGCCTTCACCAATGTGCCGACGCGCTTCAAACAGTTCGCCTTGCAGCGCAAACGCTGGTCGCGCGGCCTGATCGAGGCGTTCAAGGCGCACGGCGGCCTGCTGCTCAAACCACGCCTGACCACCATCTTCATCTGGTGGAACCTGTGCTTCCTGCCGCTGGATCTGGTTTACACCTTCGTCTTCATCCCCGGCCTGGTGCTGGCGATGTTCGGCATCTTCTGGATCGCCGGACCGCTGACGCTGGCGGTGCTGCCGCTGGCGGCCCTGTGGAACATATTCCATCTTCCGCATCCAGCGCCGTATGTTCCATAGCGAAGGACTGAAGGTGCGCCGCAACTTCGGGGGATTTCTCTTCTACGCCCTGGGCTACAGTCTGGTGATGCAACCGGTCTGCGTGTGGGGCTATGGCGCCGAACTGCTGGGGATGCGGAAGAAATGGGACACCAAATGAACGCCCTGACCGGGGGAGCCGCGCTGGCGCTCGTTCTGCTGGCGGCGGCCTCCGCCCAGGCTCAGTCCGCGCCGGAGACGGCCCAGCAGACCGCCCGCGCCGAGCATCCCGACAGCGTGGCGGCCGGTTTCCTGCCGCGCTACGCGGTGGGCGCGGACCTGTTCGCCTCGACCGACGCCGACAACACCGACGTCATCAAGGCGGGGGTGAACCTCGACTGGCGCTACAGGGGCCCGGACGACTACCTCGGCCTGCGGATCGAGACGGCCACCTTCAAGCCGCTGGGCCAGAAGTCGACCGAGGACCAGCGCGTCTATGTGCGCTTCGCCGACAAGACCGGCGACTGGTCGTGGAAGGGGCAGGTCGGCACGGACGGCGACACCGTCCTGGGCGCGGTCAGCGTTCACAACGACGCCCGGTTCCGCCAGGAATACTTCATCGAGCGCGAGATTCTGGAAACGCCGCTCGGCTTGGAGAAGGGGCTCTACTACACGTTCCTCGGCGGGGCCTTCGACCTGACGGTCAATGATCGCAACAACTTCACCGTCATGGCGGGCGTTCAGGATTTCACGGGAGACAACGTCCGTACCCATCTGCGCCTCAACTACATCCATGTGCTGAAGCCCGAATGGGGCCTGTCCGCCCAACTTCGCACCCGCTACTTCCACAGCAGCGACCCCGGCGAGTACGACTATTTCTCGCCCAAGAACTATGTCGAGGTCATGCCGGTGCTGCAGGTGCGCCGCTACTACGGCGGCTGGCGCTATGTGGTCGCCGGCGGCCTGGGCGCTCAGAAGGAAACGGGCAGCGACTGGCGCAACGCCCGCTATTTCAACGCTCAGGTCACCAGCCCCCCTGTGCGCGAATGGGCCTTCACCGCGGGCCTGACCTACAGCAACACCCCCGTCGCCCGTGGCTACACCTATGACTACACCCAGGTGAATTTCGGCGTGACGCGCGCCTTCTGACCAATTCGGCTTTCACTCTTGAAAGTCAGGCTGTCGGGGTGTGAACGGAGGGCTTCTGTTCATAGACGCTTCGCCACAGTCGCGCCGGAATCTTTTCTAGTATCGTTGTCATGTCAGTTTCTCGAGGGGGAGAGCAGATGTGGGCACGTCGATCGATCTTGTTGGGAGCGGCGGGTTTGAGCGTGGGGCTTCCTGCGTCCGTCCTGGCGCAGGAAGCGCTTTCGAGCGACGACCAGTTCTTCTCCGAAGGTCGCTATTTGCCGACCTACCTCGACCTGAAGGCCAAGGCTGAAGCGGGTGATCAAGCGGCGCGACAGATGTTAAGTCAGTTCGCGTCCTTCCTGGGGGACGAGGCGACGGCCGTCGGCTTGGATGAGCGGCCTCCGCGGCCGTCGCTGATTCCACCCTGTCCATCCACCCCGAGGCGCGCGTCTTCGTCTTCGTCGGCTACAGTCACGCGATGGAGACCGAAGGACGGGGCGACCTATGGTTCGCCGCGCGCCTGAAAGCCAAGACGGGCATCGATCCGCTGACGATTGAGCAGTCGAGGAACTGGCCCGCGATCGCGCCTCAGAACGATGCGCCGCACGTGGCCGCCGTCCTGGCGCGCTTTGCGCCCGAAAACCCGATCGTGGTGTCCAGAGATGGCGAGAGCATCGGCGCGCCCAACTATGCCGGAAAAATGGATATGTCGGTCTTCCATCCGCGCATGACGCCTGTGGCGGGCCGCCCGGGGTGGCTGGCGGCGGATCCCGAGCGGCGGCGCGTGACGATCAAGGTTCCGCCGCTGGACGAACAGGTGCTGATCCAGGCCCTGTCGATGGCGGAAACCACGGCCGGCCCGCCGTCGGATCACTATCTGCTGCCGCCCGGCGCGTCGGAGGCGACGTTCTTTCTTCACCCCGGCCGTTATTTCTTCCGTCAAGAGACCGCAGCGGGCATTCAGCCGGCCTTTGGCGCGCTCAGCGTCGATTAGCGCGCCAGGGTCCGCATCGCCCGTTCCAGGCCTTCCAGCGTCAGGGGGAACATGCGGTGTTCCATCACCTCGCCGATCAGGTTGACCGAGGGGGTGTAGCCCCAGTGGCGTTCGGGCACCGGGTTCAGCCAGACCGACTTGTCCCACTGTTCGCGGGCGCGTTTCAGCCAGACGGCGCCGGCTTCCTCGTTCCAGTGCTCGACCGAGCCGCCGGGCATGGTCACCTCATAGGGCGACATGGTCGCGTCGCCGACGAAGATGGCGCGCCAGTCGCCGGGGTATTTGTGGATCAGATCCCAGGTCGGGATGCGTTCGCTGTGGCGGCGTCGGTTGTCCTTCCAAACCCCTTCGTAGAGGCAGTTGTGGAAGTAGAAGAACTCCAGGTTCTTGAACTCGGTCCGCGCGGCGGAGAACAGCTCTTCACATAGCTGGATATGGCCGTCCATCGAGCCGCCGACGTCGAGGAACAACAGCACCTTGATGGTGTTGCGCCGCTCGGGCCGCATGTGGATGTCCAGCCAGCCCTGACGCGCCGTGCCGTCGATGGTGCCGTCGATGTCCAGTTCCTCGGCCGCGCCCTCGCGGGCGAAGCGGCGCAGGCGGCGTAGGGCCACCTTGATGTTGCGCGTGCCCAGTTCGACCGTGTCGTCCAAGTTCCTGTATTCGCGCTTCTCCCAGACCTTGACCGCGCGGCCGTGACGTCCGGGGCCGCCGATGCGGACGCCCTCGGGGTTGTAGCCGCCGTGGCCGAAGGGGCTGGTTCCGCCCGTGCCGATCCAGCGGGCGCCGCCCTGGTGGCGCTCCTTCTGTTCGTCCAGACGCTGCTTCAGCGTCTCCATCAGCTGCTCGAAACCGCCGAGGGCCTCGATCTGGGCCTTCTCCTCGTCGGTCAGGTATTTTTCGGTCAGCAGGCGCAGCCAGTCCTCGGGGATGTCGGCGGTGATCTCCTCGCCGGGGCTGACGCCCTCCAGCCCCTTGAACACCTTGCCGAACACCCGATCGAAGCGGTCGTAGTGCTTCTCGTCCTTGACCAGGACGGCGCGCGACAGGTGGTAGAAGGCTTCGACGTCGCGGCCCGCCACGCCCTTGTCCATGGCCTCCATCAGATGGAGCCATTCCTTGAGCGACACAGGCACCTTGGCCTCGCGCAGGGCGGTGAAGAAGGGCAGCAGCATGGCTTAAGACTGGCCCCGGCCTAGCCGCGCCGCAAGATGAACTCGTCGTCCATCCAGGCGCCGACCGGATACTGATACTCGCCCGCCTTTTCGAAGCCGTAGGCGGCGTACAGCTTCTGCGCCTTCAGATTGCCGCTCCAGACGCCGATCCACAGGGGGCCGTCGGTGTGGGCCTCCATCCAGTCCAGCGAGATCTTCAGCAGTTTCGTGCCCAGGCCCAGGCCTTGCGCCTGCTTGCCGACGTAGAGGCGGCGCAGCTCCGCGTGGCTGGCGCGGCCGTCAGGGTGGGGCAGGGTGTTCGGCCCGGCGTTGGCGAAGGCCAGCAGTTCGCCCTCGCGCTCGGCCACCCACCAGGCGGCGCCGGGCTCGGCCAGCTTCTTGGTGATGGCCTCGGCGTTGAAGCTGGCGTCCAGGAACATGGTCAGGTCGGCGGTCGGATAGGGGATGCCGAAGCCGGTGACGAAGGTGTCGATGAAGGTCTGGCGTCCCAGCACGGCCAGGGCGGCGGCGTCATCGAGGCGGGCGGGACGGATCACGGGTTCGCTCATTCTTCGACGCATAGCGCCGCGCGGAGGCCGGGTGAAGGCGCGTCGGGACGCTCCGCGCCCTGTTCATTGCAACCTCGTCATCTTTGCGTGGTTGCAGGGGCGCGCGGCGGAAGCTACCACCTTTGTCCAAGGTGCGCTGTTCGCGGTGCACGCCAATGCTGGGATCGGGGAGGTAAAGGGACGCCAAGGCCTTGGTTTCACAGGCTGATCCCCGTGCTATGACTTCTCCTGCACTCATGACTCATTCCGAATCCGCAGTTCAGACGCCGGTTGCGGCCGCCGGCTCCGCCGAGTCGGAGACCGCCTATGGCGCGATCACCCTGGCACGCCATGGCGAGCCGGCGCTGTCGCGCAAATGCATGATCACCTCGGACCAGTATCGCGACTGGTGGGGGCGTTATGAGATCGGCGGCCTGCGTGCGGGTCAGACGCCGCCCCAGGCCCTGCTGAGCACGGCCGAGGGCGCCGGGGCGATCTACGCCTCCACCCGGCCGCGCGCGCAGGAAACCGCCCGCGCCGTCGCGCCGGGCCGCGACGTTCTGGTCGACGCCCTGTTCATCGAGGCCCCCCTGCCGCCGCCGCATTTTCCGGCCTGGATCAAGCTGTCGCCGCGCTACTGGGGCGTGATCTCGCGCATCTGGTGGCACGCCTTCAACCACCACGAGGGCCAGGAGACCCGCGCCGAGGCCGAGGTCCGCGCCGACCAGGCCGCGCGCGTCCTGATCGCTCGCGCCTCGGAAGGCCATGACGTGCTGGTGCTGGCGCACGGCTATTTCAACCACATGGTCGGCCAGCGGCTGAAGGCGCACGGCTGGCGTCTGGCCCACAACCAGGGCTTCAAATACTGGTCCCAGCGCCGTTTCGTGAAGCGCTGACGTCGCGGCGTCAGGAAGGCCGTTGAAGCGGCGCGCCTGCCTCTCTAGGTTGCGCCCATCATGACTGACGCATCCGCTTCCCCCGCCGTGCCCGCCGATCTCAGCTTCGAGGACGCCCTGTCGCGTCTGGAGGGCATCGTTTCGCGCCTGGAATCGGGTCAGGCGCCGCTCGAGGAGTCCATCGCCCTGTACGAAGAGGGCGCGCGGTTGAAGGCTCACTGCGAGGCGCGGCTGAAGGCCGCCCAGCTGCGGGTCGAGAAGATCGTCGTCGGCGCCGACGGCCAGGCCAAGGGCGTCGAACCGGCCGAGTTCGGCTGATGTCCGGTTCCGAAATCGCGCCGCAGATCGGCTTCGACGACTTCATGAAGGTGGACGTTCGCGTCGGCCGGATCATCAAGGCCGAGCCGTTCCCCGAGGCCCGCAAGCCCGCCTATAAGCTGACCATCGACTTCGGCGAGGCGATCGGCGTCAAGAAGTCCTCGGCCCAGATCACCCATCACTACACCCTGGACGAGCTGCACGGCCGCAAGGTCGCCGCCGTCGTCAACTTCCCGCCGCGCCAGATCGGGCCGGTGATGTCCGAGGTGCTGACGCTGGGCTTCCCGGACGCGGAAGGGAACGTCGTCCTGGCCGGCGTCGACCGCGACCTGCCGCTGGGCGGGAGGCTGTTTTGACCCTGCTCGCCGCCAATTCGCCGGAACAGGCCGTCATCGACCGCGTGGCCGAGATCGCCGATCTGGTCACCGTCGCCCTGGACCAATTGCTGCCGCGCGCCGATGGCCCGGAGGCGCGCCTGACCGAGGCCATGCGTTATGCGGCCTTGGGGCCGGGCAAGCGGCTGCGTCCCTTCTTCGCCATCGAGGCGGGCCGGATGCTGGAGGTCGAGGAGCGCGCGGCCCTGCGCGCCGCCTGCGCCCTGGAATGCGTCCACGCCTATTCTCTGGTGCACGACGACCTGCCGGCGATGGACGACGACAACGTGCGTCGCGGCCGCCCGACCTTGCACATCGCCTATGACGAGGCCACGGCCATCCTGGCGGGCGATGCGCTTCAGACGGCGGCCTTCGACATCATCCTGGACGAGGACACCCACGACGACGCGGCCGTGCGCTGCGAACTGGCGCGGCGTCTGTCGTTCGCGTCGGGCGCGCGCGGCATGGCGGGCGGCCAGATGATCGACCTGATGGGGGTGCGCGACGATCTGGGCGGCGTGGCCCGGATGCAGCGTCTGAAGACCGGCGCCCTGTTCGCCTACGCCTTCGAGATCCCGCTGATCATCGCCGACGCCAACGAAGCGGCCTGGCACGCCCTGACCAGCTTCGCCCACGACATCGGCCTGGCCTATCAGATCGTCGACGATGTTCTGGACGCCGAAGGCTCGGCCGAGGAGATGGGCAAGGCCGCAGGCGGCAAGGACGCGGCTCTGGGCAAGACCAACTTCGTCACCCTGCTGGGCGTCGATGCGGCGCGACAGAGGGTCGCGCATCTGGCCGATCAGGCTCGCTCGCACCTTGACCTGTTCGGTCATGAGGCCGAAATCCTCAAGGCCAGCGTGGACTTTGTGCTTAAACGCCGGTCCTGATAGGAAACGCGCCCGCCCTCAGCGGGTTACTGTTGACGCTCCGTCGTCTGAAGGCCCCCGATCCCCATGCCCCACACTCCGCTTCTCGACACCGTCAAGTTTCCCGCCGACACGCGGGGCTTCGACATCGCCCAGCTGAAACAGCTGGCGGACGAGGTGCGGGCTGAGACCATCGACGCCGTGTCGGTGACGGGCGGGCACCTGGGCGCGGGTCTGGGCGTGGTCGAACTGACGGTCGCCCTGCACCATGTCTTCGAGACGCCGCAGGACATCCTGATCTGGGACGTCGGCCACCAGTGCTATCCGCACAAGATCCTGACCGGGCGGCGCGACCGTATGCGCACCCTGCGTCAGGGCGGCGGCCTGTCGGGCTTCACCAAGCGGTCGGAGAGCGAATACGACCCCTTCGGCGCGGCCCACGCCTCGACCTCCATCTCGGCGGCGCTGGGCTTCGCCGCCGCGCGGGACGCCAAGGGCGGGAACAACCGGGTCGTGGCCGTCATCGGCGACGGCTCCATGTCTGCGGGCATGGCCTATGAGGCGATGAACAACGCCGCCGAGGCCACCAGCGGCCAACTGATGGTGGTGCTGAACGACAACGACATGTCGATCGCCCCGCCCGTCGGCGGCATGAGCGCCTATCTGGCCAAACAGGTCTCGGGCGGCGCCTATCAGAACATCCGCAAGGTCGGGAAGAAGTTCGTCGACCACATGCCGCGCCCCTTCCGCGACGCCGCGCGCAAGGCCGAGGAATACGCCCGCGGCATGATCGTCGGCGGCACCCTGTTCGAGGAGCTGGGCTTCTATTACGTCGGGCCGATCGACGGTCACGACATGGAGAATCTGGTCCCTATCCTCAAGAATGCGGCGGCCATCACCGACCGCCCGGTGCTGGTCCACGTCGTCACCCAGAAGGGCAAGGGCTACGCCCCGGCCGAGAGCAGCGCCGACAAGCTGCACGCGGTGGTCAAGTTCGACGTGGTGTCGGGCAAGCAGGCCAAGGCCGTCTCCAACGCCCCCAGCTACACCAAGGTGTTCGGGACCGAGCTGATCAAGCACGCCCAGGTCGACCCGACCATCATGGCCATCACCGCCGCCATGCCGTCCGGCACGGGGTTGGACCTGTTCGGCCAGGCCTTCCCGGACCGCACCTTCGACGTGGGCATCGCCGAGCAGCACGCCGTGACCTTCGCGGCCGGCCTGGCCGCCGACGGGATGAAGCCGGTCTGCGCCCTCTATTCGACCTTCCTGCAGCGCGGCTACGACCAGGTCGTCCACGACGTGGCGATCCAGTCCCTGCCGGTGCGCTTCGCCATGGACCGCGCCGGTCTGGTGGGCGCCGACGGCTCAACCCACGCGGGCTCGTTCGACATCGGCTATATGGGCGCCCTGCCGGGCATGGTGCTGATGGCGGCCTCGGACGAGGCCGAACTGGCGGCGATGATCTCGACCTCGCTGGCCATCGACGACCGCCCCAGCGCCTTCCGCTATCCGCGCGGCGAGGGCGTGGGCGTCGACATCCCCGAACTGGCCGCCCCGCTGGAGATCGGCAAGGGCCGCATCGTTCGCGAAGGCACGTCGGTCGCCATCCTGTCGCTGGGCACCCGCCTGCAGGAATCGCTGAAGGCCGCCGACATGCTGGCCGCCAAGGGCGTCTCGGCCACCGTCGCCGACGCCCGCTTCGCCAAGCCGCTGGACGCCGACCTGATCCTGCGTCTGGCGCGCGAGCATGAGGCGCTGATCACGGTGGAAGAGGGCGCCATGGGCGGCTTCGGCGCCTTCGTGCTTCAGTTGCTGGCCGAGAAAGGGGCGCTGGACGGCGGGCTCAAGATTCGCACTCTGCACCTGCCCGACATCTTCCAGGATCAGGACAAGCCCGAGGTCATGTACGCCCAGGCCGGTCTGAACGCCGAACACATCGCCGCCGCCGCCGTGACGGCGCTGGGCGTCGACGCCAGCCGGGCCGTGCGAGCGTAAACCGATCTTCCTTCTCCCCTTGCGGGAGAAGGTGGCCCGTCAGGCCGGATGAGGGGTTTCTCCGAAATCATCCGATGAGGAGTTGCGAGGCGAGTGTCGCGCAACCCCTCATCCGTCAGGCTTCGCCTGCCACCTTCTCCCGCAAGGGGAGAAGGACAAGGAGCACAATACCCCGATCACGCCCGCCACCAGCGGATGATGCGCGGTGTCGCTGGATCACAATCGACCATCCCCCCTCGGCGCCTGTGCTAGACTGCGCGCGGGCCGAGAGGGGATTTCAGACGATTCAGACGAATTGGACTCTATTTTTTCCTTCTCTCACCAGAGGAGGGCGAGGGTCACAGCACTCCGATCATGCTGGCCACCAGCGGATGGCGCACGATGTCGCGTTCGGCCAGTCGGACGACGGCGATTTCGGGCACGGCCTCAAGTTTGTCGGCGATGTCCGACAGGCCCGACACGCCGGGCAGCAGGTCCGACTGGTGCGGGTCGCCCGTGACCACCATGGTCGAGTGCCAGCCCAGACGGGTCAGCAGCATCTTCAGCTGGACGTAGGTGCAGTTCTGGGCCTCGTCCACGACGATGAAGGCGTTGTTCAGGGTGCGGCCGCGCATATAGCCGATGGGGGCGATCTCGATCAGGCCCTCGGCCATCAGGGCCTTGACCCGTTTCATGGACAGACGGTCCGACAGGGCGTCGTAGAGCGGCCGCAGGTAGGGGGCCAGCTTGTCCTCCATGTCGCCAGGCAGGAAGCCGATCGACTCCCCGGCCTCGACGGCGGGGCGGCTCAGGACGATGCGGCCGACCTTGCCCGCCTCCAGCGCCTCGACCGCCTTGGCGACGGCCAGATAGGTCTTGCCCGTGCCCGCCGGGCCCAGCGCCAGCACCAGATTGGCGTGGTCGACGGCCTCCATCAGTTCGGCCTGACCGTCCGACTTGGGCTTCAGCGTCTTCATATAGCCCTGGTCCCGCTCGTCGTTCGACGGCACAGGCGACCAGCCGCCGACGCGGGCGGGCAATCGCCGCACCTTGGCGTCCTGAATGAATTCGGGCGAATCCAGCACGCCTTCGCGCAGCTGACGCTTGATGGCCGATCGTTTGCTCATGGACGCCTCCAGGGCATGAAAAAAGGCGAGCCCGGCTGGGTCTCGCCTCGGTCGTCGGTGGGGGAGGTGGGGGCCGAAGTCGCGCAGCCGTCCCGAACGGTCGCAGGGTCTTCGCCGCAGCAGGTGCGTCGCCGTCCCCGAACTGGTCGCGAACACGCCAAGCGCATTCTCCAGCGTCTGACCGGACCGGGCTTGATCCGGCTTCGGATCCGGGGGCGAATGGGGCCTGCCGAATCGCATCAACAGTCTGATGCTAACGTGGTTTCCGAAGGGTTAAAGCCTTCGTTTTGAGAAGAATAGGCGGTGTGCGGATGAGTGTTTACAGTCTGGGCGACAGCAAGCCTCAGCTTCCGCCGGAGGGCGAATACTGGATCGCGCCGAATGCAACCGTTCTAGGGAACGTGATTCTGCATCCGGGCGCCAGCATCTGGTTCAACGCCGTGCTGCGTGGCGACAACGACCCCATCGTCATCGGGGCGGACACGAATATTCAGGATGGCGGCATCCTGCATACTGACGTCGGCTCTCCCCTGACCATCGGCGCCGGGGTGACGGTGGGGCATAAGGTGATGCTGCACGGCTGCGAGATCGGCGACAACAGCCTGATCGGCATCGGCGCGGTCATTCTGAACGGGGCGCGCATCGGGAAGAACTGCCTGATCGGCGCCAACGCCCTGATCACCGAGGGCAAGGTCATTCCCGACAACAGCCTGGTCATGGGCCAACCCGGCAAGGTGGTCCGGGAATTGGAAGAAGGGCAGATCGAGGCGCTGCGTCTCTCGGCCCAGCACTATGTGCAGAACTGGCGTCGTTATGCGGGCGGGTTGAAACGTCTCGACTGATCCGCCGCCCCACAATGGCACGGCTCACAATGAGACAGGCGGCCCCTTAGGCGAGGCGGAATGGCGCAAACTCGCCTCAAGGGGGATGAAACCGCCCAATGTCGGACGCTTGAAACGGCCCGGCGCTTGCATCGCCCCTGCTGACGATCAATGCAGGAGTCCGATCCCATGCGGATAGGGATTACGAAAATGCTGGCGGGCGCCGTAGCCTTTGTGGGGCTGATGGCGGTCGCTGACGCCGCTGCGGCGCAGTGCGGGCCTTCGAGCTGCCTGCCGCCTCCGCCGCCCAACCCTCCGATCTTGCCGCCTTCGCCGCCGATCACCCCGCCGGTGACGCCGCCGGGCGGGGGGTGCGGCCCC
>WPCJ01035678.1_pt1 | contig 18775 bp, 15 predicted proteins | sample 5399831 | NCBI WGS metagenome assembly WPCJ01 (sample SAMN12869470, study PRJNA574797) | sludge metagenome | isolation source: wastewater treatment of pH10 | place: China:Beijing | collected 2019-05-20 | reverse complement strand
GCTTCTGTCACTGGAAGATCATTGATCATTACATCCGCGCCGCCAATCTTGAGTTCTTCGATGGCTTCATTGACGTGAGGGAAGTCTTTGATCTCAGCAATGACTCCGGCTTCTTTGAGTTCTTCTGCTTTCATGAAACCGGTGGATCCAGTCTGGACAGCTACGGTCTTGCCCTGAAGATCATCAACACTCTGGATCTCTTCATTGTTAATGGGTACGGCAAGAGCCAGGCCTGCGGTAATATAAGGCTCGCTGAAATCGACTTCCTGTTCGCGTTCCTCGGTAATTGTCATGCCTGAAGCAATGATGTCAACGTTTCCTGTCTGAAGGGCGGGGATGAGGCCTGCAAAGTCCTGGTCAAGATACTGGACTTTAAAGCCCTGATCTTCAGCAATTGCGTTCAGGAGGTCAACGTCAAAGCCGACCACTTTCCCGCGGGAGTCTACAATCTCAAAGGGGGGGAACTGGGCTTCAGTACCTACGATATAGGTGGGCATATCTTCGCCGGAAGCATTCACTTCAGCGCTTGCTGTTTCTTCAACGGGAGCACTTTCTTCAGCAGTTCCTTCTGCTGCTTCCTCTTCTCCCTGTTCAGCACAGCCGGCTGCAAAGACAACAGTAGCAATTACAAAAAGCATTGCCATGATCTTTAACATTTTTTTCATTAATTTTACCTCTGAAAACTCTTCCTTAATATTGGCTATGTAAGATAATTAAACTTTTATAAATAGTCGGGCAACGGATTAATAGCTTTTGATTTTAAAATATTTTATGTATAAAATAAGATATAAAATTATGATGTAGATGTTGAAAATATATAGAAGAACACGAAACTTATTATAATATTCGAGTTTTTCTGCAGTATTTTTTGAGATAATTAATATGAACAAAAAGTATCTCAAGTAGTGTTCAGAGAACTTTGAGTGTATACTTAGTAAAAAATAAGAGTCTTTCTGTAACTCTCTCGGGACAGGCAGGCTTAAAAAATTAAAACTATTTATTTTTATTTATTTTTGTTAGTTTGATAAAATCCTTTGCACATGAGGAGAGTAAAACGCGAGTATAGCTGAATATAGGTAAAAAATCTTGATTATATTCGAAGAGTGTCTAAGAAAAGTAATAATTATCTCCCGAGGCAGAATAAGAAAAAGTGCTTATGTCATTCCGGCTTTGTCCCGGAGATCTGTATTAATAAAAGAGATATGTAAAAGCTCTATATCTGAGAAAATTTCACCGGACTCAATAATTCCCTGACCTGAAATTTGCCCGAGCATTATACTTATTAATCTGAGCAGAAAAAGAAAAACTTTCCGGGATTAAAGTATATAAAATCCATTATTCAGATTTAAGTGAGGGACTAAACTGTAAATTGGGAATAAATTTCAAAAATAGAAAGATGTAGCCTGAAAAGGCTACGCGCATTGTGACTTAGAATAAACCGCTTAAGAAGTTTCACTCTTATTTAGCTTCTTCAGTAGCTTCTTCTTCAGTAGCTTCTTCTTCAACTACTTCTTCTTCGGCTACTTCTTCTTCAGCTACTTCTTCTTCAGCAGGTACTTCTTCTTCGGTAGCTTCTTCAGCTACTTCTTCTTCGGTAGCTTCTTCAGCTACTTCTTCTTCAACTACTTCTTCAGCCATTTCGTCTTCAGCAGGTGCTTCAGCTACGGGGGTTTCTTCAACAACTTCTTCAGTAGCTCCTTCTTCTGTCTGTTCAGCACAACCGGCTGCAAAGACGACAGTAGCAATTACAAGGAGCATTGCCATGATCTTTAACATTTTTTTCATTAATTTTACCTCTAAAAGTTCTCTTCCTTTTTTACACCTATCTCATACAAATTCATGAGACATTCATATGAGATATTTATGCATGACCAATCAATTAGATTAAAACCTTTCGATTTGGTAAAAAAATACGAGAACGAGGTAGTCCCAGATATTCCAATAAATGGCCCGCTATAAACATATATCTGAATATGCCAGGCATATAAATGCTCGATTTTGACATTAGAGGAGAGATAGGATATTAAATATGCTGATGGGGAGCAATAAAAGCAGAATTTGAAAAGTGGCGAGCAGGCGAGCAGCAGAAAAATACTTAAAGATATTAAAGTGTTTTCCTGTTGCGCCACTGTAAAACTTTAAAGCCTTAAGTGCAAAAGTAATTAAATAAGAAATATTGAGGCAGAACTCTGAATAATTACAAGACCCTGAAAAGTTCCGGAAAGGCTCAAAAAGAGTTCAAAAACTCTATATTTATCGGGTACGCCAGACATGTAAAAACTGAAACCGAAGCAAAAGCGTTCATAAATGAAATAAAAAAGCTGCATAAAGACGCAAATCATAATGTTTCAGCTTACCTCGTTAAAGAAGAGGGGTCCCTTACGCTCAAATATGACGATGACGGAGAGCCCGCTGGCAGTTCCGGAAAACCTGTTTTTAAGGTAATCGAGTCTAAAGGATTGCATAACACGGTTGTGGTCATGACCCGGTATTTTGGGGGTATAAAGCTGGGCTTTGGAGGGCTTTCAAGGGCTTACAGGGAAACTGCAGTTTCAGCTATTGAAGACGCAGGTGCTGTTGAGGTATTTGAAGAGGTAAGGTTCAGAACTCGCTTCGGATATCCCGATCTCCAGAAGATAAGGAGGCTGGTAGAGGAATACGGGAGAATAGAGCAGGAAAAATACTCGGATACGGTAGAGTTTGAATTTTTCATAAAAAAGGATTTTGAAGAAGAGTTTCATGAAAAACTGGCAAAACTCACAAAGAACAAAATAGAGCTGGAAAAGGTTTAAACGGGAGGTTAAGATTTATCCCGGAGCCAGGTTTACACCAATATCCCATAAAAAAGAAAACACTGAAATTCAGGAAATCGCTAAAAAGTATGGAAGACATTATTGTAAGGGGACTGTTTAAAGGCTTTTCATATATTGAACAATTCCGTGCTGTAAAAGCCTTAAACAAAAAACAGGTTTAACCAATAGTCCTGAGTTGAAAAGCACACTATATTAAAACAACCCGTACTGAAATGCGAGAGGGAATACCGGAAGTGTAACTTTGAAGCGTAACATCTTTTCAATTGGTTTTATTTCAGTTGTTTTATTCATTGTACTGGGCGCATGTGCAGGTCTGGCTGCCAGCGAGGCTTTGCAGGGAACCGAGCAGGAGATTAACTCGGCTTTTAGCAATCAGATCACCCCTGTAATTTCAGGAGACTATATTGTCTGGCAGGATGAGCGGGACGGAAACTGGGACCTCTACATGTATGACATGTCCGCTGGAAGGACGGAAACTTCCCTGTTTAACGGTCCAAAAGATGAAATTGAGCCTGCAATCTCAGGCAGCCGTGTGGTTCTGGCAGATAACAGGAGAGGAAATTATGATATATACATGTATGATATCGCCACTAAAAAGGAAGTTCAGGTTACTTCGGATAAATCCGAGCAGAAAGAGCCTGCAATCTCAGGAGATATAATTGTCTGGACAGACCGAAGGAACCAGAACACAGACATCTACATGTACGATCTCACCACGAAAGAGGAAACCCGGATTACAGATGATAAAGCTGACCAGAGCCAGCCTGCGGTCTGGGGAAATATCATAGTCTGGAAAGATACACGGAATGGGAATGAAGATATTTACATGTACGACATCAGCGCAGGGAAAGAAAGCCCTGTGGTAATGGATTCTGCGGCACAGACAAACCCTGTCATAGAAGGCGATTACATCGTATGGGAGGACAGGCGTGCAGGAAACCTTGACATTTACATGTACGAGATTTCCACCGGAAAAGAAAAACCTGTCTGCACCGACCCCTCCCCGCAGAAAACCCCTGCTATCTCGGACGGAAGGATAGTCTGGGCTGACGGGAGAATTAAAGGGACAAACATCTTTATATATGACATCGCCACAGGGCAGGAAAAGACGGTTTCCACAGCATCCGAATATGAAAGCAACCCCTCAATAGACGGCAACAGGATAGTCTGGCAGGACAAGCGTAAAGGCGCAATGGACATTTTTATGTTTACTGAAGACGCTTCAGAAACCGAATCAACTGCAGGAGAAAAAACAGAAGCTGAAACAGGCTCAAAAGCGCCTCTCGGGATATATCCTGTATCAGCCGGGGTTATAGCGGCATATCTTATGATAAATTCAGGGAAAAAAGGGAAAAGAAAAACATAAGCCTGTAACCCAGATCCTGGAGAGCAGGTAATGCAGAGACTTAATGAATAAATAGAAAGTGAGAATATTAACTGTCATGGGTAAAAGTTCGGAAGAGATAAAAAACCTGGAAATCCGAAGAATGAACCGGGAAGAAGCCGAATTCGCAATTGAGATGGCAGCTGCCGAAGGCTGGAATCCCGGCATCCATGATGGAGAACTTTTTTACGAGACTGACCCTGAAGGCTTTTTTATTGCAGAACTTGGAGGCAAGCCAGCAGGCTGTGCCTCAGCTGTTGCATATGATGATGAATTTGGTTTTCTCGGGCTTTACGCGGTCAAACCCGAATTCAGGAAAAAAGAAATCGGAATGAAATTAACCGAAAAATGCCTGGAGCACCTGGGAGACAGAAATATAGGGCTTGACGGGGTTGTGGAAAACGAAAAGAAGTACCAGAAAGTTATGAAATTTAAATCCTCTTACAGCAATCTGCGTTTTGAAGGCAGAGGAGGAGGAAAAACCTCTGATGGGCTGGTAGATATCTCGGAAATCCCTTTTGAAAAGCTGCTTGAATACGATAGAAGAATGTTTCCTGCCCCAAGGCAAGGTTTTCTGAAAAAATGGATCAAACAGCCAGACTCTTACGCTTTTGCAGCCCAGGAAGACGGAGATCTTAAAGGGTACGGCGTTATAAGGAAATGCAGACAGGGCTATAAGATAGGCCCCCTTTTTGCGGACGAGCAGTGTACGGCAGAAAAAATTTTCAGGGCACTCAGGGCTTCAGTTCCTGAAGAAACCTTTTATTTCGATGTTCCCGAACCAAATAAAAAAGCAATGGAAATAGCGAAGAAATATCACATGAATGTAATGTTCAGAACTATACGCATGTACAGCCGGGAAGAACCCGTAATAGAGCTTGAGAAGATCTATGGGGTTACAAGTTTCGAGCTCGGATAATAGAGGGAGATTGGTTAGAAGGGAAAACAAACAGAGTATAATCAGACAGAATATAATAAATGAGAGAAAAATAAGTGAGAGAGAAAAATAAACTAGAGGGAAAATGGACATAAGACAGAAAAACAAAATTTAATGATTATAGTTCAATATCCCTTATGTGCCTCTCATATCTTTCATCCCATGCCGGAGCTGTTATGCAGATCTGCTTAAGGTTTCCGCGGAACCAGAATCTTTTTCCCGCAGGCACAAACACTACGTCTCCTGCTCTTACTTCAAATTCTCTGTCCTCAATTATCCATGTGCCTGACCCTTCCAGGATATAATAAAGGAAATCACTTTTTTCGTGAACGAATTCTTCCGCATGCCCGGACTCCGTTTCCTGATAAAGGACAGCAGCATTCGTGGAGTCTGTTCTGGTTGTGTAAATCCTCATACGGACCCCATATTTCTCGATTACCTCTGAATTTTCAGGCCTGAAAACCGCAGTGGGGAATTCTTTTGAAGTTGCAGGAGGACCACGACAGAGACGGTTTTCATCAGCCATGTTAAGCAAGATCAGATTCTTTTCAAACCCGCCACTTTCCTTTCTCTTTTTCAATCTTACCGATTCAAGGGCTTCTTTAGAAAAGCCTCTGAGTTCTGCAATTCTGTAAATTACTTCAAGAAGGTCAGCAAGCTCTTCAGCCTCTTTGCTTTCAAGATACTCAGCCAGTTCTTCTTCAAGTTTTCTCTCCAGCTCCAGAAGGAATTCAGGATCTGAAATTTCTTTTACGGCAAAATCCCTGCCGGAATCCCTGAGGATATCCGGTATTCTGTCCCTTATCGCTTTATGCCCGTGTTCTGTGAAAGAAGTCAAGAATTGCCTCCCGCCTGTGGACTGCCAGATAATACAAAAGATTACAACAGATTAAAACAGGTTACAGCAAATAAATCATTTCTTTAAACAGAAAAATGTCCAATAAATATATAAGTTCTATACATATACCCATGCAGAATGTTTCATCCATGCAGAATGTTTCTGGAGAGCAAAAAAGCGCACCTGGCAGTCATTATAGGCTGCGTATTTTACAGCATGAACGGGCTTTTTATTTCGCACATCCATGATATGGATATTTCTCCGGTAATATTTTACAGGCTATTTTTTGGAATTCTCTTCCTTTTTATATATATAATCTCAAGAGGAAAAACCCCTGACCTGAGGTTGAAGAAAAGAAAAGGAAGCCTCTTTCTTCAGGGTGTGCTTGTGGTTATGTGCATGTTGCTTTATTTTACCTGCCTGAAGACCACCTGTGTATCCATAGCGATTTTACTCCAGTACACAGCCCCGGTTTACGTGATGCTGGTCTCACCTTTTCTCCTGAAAGAAAAAATAAGAAAGGAAAGTATAGCTGCACTCTTTATCGCAATTACAGGAGTATTTCTAATGGTCAGACCTGAAGACGGGCTTTCCGGTATTGAACTTACAGGCAGCTATATGATAGGCATAATAGCAGGGCTGCTTTCGGGGGTCGTGTTTGCGGCTCTGATCCTGAACGTGAAAGTTTTAAAAACGGAATATCCCGAACTTGCGATTGTCTTCTGGCCTATGGGGATAGCACTTTTACTGCTCAGCCCTTCTGCATTTGATGTCTCCAGGGACGTACTCTACAGCAACCTGACAGTTCTTGCTGTTTTCGGAATAGTGTCAATAGGTTTCGGAGAAATCTTTACGATTCTTGGGTTTGCCAATCTTAAAGCCCAGACAGGAAGCCTGCTTGCCCTGATAGAACCTGTAAGCGGGGTATTTCTGGACATAGCTGTGCTCGGAATTGCACTGTCACCTGAAACCCTTGCAGGCTGTGCCTTGATTATGGTTTCTGCGTTGATCATAAGCCTTAAGGGGCCCGAGGAGATTTCGGAAAAAACAGGAGAAAGAGTTTTTATTTGAAAGAACTCCCCCCTTACCGCAGCCACTAATGAAAGTTCAGAGTGAACAGTACTCATCCCTTGCCCTGAGAAGGGCTTTTATGTTCCCGAGTGGAGTGTGGGGAGCAAGGCCACAGCCGGGTGCAAGGATATCGATTCCGTCTTCAAGACACGCCCTGGCTTCAATAATAACCTCTTCAGTCCCTTTCATCAACAGGGTATCCGAAGGGGAAACATTTCCTATCAGACGTATTCGGTCGCCCACAATCCTCTTTGCAAAACTGACCTCTACTTTTTCTTCAATACTGATTCCCTCAAATCCTGAGTCTGCAAGAGGATCAAGGACAGCCGTGGCATCTCCACACATATGCAGGATTTTCAAGCCTTTGACTTCTTTGCAGAATTTCCTGTAGAGCGGAAAAACCGAGGTCTCAAACATCTGAGGGGCAATGATATCAGGTCCGGCTTCAGAATCTATCAGGGTCACGGCATCTGCACCTCTTTCAATTAATCCGTTCGCATATTCGATACAGGCTTCCATTACGGTTCCCATGAGCTCTTCAACGACTTCGGGGTTTGTTACAAACCACATGAGGTAGTTTCTCATTCCCGCAAGCATGGAGGCAAGTCCGGCAGGGCCCACAACCCCTGCGACAACAGGAACATTCTCCCCCACACGTTCTTTGAGGATTTCAACCGCGTCCAGCACTACGGATGTCAACCTGCTTTCAAGAAGGGAATCAGGAACTGAGATGTCCTTAACGTCTTTCTTTTTCTTGCAGGGGAAATCTGTTACATAAGGCTGTATATCAACGCTGCCCTCGTCTACCATACATCCCAGAGTTTCAGCAAGCACTGTGGTGCAAAAAGGGCACCGCACATTCTCAAATCCTGCGATCTCGTATCCACCCAGAGCAAGTGCAGCCATTTTAGCTGCATCGTAATTAGCCTGAGGCCAGTATGCTCCAGTCATTTCCATAAGTTCTACCGTGCCAGTCTGGGTAACAGAACAGACAGGAACCATGTCAATAGATTCACCTTTCAGCGCCCGTTTAAATCTCGTGTTCAGGGTTAATTCTCTCATATTTTCACCAGGTATAATCAGATATTGATAGTTCAGTTTCGGCTGCCAGCCTGATAAATAATGTCCTGGAAATATTTGTTATTTTATAATATACCGGGAAACATATATAAAAAATATAAATCAAAGAAAAAAAAGCAAATTACTTACGCTGCATGTTTGGAGCTTTATTTTCATGCTTTCAATTGCATACTTCTATGGAACTGGCTCTGCACTCTGTCGGAACTATCCTCCAGTTCCCGGGGGGTACCCTGATTTCAAATCTGGCGCCCTCGCCTTCGATTCCCGTTTCGGCAATTTCCATGCCTGTAATGGAAAGTATTCCCCTGACAAGGAAAAGACCAAGCCCGGTGTTTCTACCAACTGATTTTTCAAAAATAAGCTCTTTCATAGCGGAAGAGATTCCTATTCCGTTGTCCTTTACTTCAATTACGACATTTTCCCCGGCTGTGTGAAAACGGATGTTAATCTCAGTCACACGTTCACCATGGGCTCTTGCATTGTCAAAAAGATTGTAAAAAGCTTTTTTAAGCAGAGGGTCAGCATAGATTTCAAGGCCTTTATCCTCTATAGAAAACTTGATTCCCTGCCCTGAAAAGGCGAATGCTGCCTCTTTTGCAATGCTGCATATAGACTGCCATGTAGGAGAAACGACTCCGAGTTCCTGGTAGTCTTTTGTGAAAATAATCTGGCTATGAATTGTTTCAATTCCTTTGTTGAGATTCCTGAAGTACTTCGCGATCCTGGGGTCTCCCCTTACGTCCAGAGGGAGCATCTCGGAGATCAGTTCTGTATATCCCGAAAGCACGTTTACCTGATTGAGAATATCATGCCTTGTAATATTGCTCATGAGGTTAATTTTTTTATTTGCCTGTTTCAGTGCTTCCTGGTATCTGTGTATCTCCGTGATATCATGGATCATTATCAGTTTACCTTCTGGCTCATTCCTTGCCATAAGGGGGCTGACACTGACAGTAAAAAACTTAATTTCCGAACCGCTTTTAAGTGAAATCTCCCTGCCAAAATCTCCTTCAGGCGTATGACATAGAAGCTCCACTCCTTCTCCGAAAAGGTAAGTTAAGTTTTTTCCCAGTACCTCTTTTCTTGTTTTCCCTGCAAGTTCAAGTACCGCCCTGTTAACGTCCACTATTGAGTTTGAAGTATCCACAACAATATATCCATCGCTCATGGATTCTATAACGTTTTCTCTGGCAACTGGAATAATATTAAGAAACTCATGCTGGATTGTGCCCCAGAAAAGGATCAAACCGGTTATTGCAAGAGAAAATGGAGTAGGGTCAAGGGATTCAAAAGGTCCTACATCTGCGAGATGAAGTATATTCCCAAGAACCGGAACACAGGCTGCGGTAAGAGCGATGCCTGCCTGGGTACCGTAAGGTGCAGTAAGGCGGACAAATTGCTTGAAGAGGAGAAAGATTCCAAGAACCAGTAAAACAAAAGAATAGAGATAAAAAATCCAGAACAACGGTCCATGCTGAATTATAAGGAGAGGAAACTCTCTGGAGTAATCAAGATGAAAGGATTCGAAAAACAGCCCGTGGACATTATTCGTGACCATCAACAGAATTACAGAGCAGGGCAAAAGATAGAGCAGCTTTTCATATTTTCGTGCAAATTGAATGCCTATCCCAGAATATTCGGAAGTAAATAAAAACCAGGATACAGGAATAAAGGAGAGACCAAGATACTGGAGGCGGGCAAAGAAATATTTTTGTCCGGGTTCCAGAAACCCAATTTCAAAAGCATAATTTATAGACCAGAGCGTCATGCCGAGCATAACTAACGTAAAATGTTTTACAAAAGGCGATCTGTGGCAATTATAGGCTTTGTATGCCCTGATCGCAAGTAAGGTAGATATGAGCCCTGAAAAAATTAATGCTCCCATAAAGGGAAACGCAGTGGTGTGAATTTGCAGGCTGATAAGACGACCTTCCTTTTTTCAATTGTGGATATGTAAATTTGGAGAGTAAGGAGGTGAAAGTAAAAAAACACCAGACGTTTTAATCATTACATTAATGCTAACTATATAAATTTATATGCCCTGCATAAGGAACGGACAACCTTCTGAGATATAATTCGCAACATATCTGCAGAAAATGAGAGATAAAAAATGTGCAAATACTCTCACAAAAAACAGGCAAATTTTGCCCGGATAGAAAATTCAATACGATATGATGAGTTTTCAGACAATTTGTTCAGAAAAACTTGATATATTCAGATAATTTTCATTTAAGATGTCAGATTCAGACAATTTTTATTTAAGATGTTAGCTGAACATTCAAGGTTCTTAAGTATCCCAGGGTCTCCTCCCTTTTCACTACTTCTATTTATTGCATTTAAATAACCTCTAGCTCTGTAAATATTCTATGAATTTTCTTCCATACATTATAACCTTTCTTCTTATTATAGTATGTGTATCTTTCAAGAACCGAGCATCTGGATTTTTAAGCCTTAAAAAATGAAAACCCCTGAGAAAGCTTCTGAAAACTTCCTTTTATTTTCTACCAGGCACCTTAATTTTTGAGGTTACGGAAATAACGGTAAATTAGCTGTTGTACCCGTGATTTCCAGAATAAGGCAACTCAGAATTTTGGGATTTAAAGCCTGAAGTCTGCCCTGCTAACATCCTGTATCTCAAGTTCATAACTCACATACAGAACTTTAAACGTAATCTTAACCTTTATTTAATCCCGCTCCACACAGACTAAAAATTCAATCAGGGCTATCGTTTTTCAAGAAAGTGTCCAAGCGTTAAGGAGGGTAATAACCAGGATTAATATCCATGCTCCTGCAGCATAGGATCTAGGATTAATCCCTTGCACAGCAAAGATCTGAAACCTTCAGGGTCTCAGTAATTCCGACTGGAAAAACGGCATCCTGCCCTGAGAGCACTTTTACCCCAGTGGGTAGAAAATATCAATATATATAAACATTTGCACAAAAATCTAAATGTAAAATGATGAAGAATTGGCTTAAAAAGCAGTGGCAAACAAGAGTCAAAACTTTAAAGCACAGGTCAAAAGTTAAAAAACAGAACAAAATTTAAAAACAAGTCTAAAGTTAAAAAACAGAACAAAAGTTAAAAACAAGTCTAAAGTTAAAAAACATTCAAAAATTAAAAATAAAGGTTAAAAATTAAAAAACAATCAAAAATCAAAAGGTTACAGACCTGAAACGGTCACATGCCTGAAAATATATCATGCTGAAACCGAAAAAAAGAGATTAAAAAAAAATTAAAATTTTGAATAAACCCGGGATAAGGGTCATTCAGATATTTTCCATGCTTAAAGAAAGCTGAGAATCCCGGAAAACTCTTTATTGAAAGTGTATTTATTGAAGTTAGAGCTTTCCATAATCTTTTGCCTGATGTAATGGAGCACGCTCAGAAGGCTCTCATCGCTTTCAGACTCCATATCTCCGGCATATGGGTGGATATTCTCCTCAAGAGCACCAAGGAGCCTGGGGTCAATCCCATTTTCAAAGTAAGCGTCCACGACCAGAAGGTCTGAGATCTGCTCATAGAAACCTGCAAGCTCATTAAGCCAGTCAGGAGCACTGTATCCAGCTTCATATTTTTGCTGGCTAAGGAACATGAGATAACCGGAAATGCTGTTGATCAGGTCTTCAGTCAACCGGTCCTCAGGAAATACTATTGGAAAACGTTTCATTACTGCAGGGGTTGTGGAGCTTGAGTAAATCATCTCATACTCGCAGACCGATGGGAAAAGCCTCGAAATCTGGCTGTTAAGCACTGCAGTCACATAGGGGTACTTTTCAGGGTCTTTGAGTACAATACCGCAGCCATCCTTAAACACATGGTTTCCGGAAACATCATATGCTGCCTGCAAGCGGTACCCTTCGGTAGCAATGATCTTTGGAGTATTGAGGTACTCCAGAAGTTTTCTTCCTCTTATGCTGTAGTCTGCAGGTTCTACAGGAGAATCATCATGACCAAACTGGTTTTTGAATTCCAGAATTCTCCCGTATGTCAGAGGGAACCTGACTCTAAGTTCTTCAGGAGGAATTATTCTGCACTCCTTCCTGTTGTCTTTTTCCGACAGCTCATAGGGGAGCATAAAACGGTAGGGTGAAGAGTTAAGTGCAAACTTTTCGGGAAAAGAGCCTGAGACATAGGGATAAATAAGCTCAGATTCTAAAATTACGGGTTTACAGAGGCCCTCACAAAGGTAAAGCGACTCGGAACCGCTTCCTTCTGGAACGACGAGCCTGTGAAGCAGGCTGTTTTTTGAGCTGATTCCTCCAAAAATGTTTTCGGAGATATCTCCAAGAGTAGTCGGAAATTCACAGATCTTTTCTACAATTCTGTTTTCGTTCAGGAACATCTATTTTTCACTTCTGCAATATTGAGAAAATTAATTTCTCCTGTTTTTTATTCTCAGGTCGAATCCCGCCTGAGATTTCGAAAAATAATCTGGTATCAGCCCTCTGGACCTGATGCCCCATTAAATCATCAAATCCTGACTGAACTGCAGGGTTGGTTTCTGGGTAATTATCTGCAGGAGATAGTAGAAGAACATAAGTATATAAATATATTCGCACTGAAAATTAATTATAAATATAAATCGTGACAAATAGCTGGAAAAAAGGCTATGAATTAAAAAATGGAGAGCTGCAGCCCTCATGTTCCAAAAGAGAACCATCAAAACAGCTAAATAAATAACGAAAACTAAAGAAGTAAGAAGACTGAATTCCCGGTGCCGTAAAGTTTAAGGCAGCTGATTATCAGAAGCTCGTGACTTCCTGTCCTTAGCAGCCGTTCTATCAATTTATTTTTTAAATTCCGGGATCCGATCCAGGTCCAGTTGCTCAAGAAAAATTCAAAAAAAGGAAAACCGGTAAAAAGGAAAAATACTGACAGGAGTACTAACTAAAAAAATTTAAATATTAACCTTCCGACTACCTATACATGCAGGAAAACAAAAATTCCGGAAAAGATTTGATAAGAGAAGCCTCAACAGAAGACATACCCGGAATGCTTGAGGTCTTTAATTATTATGTTGAAAACAGCTTTGCATCCTACCTCGAAAATTCAGTGGGTCCCGAGTTTTTTCAGCTTATCCAGAGTGAAAAAGACCAGGACAGAGACGATCATTTCCCATTTTATGTGATTGAGGAAGATAGCAAGATAATAGGAATCGGAGCTCTCAGACCTTATTTTCCATTCCCTAATTTCCGCCACACAGGAGTTGTTTCCTATTTTATCCTGCCGGCATATACAAGAAAAGGGCTTGGATCGATGATGCTTGAAAAACTCTGTATGGAAGCCCGGGAAAAAAAGATGCAGAGCCTCCTTGCAAACGTATCCTCAAAAAACGAAGCCAGCCTGAACTTTCACCTGAAAAAAGGCTTTATTGAATGCGGAAGGTTCAAAAAAGTGGGGAGCAAATTTGGGAAATATTTTGACATTGTATGGATGCAGAAGTTCCTTGAACAGGATTAAAAGTAAAAAAGAATTTGGAAAGGGAATTAGATTGAACCTGCAAGAGGCAGGTAATCAACATTTCCCTTCCCCATGACATAAGCCATTTCACAGATGCCGTCGTGGTCCGCGTCCTGATGTGTCTGACTGAATCCGCTCCTTTCGGGTGAAGCCCAGAAATTCCCTCCTGTGAAAGATCCTCCAGCAATATTAGCTCCTGACCTTTTGCTAACATTCCAGAGATTTGCCGAACTTTTGCTATCGAAATAAAGATTTTTGGTATTATTCAGGTAATTGTCATAGGCTTTGTTATTACGGGAGTTCAAAAGATACATGCCGTATCCTGAATTTGAAACTATCCTGTTAGTATTGATCGTATTGCCGGTGGCAGAGTTCAGATAGATGCCGTACAGCGCATTCAGGTTTACACCATTAGCTGTTAAAACATTGTTTCCGGAAGCTTTCAGGTATATGCCGATTTTATTGCCTGATACTTCATTCTCAACCAGAGTATTATTATTGCTGAGAGAGTCAAGCCAGATACCGTAATTGCTGTTAGACACTGTATTGCTGGCCATCACATTCATACTGGCATTATGCAAAATAACAGACACTTCACTGTAAGAAGCTGTGTTTTTGATCAGGTCATTTTTAACAGAATTCCATAAACTGATTCCATACTTGCTGTTGTTTGACGCCGTATTATTTCCAAGTTTGTTTTTGTCTGAGTCTTTCAGGTAAATACCGATATTATTGTACAGTGCCCCGTTCCCACTAAGACTATTGTTATTGCTTGAGGACTCCAGCCAGATACCGTAACTGCTGGAAGACGCAGTGTTATTGCTCAGGTTGTTTTCACTGGAATTGTGCAGAATAATACAGACGTTGCTGCTGTTTGATGCTATATTATCGTTCAGAGTATTTTCACTGGAATCCCACAGGTTGATGCAGGACCCGGAGCTATTTAATGCCGTGTTATTGAGAATTGAATTCCTGCCGGAAGCTTTCAGATAGATCCCTATCTTATTATCTGCTGCAAGATTACTGTCCAGCATGTTATCTACGGAAGAATCCACCCATATACCGTAGCTACTGCTGGAAACCCTGTTCTCAAGAAGCATGTTCCCGCCCGAGTTGCGCAGAAGAATGCCGGCATGGCTGTATGATATTGTGTTGTTGTCAAGAATATTGTTGCCGGACAGATCCAGGCGGACGCCGAAACCCGGGATTACACCGGAATTATTTCCGGCTGCCTGAGCAGAACCACCGGAAGAATTAAAAAGATAGTTTGGAGAGATAAACAGTTCATTGTTTTCAATACGGCAGTCTTCAACCTCATAAAGATGGATCCCCGAATCGGGAAAACTTATGTTTCCTGTAATATGAAACCCGTTAATCCCTACTCCATCTGCTGTCACGGAGAAGATGTTATCCAGGCCGCTGGCTGCTTTAACTATGGTATCCGACGGGCTGCCGGAAGCGGAAATGAGAGAAAGGTCTTTTACGCCAATTTCGATGTTTTCCACATAAACGCCCGGGTAAACAAGAATTGTATCTCCTGGATAGGAATTATCCACTGCAGACTGAATTGAGGAGAAATCGGCAACCTGGTCCTCGCTGTTGCTTACGGTAATTACGGTGGAGTTCGATTCTTTAAGAGGGAGATAATCAGTGTATCCGCTACTTTCGATATCATATGGGGAATCAAAAATACCGTCAAGGTCAATGTCTCTGACGCCTCTGGGATAAACCGTACCATCGGGCATTCCCCAGAAGTTGCCTCCGAGATAAGGACCGCCTACAATATTCGTGCTCCCGGATCTTGTTGTGTTCCAGGTATTTTCCCCTGCAACCTGTCCAGATTCCACATTTACAGTGTTGTTGAAATAGTTATTGTATATAAGGTTGTTAGAAGTCTCGTAGATTCTCAGGCCTGCCTGATTGTTATACTTTAAGATATTGCTCACCAGAAGATTTCCATTTGATTCGCCTGTGAGAGAAACCCCTTTATCATTTTCCGAAACCATGTTATTTTCCAGGGTGTTTTTTGCAGAATCAAAAAGTGAAATCCCGATCTTGCAGTGTGAAACCGAATTACTTTTTATGTTATTATTCAGACTTTCACTCAGGCTAATCCCTGTAAGGCTATCTGAAATATTATTGTTTATCAGTGTGTTACCCGAACTGAACATGTAAAGATCTATGCCACATCTGTTATTCGAGAGAATATTGTGCTCAAGGAAACAATCTGCAACTCCAAAAAAATGGACCCCGGAAGCTGAACCCGATCCTTTTATAGTGAGCCCTTTAATTTTCACTCCATTTGCCCAGATACTGAAAACATTTTTAGAACTATCAGCTGCCTGAATTATGGTATCTGCAGGGCTGCCGGATTCAGAAAGAATGGTCAGAGAAGTATTAATTTCAATGTTTTCCGTGTAAGTGCCCGGTTTGATAATTATTTCATCTCCCGGGTTTGCAGCGTTTACCGCAGCCTGAATGGATGTGAAATCCGCAGCCTGATCTGTATTACTTACTGTAATTACACTGGCTGCTGCACTTCCTGCGACTGCGAAATTTAATGCGAGAACTGCAATAAGAACGATTATGGCTCTTGTTTTTACTGGATGCATGGTACACACCGTAACGAAATTTTTGGGTTCTGTGACAAAACTTATTTTAATCATTTAAACTGATGAGTAGAGATACAGAAATTCAGGTGAGAAAGCCTGCCCGAAGTGCTAAATAAATACCAATGATTTCGGAAAAGTTTCCGGTAAATATTGTGCACTGGTTCGCCTGTGAACTTTAGACTTTATAAATATATAGAGGGAAAAAACCCGAAAAAAACTGAAAACTCACTCAAAATTTCAAATATCCTGTATCTGATTTATTAATTTGACTGTCTTGCTACCTTAAGAAATGTAAAGACAATATTTCAACTCAGAGAGTTCAAGTTCTAAATTTAATTAATATGTAGAAAAATAGTACAGTTATATAAAATTAACTCAGATCTGAGAAAGCCGCTCTTCTAAACACCTTATTTTCTGTGTATCAGTACACATTTGTATAATATTTAGAACAAATAGTAATAAAAACAAAGAATTATGGCATATTTTGTATATTAATTACATATTAAGACCATCTATAGGAAATATGGCAGATAGAAAAACGAGAAAATATATGAAAATCAGAATATTATCTTCATGCACTCAAAAAAAGCCGTAATTAACGAAAAAGCAAATAAAGGCACTTAATAACCGGCTTTCATTTCTATTTTAACATATATCAGTTAGTCATTTATGTAAAACCAGTTAGTCATTTATGTAAAAGTTTAAGAGGCGCAAAGTTGGAATAAATTTTTAAAAACAGTGAAAATTGAAATAGAATAATCCAAATATAAATAGATGGTGGGGAGTTAATTTGAAGTGGATAAGAGCTTTGCTGCCATTAGTTTTCATTTTATTTGTTTCGCTCACGACTGCAAACACAGATGCAAACACAGATTGGATAAAGTATATGGAGAGGTCGGAATCTTCAGCCGGAGACCTGTTAACAGACACGACAGAAGGAGAGATAAAACTGAATGATAGTGGAAAATACAGGGACGGATTAATTGATAATTTTGATTATTTCATAAATCCGGGCTATCCGTCAGGAAATATGCGGTATTCCGGGAATACAGGGAGTGATAAATACGCTCTGTGACACGGTTCCGAGAAGATGTGTCAAAAGTAATGTGAAAAATTTATGCTGCGAGGATGGGTTCCCAGACAATATAAAAGCCTGGAATCCAGAACCTTCTGCTCCAGCCATGCCATCCGCAGTAAAACAGATAGAAAGGAAGACGGGCCTATAAGAGAAGATGAAAATACCATGCAGAGGAAAGGATTTTTGCTTGCAGAAAAGAATCCTGAGTAAAAATACATTGAGAACAGATTCCAGTAGAAGAGCGGTAAAGGTTATCTGAGAAATCAAGCTGTCAAAAGGGGGGGAAATGACAGAAGACCCGAAAAAGTCAAGGAGCCTGATCCCACTTTATATAATTATTATTTTATATTACGCGATTGTGGCGCTTCAGGGGGGCGGGGATAGCGTCCTTTCTGAACCCGTATCTAAAGAATCGGATTTTCAGGTCAACCTCGCCAGAGGCGTAAATTATCAACTCCGGATTGAGGGTCCTGGCGGTCCCGAGAAGATAGATGTTACAATAAGAAATGGCTCCGATGTTGCATTCCAGAATACATTCGTATTAACAGATTCCAAAATAAGCTACCTTCCTTATCATCCCGAATTTACCGTGAAAGAAAACGGGACTTATCATGTGCACGTTAAACCGCTTAACTCCGGAACTATAATTCTGGAAATCAAAAAATCCTGAATTTCGCGGTTTTAATTAAAATTCTCCAAACCAGGTGATGCAGAACTTTCTGGTTTTTCAATTAAAATTCAGGAAGATCATTCAGGAAGATCAGGACGAGCTTCAATAAACTTAATATACATATCAATACTATTTTTATCTGCACTCAATTATTTTAGTACCCTGCCTTTTGCAGTAAAATGAAAATGACCATTTATACTCATTTATAACTATTTATGATCGTTTAATTCAAAATATATTACGACAAATAAATCTTGATTTTAAGTCGAAATTTAAGAGTCAAAATTTAATTCATTATTTAAAAGATCATTCATAACCTCAATTGACCGGAAAAGAGAAAACATATTCTGTATAATATTACTCTGGAAAGTAATAACACTTCGGAAAGTAATAACACTCCGGAAAGCCTGAATATAATCCGGAGATAGGGAGGATCATATGGATAAAACCAGTAATATCAGAGCGAAAAAAGTCGGATCAAATCTAAAAGAGTTTAAAGCCGATCATAAAGAGACTTATGACATTGATACCGATTTTTCGGAAGGACTCGAAGACACTAATTACCTCACAGGCAACTTTAGAAAAATCTGGGACTATCTAGGATTGTTGTTTTCCATGCTGGCAGACTCATTTAACAGAAAATACCCGGCTCCGAAGAAAACGGTAGTTGTGATGGCGGTTACTCTCATGTATCTTGTAAGTCCGGTTGATTTTATTCCAGATTTAATTCCTCTACTCGGATTTGCAGATGATATCGCATTGATTGTTTTTGCATTTAGCCTTATTAAAGAGGACCTGGACAATTACAGAGCCTGGAAAATGAGTTACTGA
>WPCJ01208451.1_pt1 | contig 18778 bp, 17 predicted proteins | sample 5399831 | NCBI WGS metagenome assembly WPCJ01 (sample SAMN12869470, study PRJNA574797) | sludge metagenome | isolation source: wastewater treatment of pH10 | place: China:Beijing | collected 2019-05-20 | reverse complement strand
ACTGCGGCGCTGACGGCCGAGGCGGGCCGCTCGATCCGCGCCCAGGCGCGGTAATAGGTGTCCAGCAGCCCGTCGCGGGCGACGCCCCAGCTGGCCAGCACCGGCCGCCGCACAGTCAGATCATGCGCCATCAGCACGGCGCCGCTGGCGTCGAAGAAGACCAGACGGACGAAGGGCGGGACGGCCGCCCCGGCGACAAACGCGGCGGCGGCCAGGGAAATCTCTACGACAGAGACCCCCTGAACGTCGGCCCGCACGTTCGACGCCGGCGTGACGGCGAAGGATTGTCCGGCGCTGCTGGACGTGCCCGAGGCGCGAAAGACGCCCCGGCCGGGCGCGCCGCGCGCCGCCTCATCCTTCGATAGGGTCATACCCGCCGTGGCGGTCCAGCCGCTGACCCCGTCTAGGGCGCCGGCATTGGTCAGTCGGTTGGTCATTGCGGCTCCCGTTTAAATCCCTAGCCGCGACGTCTCGGCTGGGGCGTCGCCCGCTGCGCCCGCGCAAGGCTCCCGTCTTTGCCCGCCTTGGCCAGTTGGCTCTTGAAGAGCGGTTCAAGCTCCAGTTCGAGGCCCCCGCCCGCATTTTGCGACAGACGGCCGGTCATCGGTTCCGAGCCATAGTTCTTGATGGTCAGACCGCCGAGGTTGACGTTCATGCCGCTGCCGCCGGCGGCCGCCTGCCGAGCCCGGTCATGCTCCATCACCTGCGACCCGCGCGGCAGTCGCAGTAACTCAGGGCCCCGTTCCCCGACCCATTTCCAGCCGCCCTCGGAGAAGTCCGTCCCTGCCGCGTGGCCGCTTCCGAACAACTGCGAAAGGGCGCCGCCCAGATCCATCCCGCCGCTGCTGAAGCCGCCGCCCAGCGATCTCAGGAATCCGCCCCAATCCAGCTCGCCCAGGGCGTCGCCGAGCTTGACCAGCCACTTGTCCGTAGCGCGGTCCAACTGGTCATAGAGAGCATCGCCTAGACCGCTGCGCTTGATGTCCAGCAGCATATTGCTCGTCCAGGCGCGACGGGCGCCCGTAAGCGCAGCATCCAGCTCTTCTTTGATTTCGCGTCCCGCCTGTTTCAGGCCCTCGCCGCGATTCAGGTTGCCGCGCTGTTCGATCTCCCGCGCGCGCCGCTGAATACGATCGGCAACGCTCAACCGGCGATACTCTTCTTCGTCACCCGACAGACGCGCCAGGTTCAGCCGATGCTCCGTCTTGGCGTCAGCGATCGTCCGTTTCAGTGCAGCGGCGCGCGCCTCGACCAACTGGTTGCGCTGCGCCTCAGCGAGGTTGGTCGCGGTCGCCAGGTCATAGCCCGCCTTCTGAAAGGCAAGGATACGGTCCTCATGCTCGATCCGCTGGCGCTGGTTCTCCAGTGATCGTTCTTCGCCCAGGAGCCGCATCACCTGCGCCTCAGCTTCACGCTGCAGCTTCAGGCCCTCTTCATCCCGCTGGACCTTCATCGCTTCCAGCAGCCGCTGCTCTTCCTGAGTGGCACGGCTCTTCGCCAGGGCCGCCGCCACGCCGTCGTCTTCCAACTGGCGGATGCGTGCACGGACCCGCGCTTCTGCCTCAAGGTCGCGAACACGGTCCAGATTGTTGGTCGCCTTGGCTTCCTGCAGCGAGAGGTTGGACTGGACATCCTCCTCCCGCCGCGTCCGCTGCAATAGCTCGCGGGCCTGACGCTCGGCCTCCCGCCGCGCCCGATCCGCATCCCGCGCCGCCCTGTCCCGATCCTTCTTGCCGGCGTCCTCGCGATCCTTCGCCTCTTGCGCAGCCTGATTGGCGGCCGCTGAGTTCGCGGCATCCTCACGTTCGCGATTATCCCAGTCGCGGAGGAAGGTCTCAGTGAACAGCTTCGTCTCAGCCTGGCGGCGCGCGAACGGCGTCGCCGCCGCATCGCGACGAAGCTCAAGGTTCTCGATCCGCTCATCGCGCGTGGTCTGCAACCACTCTCCCAGCTTGGTCCAGTAGTTGGACATGCTGCGGGTGGCGACATCCCAGAAACTGGTCAGTTCATCGACCTTGTCAGCGTGACCGCTCATCGCGCCGGTCAGCGCTTCCATTAGAACCTTCTGCGCCGCCGTTCGATCACCCAGCTTGCTCAGGCTGTCGATCTGGTCGAGCGTCTTCTGATCCAACAGGCCGAACTGACGCGTCATGTCGCGCGCCGCCTTGTCCGGTTCCGACATCGCCTTGGCCAACATTTCGGTCGCTGACTTGGCGTCGACGCCCATGAAAGCCGCATAATCCTTGGTGATGGCGACCAGACCACTCATCACCTCGCCGCCGATTTTTCCCGTGGAGACATAGGCTGAAGCCATGTCGCGCGCGGACTTCAGAGAAATGTTTCCTGCCTCCGCCCCCGCGTCAGCGGCGGCCTTCAGCTCGGCGCCGGACATCTTGGCCGTGCGTCCAAGACCGGTCGCGGCCCTGTCCAGCGCCGCTGACGACTTCTCCGCCTGGGCCCAGGCCACAGCCATGGCGCCGGTCGCCCCGGCCAGGAGCCCGGTCGCCCCGACCAGCATCGTCAACGGCCCCGTCAACTTGATGGCCGAGGTCGACCAGGCGTCCAGGATCTGCGGCCCCTGCTGGATCGCGATCATGGCCGGGTTCATGCCCATGGCGGCCGTGGTGAAGACGTCCGCCCCCTGACGCGTCAGGTTCAGGCGTGACGCCACGACGTTGCGGCTCAGCCCCTTGCCCTGCCGGTCCAGCGCCGCCGTCGTCTCATTGTAGCGCTGCTTGGCCAGGTTCTGAGCCTGGGCCAGCTGTTCGGTCGTAATCTTCCCGCGCTTGGCGAGCGCGTCGTACTCGGCCAGTTCCTGGTTCAGCTTCTGTTGCGCCGCCCAGGCCGGGTTCAGGCCCTCCAACAACACCTGCGCACGCCGATCATAGACCTTGTCGGCGGCTTCGAACGTTCGCGCCGAGACTGAGGCACGGGCATTGCCGGCGGACGACGACTGATCCTGCAGCGACGTCCGTGTTGACCCGCCGGCGATGGCGTTGATGCGGTTTTGCATCGCCGTGTCCGCCTGGGCGGCGGCCCTGGCCACTTCGCGCAGACGTTCGACTTCGCGCATGGCGGCGGCGGCGGCCTTGTCAGACCCGGCCGCCGCCTTCTCATTCATGCGCACCAGCGCGCGCTCTGCGCCCTCCGCCTCACGAATGACGTCCTTGCCGCCCTCAGGCTTCAGGCGAATGGCAACCTGTTTGACGCTCATGTCATCGACTCCGATGCGTAACGATCAGACCCGCCGTCTTCGACCCCGCCTGTTCGGCGAGCGTTTCCAGATCCATGCGTTTCTGTGTGGTGATCTGCGGGACCAGGATGAACGCCACGAACGACTGCCCGGCGGGTCCATACAGGCGCGATCCACGGCCCTTTGACCTGTAGGGCCGCGCCACGCGGCCGGGGCCTAGCATGGCCTGATCGGCGATCAGGAAGGCCCGGCGACCGCCCTTCTTGCCGCCCTCATACTGAAACCTGAGCTTCATGCCGGTTCGGCGCTCAAAGCCGCCCGGCGTGATCCGCTCGCGCGCGCCGCGCTTGTTAACGGTCGCCCCCATGCCGTTGGCGCCGCGCTTTAGCCCGAACTTGCCAGCCGCTTCGGTCGGAATCGCCAGCCAGCGCCCGCCTCTGGCGCGGATGACGGTGGCCTTCAGCGCCGTCTCGATGATCGCTGCAGCTGACCCGCGAACGGCGACGTAACCGGCCGCATCGACGCTGTCCTGCCCCTTCGGATAGACGTTGCCCCGCCAGGCCCTCGGCAGGCGATTGCCCCTGAAGGCCCGTTCTGTGGCGCCGCGAACCAGGCCTTTCAGCGCCTCCGTTCCCTCGCGCACGCTGGCGGTGACGTCGCGGGCCAGTTCCTTCTCGATCTCTGCGGCCAGCCCCTTCGCTTCGATACTGGCCCGCGCCCTCATTCTTCATCCTCCCGGCGCAAGCCCTTGATGATCTGCCCTTCGACCAGAGGCAGGGCCTCGGACAGCAGCAACCGGGTCGCCTCGTCCATCGGCCCGCCCAGCTGGGCGAAGGCGACCACGGCGCCGTAATCCAGGGCGAAGGCGCCGAACCCGCTCGACCTCAACTGGCCGGCGCAGGCGTCGAGGACGTCCCAGACGCGGCGGCCTTGCGGGGTTTTCGGCGCGTGCCGGTCGAAGGGGCAGGGCTCGCCTTCGCCCCCGCAGTACTGTCGTCGGCAGCTGTCCCGGCAGTAGGATCCGCCTCCCTCCCCGAACTGCCACTCGGCGAGGGAGACGATCCTTTTTTTTCCGACATCAGGGCGTACACTTCGCTGGCGTACCCCCTGTCGAAGAAGTCGAAGATTTCGGGCTCTTGTCCCAACAGCGCCACGACCTGGTCGGGCGTCAGCGTCTGGGCGGGCGAGCCGGTATCGTCGGCCACGCCCTCCCATTCGAGCGCGCCGGCCGCCACATAGGCCGCCGTCATGACGAACAGCGCCTGGCCCATGTGTCCGACGCCGTCGTCATCCATCTCGACCCCGTGGGCCACCATCAGCCCGGCGCTGATCCGCCGGGCTTCCACGATCACAGGCGTCGAGGGCGGCAGCATCTTCACGCGCACGCCGTGCGCCGGCTCCAGCCATTCCGGTTGGGCGGCGATCTTCAGCTGAAGCATGGTTCAGACCTCTCCTCAGGCGCCGTAGGCCGAGCCGGCCACGTCGTTGTCGAGGATGACGGTCAGCGCCCGACCAAGCGTCGGATCGACGGCCGCCTGATAGGCGTAATCCGCTTGGATGCCGCCCGGCCCCGTCACGGGGCGCTTCGCCTTGGGAAGGAAGACGCGGTGCTGGATCAGCCGCAACGAGAAGTCGGTGCCCGGCAGCGTCCAGATGTGCTCCAGGTCGCTGGCCTCGCCGTTCTCCGCCTGCAGCTGCAGTTCAGGCCCGCTGTAACGGACACCGATCTGCCCCGTCAGGGCCAGCGCGCCTTCGTCGATCCCGCTGACCCGGCCGTCGCTGCGGATGGCCGGGACTGGGTCGAGACCGTTCGACAGGTTGAACTGGCCGCTGACCAGATCGGCGATCGGCACGCCGTAACGCAGCACAGACCCCGAGAACTGCGAGAAGCGCGCCACCGCCATTTCGGCGGCGACCGTGCCGGCGGCCGACGCCGTGGCGACGGATTCGCCCTGGGCGATCAGACCCAGCGTCGCGGTCAGATTGCCCCCGCGCTGCATCTGAACGCCCAGGGTGTTGGCCTTCACGCCGTAGTTCATGTTGAAGGCGGGAACCTCGGGATGCTGAAGCTCGATCGAGGCGGATGGCAGCACCGCCGCGCCGCTGGTGAAGGTGTGACGATACCCGCCCGACGCGGCGCCGCCCGCCAGCGTCGCGCCCGAGGCCGTGGCGTTCGACGCTGGCGTGTCGCCGGCCTCGATCGCAAAGCTGTTGCCGGACACGCCCAGCGCGTCGTGCTGGATCAGAATGGCGTTGCCACGGTCATTCTGGCGATAGGTGGCGGCCGCGACGCCCGTCACGGCGCTGGCGTTCAGGGCGCGCACGGCGTTCGCCACCGTAGCCGGAAGCGTCGCGCCGATCTGGATCTGATTGGCCGTCGGCGTGCCGGTGACGAAGGTGAATGCCTGGCCGCCGATGCTGATGGTCGCATTGTTCACGGGCTGGGCCGAAAACGTGATCGTTCCCCGCGCCGCCTTGCCCGCCGCGCTGGTCGGGGCGCCGAGCAGCATCCTCAGCCACACGCCGCTCTGCCGCGCGCAGATGGGCACGACCACGTCGCCGGTGTTCGTCACGGCGTCCCGGCCTGGCTCGCTGGGCTCTCGACCCCGGCCCAGCAGTTCACCGTCGATCAGCGGCTGCTCTTCGCCGAGCGACGCCGAGACGAAGGCCATCAGGCCAAAGCCGGTCGCAGGCGGGAAGCCGAAAGTCTGTTCAATCGCCAAAGCCATGCGGGCGTTGGCGCCGCGTGCGCGTGCCATGTCAGTTCTCCATCATGAGGGGTGTCCGCCTGGGTCCGGACGAGGTCAGCCAGGTGCGATCGGCTTAGGGCCGATCAGGTCAGCGGGTTGGGCGTCGAGTAGACGACGATGATGCTGAGCTGCGCGCGCCGCACCGGTTCGGCGCTTTCTAAGGTCACATCGTCGGTCATCGGCGCCGTCGCCTCGACCCATTCGGCGACGCCGCCCAGGCTTCGATCCGTTTCAATCCTGTCGCCGATCGGGATCAGCAGCTGGTCCAGCAGCTCGTGCCGATTGGTCGAGCCCGGCGGACCCAGAACCTCGACCTCGAACTCGTGGGTGTAGGTGTAGAGCAGCGGCGACAGGGTCACCTCCGGTTCCCCCGGATCGCCATCGTGCAGAATGATGGTGCCGCCCGGATCCGGCCGCTTCGGCCAGGGTTGGTCGCGCCTGACCTCGGCGTGGGGCGCGGCGGCTTCCAGCAGCGCCTTCACGCCCTTGGCGGCGGCTTCACGTGCGCTGCCCATGGCTCAGCCTCCGACCGGAACGACAGCGCACAGCCACCAGCCGTCTTCATTGCGACGCGGATCCCCCACGATCTTCAGCGTCTCGCGTACCGCGCCGGTCACGTCGTCCAGCAGCTGAACCTGTTGGCCTTCCTCTGGTTCGGCGATCCAGCGCTGATGGATCTCGACGGCGCGGGCCGTCAGGATGTGCGACGCGTCGCCATACCTTGCGATCGCGTCCTCTTCGGCCGGGTGGACCCGCACCTCGCCGGCCACGCCCGTCCACAGCGCACGATCGCCGAGGTGATCATCCACCTCGGCGACCATGGCCGTCAGATGCTGCCCGAAGCCCATCTCAGGGCTTGGGCCCCCAGACCCACTTCGTGGTCAGGCGAGGCTTCCGCCAGATCGGCAGCGAGTTCATCTGGTACTTCCATTCCAGACCCGCGCCGTGCTTCATCACCTCTTCCGAGAAGTGGATCAGGTCCTCGTCCGAGAAGGTCGAGCCGTCGAGTTCGCGGATATCCAGCGGGGGGGCCGCATAGGTGACGTGCGCCTCGATCGTGCCGGTCGGATAGGAAACACCTTCCTTGGCGTCGAGCAGCCGGGTCGTGCCTTCCGTTCCCCACAGCTTCACCCGCGCGCGGTACTCGCGGATGGTGCAGCCGGCGATCTCGATCACGCGACGGAAGCTGGTGGCGGATTTCTCGCGCTGCTGGTTCAGCAGCTGGAGCATGGCGGGCGTGCCGGCGAAATACTTCTCCACCGACGGGTGCCGGATGATCTTGCTGTAGAACTCAGGCGCGATGCGGACCTCCAGCCCGGTCATCGTGTCGTTGACCAGCTCTTCTTCCGTGCCGGAAAGCACCTCCTCCAGCGCGGCCGGCACGTCGAAGGTCGGATCGTCCAGGTCGAAATAGACCACCCGCTGCTGGAGCTTGAACACCTCATTCAGGTCGTAGATGAGCTGATTGGCGCCATCGACAATCCGCCCCTTCAGCGAAGAGATCTTCATCACCTCAAGGGTGATGGAGAACTTCAGACGGTTGCGGCGGTGACGGGTTTCGACCTTGTTGATCAGAGCATCGTCCGGCGTGCGGGTGCGCCTGGCGTAGGCCATCCAGGACCGGATGTCCGCCGCCAGCACGGAGTCCTCGTGGCTGACGTTCGGAATCTCGAAGATGACGCCCTGGCCCCTGCCATGGCGAGCGATCGTCGACGGGCGGCCGCCTTCCGTGACCGGCAGAGCGCTGATGACCCCGTCATCGATGTCGATGCGGACGTAAGGCGTGTCCAGGCCTTCGCTCGGGAACATGCCGTCGGCATTGAGCTGGCCGAACTGGTCGGGGACGGAGTTGATCAGGCCGGTGTGGTGCGCGGCCGTCAGGGGCAGCAGCGAGCCGCTGTCCAACAGTTCATCGGGGTCCATCGGAGCCCTCCTATCGTTTCAGTGTTCAGGGATGCCGGGCCGCCGAGGGGCCCGGATTGCCGGCTCAGCCGCTGACGCGCGGTTGAATGCCCAGCGAAGCCAGACGGCGGTAGGCCGCTTCCTTCTGGCCGTCGGTGACGCCCAGCGGCCAGACGATGGCCTCGCGACGAATGATGACCGGGCCGCGCGCCAGGACCGTCAGCTCGACATCCACCCCGACCGGCGCCTCGGCCGACAACAGGTTGACGCCGGTGATGATCTGCGAGCCGTCCGTCGCCGCCGGATCCCACGGCGCATCCTTCTCGATCACGCCGTCCTCATAGGCGACGGAAACCGGAATCCGGTCGCCGGCGACGAAGTCCGCCGAACCGTCCGACAGGGTGAAGTTGATGGCGCCGTTGTAAGGCGAGCCGACATTGCCCGCGCCGTCCAGGCTTCCGTCGGGACGGATCACCTGAAAGGCGCCGCCGTCGGCCGCCGGCGAGACGATGACCACCTCGTACTGGCCCGCAGCTGCCCCGGTGTCCGCCGTAACGACGCCGATCGCGCCGTTGCCCGTGCCGACCACGGCGCCGGCCGTGACGGTCGCCGCGCCGATCAGCACCGTGCCGACAAGCACGAAAGCCGCAAAGGCTCGCGCCGTGCCGACGCCGCCCAGGCCGACGCGCTTGTCGGTCGTATAGGTCGGATCATACTCCGAATGGATAAGATCGCTGAGGCCGGGCAGGCCGGTCTCGAAAGTATAGGCCTTCATGACGGCCTCCTCTGTTCAGCAGGTTGATGCAGCCGGGATCAGGTCCAGCCCCCGGCCGAGCTGGTCGGATCAGCCGGCGCCGCCGCCCCGGTTCCGATCGATGCGGTTGGCCACGGCCGCGCTCAGGCCCGTGGCCGCCTTGGCCCCGTCGGCCCTCAGGCGCTGGGCCCCCGACATGGCGCGATCCAGGCGGTTGCCGCCTTGGGTCGAGACCGCGACGGCGGCCGACGCCTTGAACTGCGCCAGCGTCTGGCCCGACTGGATGGCGGCCAAAGCGAGCGCGGGGTTCTTTTTGGCCTCAGCCGAAGCGGCGATGGCGGAAGCCTCGCCGTTGCCCCCTTCCGACGCTTCCGGCGCGTCGTCATCCTCGTCGTCGTCTTCGTCCGGGTCCTTTTCCTCGGCCGAGGCGCCGCCCTGGCCGGCGCCGCCGTCTTCGTCGTCGTCGTCCTCGTCCGGCTCAGCCGCCGTCGCACCGGCCTTGGCCTTCGCAAGGTTCGCCTGCGCCAGGCGCAGCGCCTTCTCGGCCTGGGCCACCTGGGCGGCCGCTCGGGCCTGCCGGCCCGCCGTGGGTTTCGTGGCCATCACGGCCTCCTTTTCGGATTGGGCCGAAGCGCGCGAGCCCGACGCGCCGGCTTGGCTTCCAGAAACAGGCTCGGAAGAAACGTGGTCGACCAGGGCGGCGAAGGCCTGCTCCTCGTCCATGATCTCGTCAGCCAGGCCCAGCGCGACGCCCGATCGGGCATCATCCTGGTGCTCGGCCATGAAGACGTCGGCCCTGAGCTGCAAAAGCTGGTCGCGGGTCAGGCTCGATCGCCCCGCCTCGACATCGGCCAGGAACAGCGCCCCCACCTGGTTCACATCGGCCTGCCAGGCCGCCCGAGCGCTCTCGCTCAGCACCTTCCACCAGGCGCCGTCCGTCTTCACCCCGCCCTCGGGAAACTCGATGGTGGTGATCTCGACGCCATCCTGCTCCAGCGATCCGGCATGGCTCTCATGCACCATGACGGCGCCGATCGAACCGACGTAGCCGACGCTCGGCGCGATGATCCGGTCGGTCTGCGCCGCGATCCAGTAACCGGCCGAACAGGCCATATCGGCGTAGGTCCAGATCGGCTTTCCGCCGGCGGCCTCCCGGGCTTCACGCATGAAGCGGGCGAGGGTCGGCAGGCCGCCGGCCACGACGCCGCCCGGCGTATCAAGGCGCAGGAAGACGCCGCGAACGCGGGCGTCCGCCAGGGCCTCGCGCATGGCCATCAGCAGGGTGTCGTACCCGTGCCAGACGACTCCGCAGAACTCGTCGCCGCGTTCCACCAGAGGGCTGTCGCATTCAATGAGCGCGACGCCGTCTTTCAGCGACCAGCAGAACCCGGTGTCCTCGACCTCGCCCAGCCAGCGCGGTTGATAGGCGAGACGCTCCTCGATCGGGACGAACGGCGCGCCCTCGCCTTCGTCGTCCCAGGCGAACGCCGTGCGCGCGCTGTCGCCGGGCGCGTGGCCCAGGCCTACGCGGCGCAGGAAGGCGTCCAGACGCGACGGACGGCTGAAGGCGCGCGGATCGACCGAACGGATACGCAGCGCCAGATCTCGGGCGGCCGCCGGCGTCAACAGAAGGGGGCGGCCGGCATAGCGGGCCGCCATGGAGGCGTAGTCAGGCATTGTGTTTTCCTCAGGCGGCGGTGCGCTGATCCAGGAAGGCCTGGTGCGCCGGATCTCGGCTGGTCGCAGCGGTGCGCTCCAAGGCCCCCCCCGGCATGGGCAGTTCCAGTTCCTCGTGCTTGGCCATTTCGCGCGCACGCTGTTCCAGCACTTCTTCCCAATCCTTGCCCTGATCGTCGCACTCGTCTTCCAGGGTGCTGACGTTGGCCTCGATGCGCGCCGAGGCCGCGTCGATCTCCTTGGTCGGATCGATGAAGCCCCGACCCGGGCCGATGCAGTGGATCTGGCAGTAGGCGTCGACCGCGTCGTAGAAGTCCGGCGCTCCCTCGGGGATTTGCACGTAGCCCCGATCGAAAGCCTCTTCGGCCCAGGCGACCACGAACGGCCTCACCAGCTGGTCTTCCATCAAACCCATCAAGGCGACGGTTTCGGCCCAGGCATGGACGAGGGCTGCACGCGCAGACGAGTAGTTCGTCTGCGAATAGTCCATCGACAGCTCTTCGTAGGTCACGCCCAGCGAAGCGGCGATTAGGCGCAGGATCGAACGCACAAAGGCGTCGAAGCTTGCGACATCCTTGGACGCCGTCTGCAGCTGCAGTTCGTCGCCGTAAGGCAGGACCGGAATCTGGGCGCCGTTGGCCAGATTGACCGGGTGTTCCTTGTAATGATCCTGGCGCCAGGTCTCGAACTCCCTGACGTCCTTAGCCTCGAAGCTCTCGCTGACGGCGCCCGGCCCGCCGTTCGACTTCATGAAGGCGACGATCAGCGCATTGACCGTCGCGCTCTGCAGCGTGGCGTCCGTGAACCGAGACAGCGCGCGGAAACTCTTCAGCGCGGCGGCGAAACGACTGACGCCGCGCGTCTGGCCGGCCCGTTCCGGCTCGAAACAATGGAACACCTGCGGCCGGCCCCATTCGGTCCAGCGCTCGAACCTCTGCCAGCGGAACTGGCCGGGACCGCCGAAGTCCGACGGATGCCGTTCGCGTATATGATAGGCGTCGGCCGCGCCCCAGGCGTCGAACTCGACGCCGCCCCGCAGTTCGTCCCGATCCGGTCGACCGTTCGGATTGCTCAGCCGGTCAGGATCGACCAGACGAAGCCGCGTCTTGTACCGGGTCGCCTCGTCTTCAGCCCACTCGCCCAGCCCGAGCGCCTCGCCGTCGACCACGATGTGCGACGCCGCCAGTCGGAGCTGCTGGCCCCATGTCAGCTTGCGCTCAGCGTCGGACGTAAAGGCGTGGCCGTAGCCGTAAAGCTGGAACTCTGTGCTCAGATCGGCGCCGAGCTGCCGCGCCGCCTCTCTGTCGATGCCGAGGGCGCGGGCGTTCGGCCTGAACTTGACCCGCCAGCCCTTGCCGACGGCCGCATTGACGCGACGGGACCGCGCCGAGGCGGCGACGGGATCGTTGCGCACCCGTTCCCGCACGCGGGCGGTGACGCGGTCGCGGTTCGGAAGCCAAAGCTTGTCCGCCGAGCCGAGCTGGGCAGGCCATTCGGCGAAATAGGTGCCATGGCCGCTCGCCCCCTCATAGGACGGCGTTCCGCCCATGGCGGCCGTATCCGTCATCGCCACGGCGCGCGCGCGGGCGACCTCCAGGCGAGAGATCGACCGGCCCGAGGCGGACACCAGACCTGAGGGAGCGAACGGCGTGCGCATGGCGCGGCTCAGTCCTTGGCCTGCGCAGCCGCGCGGGCTTCCAGGGCTGCAAGGCGCGACTGGAGCGACGCCAGCTCCCCGGCGCTGGCGTTACCCGCATCATCAAAGGCGGCGAAGCGCGCCTTCAGAGCCTCGTCCAGGCCTGCAAAACGCTCATCAATGGCGGCAAGCCCCGTCTTGAGGGCCTCATCACGGGTTTCGCCGGCCTTCTCCACACCGCCGAAGCGCTCATCGATCAACGAAGCGAACTTATCGAACCGTTCGCCGATCCACGCGTCATCGTAAGCGTCCGATCCGGTTACAGCCACGGGCTCAAACGGTGCGCTCAGCGCCTCGTTGAACTGTCGGCGGGCGTTCAGGACGCCTTCGACCAGCGTGTCAGGCACGGGGCGGCTGGGAAAGCTCACCAGGGCCCGCATCGCGTCCAGCAGGACGATCAATGCGGCCACGGCTGGCACGTTCGACAGGGAAACGCTCGCGACGACGGTTTCTGACGCCGGCGCGGCGGCGGGCGTCTTGGGGGTTCGGCTCATGATGGCCTCCTCGATGTGATGAAATCCGGGTGCGAAGGCGGCGCCGCCCCGACGTCGGCAGTCGGGGACCGCCGGCGGCCGAGAGCCTCCCCGAACCCGGGGCGGGAGGCCGGTTGACGGCGTAGATCGTTAAAGGCGGATGCTCAGTGCGCCTCGACGGCGCAGCGGCGCCCCGTCCAGTTGCAGGGCCTTGGCCTCAAGATTGGCGATCTCGGTTTCCAGGCGTCCGATGTCGCCTTTGGCGTACTTCACCGTTCGGCCGTTGCTGGTGATCTCGGCCACCTGGCCGCCCGCGATGATCTTGGCGTAGGCCGCGCGGAAGGCGGCCAGCTGGGCGGTCTCTGCGGGCGTCAGCGCCATTAGAAGCTCCATTTCTTCTTGGCCGCTGCGACCTCGGCCGAGCTGGCGGCGGGTGCGGACGGCGTTTCCGACTGACCGGCTGGCGGGCGTTCCCACAGAGCCTCCAGACCGGCCTTTTCAGCCTGACGACGACGCGCCAGTTCGAGCCAGTCCGGCTCGGCACCGGGAACGCCGATGCCCAGAGAAGCGGCCAGCGCGCGGTTGTAGACCCACAGGTCCAGCTCCTCGTTGCGGCGACGGACGCGGACCCAGGCCTCATCCTTCACGACGCCGGTCTTGCTGTCCTGGACAGAGACCAGAGCCTCGCCGGTAAGCTCCTCGAAGAAGTCCCGCTCGACCCAACCCGGCCAATGAGGACGACGCGGCGCGCGAGCGCCCTTCTCCCCTTCCAGGCTCAGCGGTATCGCCTCGTTCATCAGCGTCCGCTTCAGATCCCAGGTGCCGACGCGCCAGGTCCGGCACGAAACCACTCGCCCCTCAGGCCCTTCCAGCTTCTGTTTCGCGCCTCGGCGAAGCGGCATCCGCCCCCAACCGTCAGCGCCGTCCAACGCCTTCGATTTCCCGTGAGCCGAGCAGTAAGCGTAGACGTGGAAAGTCCCGTAGCCGGAATCGACGCCCTGAACTTCGGTGGCGACGTACCCGCCGTCCTCATGCGGCCAACGTCTGCGCTCCAGCTCGGCCAGCTCGGCCCAGATCTGCGGCTCCGACGGGCCGCCCTCGATCCGCCCCTTGTCGATGGGAACGTGCTCGGCCTCGGGCCCCCAGGCATAGGCCGTCCACTGCGCCCAGTCGCCGTTCAGGTCGACGGCGATGGTGACGATCTCGTAGCCCGACGGCACCACGCCCTTGGTGAACCGGCCGTCCCGACGCTCCAACAGCTTGTCGACATCGGCCTGCTGGACCGTGACCTCGTAAGCCTCGCCGAAGATCTGCTGATGCAGGGCGATCTTCGCCTCTTCGTCCTTCGCATCCCGGATCTGTTCGGCGATGTAGGCCCAATCCACGGCGTCCGATACGACCTGCCAAGCATGGTAGCTGGGCTGCCGCCCCTCCGTCGGCCGTTCCCGCCACGCCTCGTATTCGCTGACGGCGATGAAGGCGCCCGGCGCCGGATTCTGAGGATCCGTCGACGGGAAAGTCGGTATCCAGCCGCCGCGCACGCCGTGCGCAGGCTCGCGGTAGGGGTGACAGGCCTCGACCATCCCACGCTTGTGCCGATGCTCGATCACGCCGCCGCATGACGGGCAGTTGAAGTGGGGCGTTTCGCCCTTCTCCACGCCCATCATCATCTCGCGATCCAGACGGATCAGCACCCCGCCGGGCAGGCCAGAACAATGGGGACAGGGCAGGTACAGCCGGCGCTGGTCGCCGAGGCGATAATCGGCTGTCACCGGGCAGCCGGTCAGTTCGCCTTCGTTCTCCTCCGAACGGCGCACGAGCCCGGGCGTCGAGTTGTGAAAGGTCTTGGCGCCGGCCAGTTCCCACTGCAGCTGGCGGACCTTGATCTGCTTGTGCGGGTCGCCGCGATCTCCGACCGACACGCTCCAGTTCGGCGTTTCTTCCTTCACCACCAGACAGAAGGTGACCATCTGCAGCGGCTTGGCGCTGGTCGTGCCGAAGAACTGTCCGTACCCGCCCGGGAATCGTTTGTAGGTGTTGGTCGACCCCTGCTCGTCCCGCGATGTCACCGCCCGGATCTTGCGGCGCAGCTCGGGCGTGGCGTCGACAAGCGGTTGCCATTTGGTCCGGTTGTACTTCAGCGCCTCGTCGCCGCTCGGCAGGGCGACGCCCCACGGGCGAGCCACCACAGCCGAGTAGTAGAGCGTGGCCAGCACGCCGATCGTCGTCTTCGCGATCTGGGCGGAGCCGACGAAGGTGACCGTCCTAGCCGGATCATCGGGGTGAAGCCGGTCCAGCGGCTCGATCAGGTACTCGAACCCGTCCCAAGACAACTCGCCTTCGCGCGTCGTTCCCGTTTCGCCGGGGATGTTGACCCGCCCTTCCGCCCAGGCGCTGATCATCTGATCGGGGGCAGGCGTCACGGCCGTCGCCATGGCCATGACCAACGACGCCGCCTGCCGCGCCAGCTCGGCGCTGCTGAACAGGTTCATGTCAGGCCGCCGCCAGCTCGTCTTCTGTGAAGCCGCCCGCTAGTTTGGTCAGCTCGACCACAAGATTGTTCAGCAGCTTCTGGTCCGCCTGTTTCAACACATGCTCGGCCTGGCGGACATCGTTCATGCCGGCCACCTCTGTGGCCAGGGTGCGCCGACGGCGCTCCAGCGCCTGGGTGAAGGCGACGCCCATGGCCTCGATCGCCATCGTCACCGCCGCCTTCGACAGAAGCTCGCCCTTCCGCTCAGCCAGGTCGAGCTCGAGCTTTTCCTCTTCCAGCGCGCGCTTCCGAGATCCCGCCGGGCCCGCAGGCGCCGCGGACGGCGCTTCCGCCACCTGGCGGCTGTCCTGGACCGAGAGGGATTCGCCGCGCGCGCGGATCAGGGCGTCGTAGTCGACCTCCTTGACGCGCCCTTGGGAGTCACGCCGGACAGGCAGGTCCTCATTCCGCGCGATGAAGCGAGAGATCGAGGATTTGTTGATCGGTCGCCCGGCTTTGGCTTCCAGCGCCGCCGCCTCGCTGACGCTGACCCAGCGCCGTGACGATCCACCATCGAGCAGGAAGGGCTCTGTCATGCCGTTGCGCTCCCTGTTGCGTCAGCAACGCCCGTTGCACCCCTCGAAACATCGCTCACTAGGGAACGAAAACGCTCTGCCCCACCGCATAGGGTCAGAAATGGGGGGAAGGACCCAAGGCGCGCCTAGCAGCGACGCAAGTCATTGAAAGGCAATGAAAAACCCGCCCGGGCGGAGCCTTGGGCGGGTGGGTCGGAACGGGCTGAGGCTGGACGGCTACCGCACTGCGCGTCATTCGTCTGACGGCAGTGCAATGATCTGGCGCGAATCACGCCCTAGCAGGGTGAATACGACTGCCGCTCTGTCGCCGTCAACCATCTCTTCGAAGACGAGATCGTAGTCGGCTGTCGGCCCAGCCAGGCGCAGTTTGTCGCCGCGCTTGTATCGGCAGGCCTTTGGAGCGGCCTTTTCGTTGTCGTTACGAGGACGCTGCAACACCACCAGCCCATTGACCTCGCGGGCCTTCATCTCGGTGATGAAGCGGCTGGGGATGGGACAGGGCCGAGCCGTCTCACCGACGCCGCGCGTGATCACCTCCGTCACGCCCATGGTCGAGTAGACCGCACGCCAACGGTCCTGGTCGAGATCCATCTCGATGAACAGGTAGCGCGGGATCATCGGTCGAGGCGACGGCGCCACGCCGTTCCGAACGCGGGCCCGGGCGGGAGGCGGCACCAGCGGCAGATAGACGTTGAAGCCCTGCTGCTCCAGCTGATACCGGGCGTGCCGTTCCTGATGGGCGTGGGTCACCACGACATACCAGGCCTTGCCGGTTTGGGCGGATAGAGCGGTCGACGCGGTCACTTCTGCAGCCCCTTCGCTTTGGTTTCGGGCGTCCCACGGCGTACCGGCTGAACGTCCCACTTATCTTTTTGAGAACAATCGATAAAAACAGAGATGGGACGCGCGGGACGCATGGGACGCGCCTGTGGCGTCGTGCGCTCCCGCATGTGCGCCCCCGCATGGGGCCGGGGTCGCGTCCCATGCGTCCCGGTGTCCCAAGCCCGGCTCAAAGCCCGATCAATCATGGCTTTCACCGTGGGACGCAGGGCGGGACGCGCGGTCGCCTGGGGCGTCCCAAACAGGCGCTTCGAACGGCGTCACCTCCGCCGGATCAGCCCCCAAGCCGACCGGCCTCTCTAGCCAGGGGGTCAGGGGGACGGCCAAGGCGCGGCTCTGGTGCATCCCGAACCGCACAGGCGTGGGCAGCGGTCGCGGCGCATAGGCCTCGCCCAGGTCCGCCAGGTGCTCCAGAACCCCGCGCCAGTTGGCGTAATGCGTCCCCGCCAGCGCCCGCGCGAGGGCCGGATGGTTGGTCGAGATCAGCAGCCATGGCCCCGGCCGCTCATGGGCGCCGTGCCCATTCTCGATCTTCAGGCCGAAGGTCTTCAGCACCTTCTCGTGGAAGCCCGGGCTTTCCAGCTGCTCCTGGATCATCTCGCCGATGGTCAGGTGGCGGTCCTTGGAATGCTGGCCCGAGTTGATGGCCCATATCCGCGACAGACACGCCTGCCCCGGGTTCTGCGCCGCCGAGGTCTCTTCCCGGTTTCGGATCAGGGCCGACCATCTGGCGACCTCCTCCCGCGCCGTCTCGATCGTGAGCGCCTCATCGTGCAGCAGCAGCCGTCGCCCGGCGGCCAGCGCCGCCACCAGATCGGCCGCCCGGGGCGTCTGCCCGCTCTCCCCTAGCGCAGCCTTCAGCAGGCTGACGTCCGCCCGGTATCGCTTGGCCTCGCGCACGGCGCGCGCCAGCAGGCGCGGCGAAATCTCCCGCGCCCAATCAATCGCCTCCTTCAGCTTTTCGTCGGCCCCGCCCTTGGCCTTGCCCAACAGCCTCAACCGCACCTCGACCACCCGCGTGGCCATGGCGTCGCCCAGCTGCACCGGCAGAATGCTGGCCAGATAGGCCGACCCCACGGCGGTCTGTCCCGCCGTCCGACCGCCCGTGTCGCCTTGTCGTCGGGTCGATCCTTCGCCGGTCGACATGCGGCGCAGCACCTCCAGCGCCTTCTCGACCGGTCCCTGCCCGTCGACGCTGGGCTCCGCCTCGTCCAGGTAGAGCGCCCGCGCCTCGCCCGACAGGCCGTTGCGCAGGCCCGCTTCCGAGAAGCTGTCCAACAGGTCGCCGGCGTTCGCGCTGCCCGCCGCCTGCAGCAGGCGTGACAGCGTCGTCTTGCCGGCCCCGGCGCCGCCGCTGACGCTAGCGTGCGGCCTGAACGGCGGGATAGCGCCTAGAAGCGCCGTGCCCTGCCAACCGAAAAGGGCGTCCGCTTCGCTGAGACCCTCGGGGTCGCGAGGATCCAGCGGCGCGAAGTTCCACAGATTCATCAACTCGCGCAGCTTCTCGCCCTCGGCGATCGTCGCGGGCTTTCCCGGCCTGGGGGCCGGGGGACGCAGCAGCCACAGCGGCCCTCTGGCCTGGGCTCCGGTCCTCAGGGCCTCCGCCACCGATTCCCAATCGCTCTCGCCGAAGGGCCATCGGCCGACCGCGTCGCCGGCGTGGACGACCGGCCCGTCGACGGTGGACCACACCCCGTACCCGCGCTGCGGTCGATCGCTGTCCCACCGGCCGGCTTTCCGGCATCGATCGACAAACCACTGCGCCGCCATGTCGCGCTGAAGCTTGCCGTCGTTATCGCGCCATTGGGCCAGGAACACCCGCCCTTCCAGGCTGACGAAAAGGTCCGTCTTCAGCATTCCCGCGATCTTGGACGCCGGCTCCCGCCGCAACTCGCCTTCCGGCAGGGCGAAATGCACATAGCCGCCCTCGAAGCCCAGCGGGATCACCGGGCAGTCCTCGACCTTCGGCTCGATCCAGACGGCGCCGGACTTGGATTCGCTGTCCGGTTCGGCGTCTTCCAGCACATAGGAATCGTTCATGCGGCTACGCCCCCGGATACGCTCGCGGCGGCTTCGACCGCCTTGACCACTTGATTGAAGTCCATGCCGATCGGCGGGCGCGACACCCGCACCTGCGTCGGGCTTTCGTCGCTCAGGCGGCGGCTCCAGCTGGCGCGGGCCAGCGCCCCGCTGACGCGCGCGCGCTCGGCGCTGTCGCGAACCGCCTCGACCATCCGCTTTTGCTGGCGGCCGCTGCGGCCCTTGACCGTCACCGGGCTCATGTCGCCGTCGACGGCGATGTCGATCACGCCCCACGGGTTCGCCGGATCTTCCGGCCAGGTGAACCCGGGCCTCAAAGGATCGGCCCGGATGCGCCAGATATCCCGCGCCCCGTCCTTGTCGATCGCCTCGAACCCGCTCAGC
>WPCJ01325909.1_pt1 | contig 18782 bp, 15 predicted proteins | sample 5399831 | NCBI WGS metagenome assembly WPCJ01 (sample SAMN12869470, study PRJNA574797) | sludge metagenome | isolation source: wastewater treatment of pH10 | place: China:Beijing | collected 2019-05-20 | reverse complement strand
CCGCGATCGGCCCTGAGGAGGCGGCCATGGCCGAGGTCGGGATCGGGGACGCGATGCTCGCGCTCGTGATCCGGGCGAACGCGGCAGGCGTCGATCCGGATCGCGCCCTGCGGCTGGCGAGCGACAGGCTCGCCGCGCGGGTGACGGCCGACTAGCGGCCCGCGCTCTGGTCGGTTACGGGATCAGTCCGAAGCTCCTGGCTGCAGTGACCGCCGCGTGCCTGGTGGGCGCCTCAAGCTTGCCCATCGCGGTCTTCAGGTAGCTCTTCACGGTGCTCTCGGCGATGCCAAGAGCCTGCCCGATGCTCGCGTTTGTGCCGCCGAGCGCCGCCTGGCACAGCACGTCGATCTCACGCGACGTGAGGTGGATCTCGGGCGCGGCGGCAAGCGGCTTGCCGATGCCCGCAAGCTTCTGCTCGATCGCGGTGAGCCGTTCGCGCGTCGCGGGGTCGGTCGTCTCCGATGCGATTCTGCGAATCTCGGCGTGGCTTCTTCGGAGCTCCTCGAGCACACTCCCCGGCAGCTCGGCCGGCTCTGGCGGAAACCGCAGCTGCGACTGCGCGCGATCCTCGGCGCTGATGACGCGGGCGAGCTCTTCGCTGACGCCAGCCGCGGCCTGCATGAACGTCGCGTCGGGGGAGGATTCACCCCGAGTGCCGCCGTAGAGCACCGCGCGCGTGACGCCGTCGACGATCACCGGCACAGCGACGAGCATCACGATGCGCTCGGCGCCGATTTCGAGGTCGTAGTCGTGGCTGATGCTCTGCGACGACATGTAGTCGCGGGTGAAGCGCGGCCTGAGCTCGATCATCGCCTTGCCGCCCAAGCCGCGCCAGTTTGCGACTCGGAGGCCCTGGAGGCTGTCGCCCTCGGTCCCGGAGAGCGCGGTCACGGTCGTGACTCCGTCGGCCTCGTACCCGCCGAAGGCGAGCGTAAAACCGGTCGCTCGAGAGAACTCCGTCACGGCGTCCTGGAGGATACGCTGCTTCGTCACGGTAACAGGTGGCACCATTGGCACTCCCAACTTTCGGGGGTACTACATGCTTACCATGATTTCTAGCATCGGGGACAGACCGCAGCGTCGCGGTTGATCAGGAGAGCCCGGCTGGCCAGAAGTGAAGGCAAAGTCGCACTACTTCTGATTCCAACGAGACAGGGCAAGGAGGCCCAGATGTCCGAAGATATCCCCGCACAGGCGGAGACACACGTCCCTCCGATTGATTACGAAAAGTTTCAAGCAAGCCCAGAGTTCCAGGAACTGAAGCGCAAACTGCGAAGCTTCGTGTTTCCCCTCACGGCGGCGTTCCTCGCGTGGTTCTTGCTCTATGTGCTGCTTGGCGCATTCGCGCACGACTTCATGGCGCAGCCCTTCCTCGGGCTGAACGTCGCTATTTGGCTCGGGCTGCTCCAGTTCGTCAGCACCTTTGCGATCACTACCGCCTACGTGATGTTCGCGAACAAGCGCATCGACCCGCGCACTGAGGCGCTCCGCGCCGAACTCGAAGACCTCGCTCGTGATGCCGAAGGAGCCGCACAATGACCGGACTTGTAGCCGCCGGACCACTCGCTGCCCAGCTGTTCAAATTTGAAACCTCGGCTGCCCAGAACCCGATCCTGAACATCTCGATCTTCGGAGCGTTCGTGGCCGTCACGATGGTGATCGTGATCCGCGCGAGCCGCAACACGAAGACCGCCGCGGATTTCTACGCCGGCGGCCGCTCATTCACCGGGCGCCAGAACGGCCTCGCAATCGCCGGTGACTACCTCTCGGCCGCGTCGTTCCTCGGCATCTGTGGCGCGATCGCGATCAACGGATACGACGGGTTCCTCTACTCGATCGGGTTCCTTGTTGCCTGGCTCGTCGCGCTGCTGCTCGTCGCCGAGCTCATGCGCAACACGGCGAAGTTCACGATGGCTGACGTACTGTCGTTCCGCCTGAAGCAGCGCCCCGTGCGTATGGCCGCGGCGCTCACGACGCTCGCCGTGACGTTCTTCTACCTGCTCGCCCAGATGGCAGGCGCTGGCGGACTTGTGTCGCTGCTGCTCGGCATTGACGACAAGATTGGACAGTCCGTCGTCGTCGCAGTCGTCGGTATCGTGATGATTCTGTACGTGCTCATCGGCGGTATGAAGGGCACCACTTGGGTGCAGATCATCAAGGCCGCGCTGCTCATCCTCGGCGCCGGAGCCATGACGATTTGGGTGCTCGCGCTCAAGGGATTCAATTTCGGAGCCGTGCTCGAGGCCGCCGTCAACAACCCCGAGAACACGCACGGTGACGCGATCCTTGCGCCCGGAATCCAATACGGTGCGATGCCGCTCGACTTCGTGTCGCTCGCGCTCGCACTCGTGCTTGGCACGGCGGGGCTGCCGCACGTGCTCATGCGGTTCTACACCGTGCCGACGGCGCGCGAGGCACGCAGGTCGGTGGTTTGGGCGATCTGGCTCATCGGCATCTTCTACATGTTCACGCTCGTGCTCGGGTACGGGGCGGCGGCGTTCGTCGGTCCCGAGACGATCAAGTCAGCGCCGGGCGGCGTGAATTCGGCGGCCCCACTGCTCGCGGCCGAGCTTGGCGGGCCGCTGCTGCTCGGGTTCATCTCGGCCGTGGCGTTCGCGACGATCCTCGCTGTCGTCGCGGGGCTCACCATCACCGCGTCCGCCTCGTTTGCGCACGATATCTACTCGAGCGTGATCAAGAAGGGCAACGTCACGGCGAAGCAGGAGGTCAAGGTGGCGCGCATCACGACCCTCGTGATCGGTGTCGTCGCCATCGCTGGAGGTATTGGGGTGCAGGGGCAGAACGTCGCGTTCCTCGTGGCGCTCGCGTTCGCCGTTGCCGCATCGGCGAACCTTCCGACGATCCTCTTCTCGCTGTTCTGGAAGCGGTTCAGCACCCGCGGCGCCGTATGGTCGATGATCGGCGGACTCGTCACGGCTATCGGCCTGATCATCCTGTCGCCAGTGATGTCGGGTTCGCCGACGTCGATGCTCGGCGAGAACATCGACTTCGCGATCTTCCCGCTCGCGAACCCGGGAATCGTTTCGATCCCCGTCGGGTTCTTCCTCGCCTGGCTCGGCACCGTCACCGACAAGACGGTCGAATCCAAGAAGCTCGCGGCCGAGATGGAGGTGCGTGCCCTCACCGGGTACGGCGCAGAGCCCCCAGTGAACCACTAGGTTCGAACGCTGGAGCCAGCACCGGAAGCGGTGCTGGCCGTGCATCCCAGGAGTGGCCCCGACACATCGTGTCGGGGCCACTCCTGGTGCTGCGCTCCACGCTTCCGCCCTCCTGCCACCGGCCCCCAACTTTCTCTACGTTTTGACGTACTTCGAGCGCGCGCAACTACGCCAATCCGTAGAGAAAGTTTGGTGGGGGTGGTGCTGGGGCGCCTGACGCATCCCTGGCCGGCGGGAGCCGGCTAGAACTTGATGACCTTGCCAACGTTCATGATGGAGTCGGCTGCGATCACACCCGCGCCGACGAGCGAGAGTTCCTGCTCGCCCTGCTCACCGCGGTACTTCGTCCACATGATCCGCGCGAGAAGCGCCACAAGCACGAGCCACCCGGCGTTCGGCGTTGCGACGAGCAGGCCCGTCGCGAAGAGCACGCCCATCTGCCGTTTTGACCCGCCAAAGAACTGGATGAGGGCACCCGGAATCGCCCACAGCGCCATCGTGACCATGATCTGCGGGTCGGTGAGACCTGCCATGATGGTGTCTGCGAAGACCTTCGACGACGGCGGCAGCTTGCCTTCGGCGAACAGCCCCTCCCACGACACTGCGACCACGCCAATGGCGACAGCGATGGCGATGATCGACGCCTTGAGCTGCTCGCGGCGGCCCGCAAGCTCCGAGGCCTTCCACGGCTTCAGCTCCCGTCGCAGAATCCAACCCGTCTTGTAGTCGTAGCCCATGTCAGCGAACGCGGGCCCGGTTGCAGAACAGTAGGCGACGAGCATCACCAGCGGCACCGTCGGGAGCCCCAGTACGAGCCCGAAGATCAGGAAGATGAGGGTCACGGCGAACGCGGGGAACCAGCCGGCGTGCATCGCGGCGAGGCCGACGATGAGCTCGTGCACGATCGCCGCGACGCCCGCGAAGAGCACGAACCCGATGAGGCCCCAGACGCTGAGGTCGTTCATCGCGCCGCCGATGAGCGCGATGAGCAGGGCGCCGAGCACGAAGAGCACGTATCCAAGCCCGAGCGACCGGCCGAGCTTGGTGCCGTCGATCGTGTACTGCAGCGTCTCGTCCTCTGCCACGGCTTGGATGCGCGCGGTCTCCGTAAGTTTTGCTTTCTTGGTGCGCGAGCCGACGATGAGCCACACGACCTGCAGCAGTGCGACGACGCCGGCCCCGATCATGACGCCGTGGGCGACGTACATCTCGCTGAGGTTCACGTTCCAAAGCGCCGGAGCATACTGCGAGAGCAACAAGCCGATTCCGAACATGAGGAGGGCCCAGAAGTTTCCGATGAGCGCGACGCCAGCGGCGGCCATCGGAAGGGAGAAGAGCGAACCGACCACGCCGACGACCGCTCCGCCGACGAGCACGAGCGCTCGCTTGCCGCCCTCGGCGCCAGCCTTGATCGTCTCGGCGGCGGCGACCCCGGGAGGCCACGGTGCGGACGCTGGCATGAACCGCGAGCCGAAGGCGCGGTAGAGAATGAACACGTCGATCAGGACCCCGAGCGCGCAGCCGATGAGCATCGGCCAGACGAGTTCAGGCATGCCGAGCGCGTAGGGGATCGCGATGGGGGCGAGCAGCCCGTTCGCGGCGGCGAACGTCGCACTGGAGATCGCCGACTGCACGATGTTCTGGCGGTGCGGGTCGCGGAATTTGCTCAGACCGAGGAACGAGAACCGCCCAATGAGCATCGCGATAACGGCGCCGATGACGCTCGTGTTCGCCGAGATGCCGAGGGTGGTGATCAGGTGGACGCCGATGACAGCGCCAAGCAGGCTCAGCAGCACCGAGACGATGAGGGTACCGAGCTCGAATGCCCTGGGATGCGCCGCGGCAACGTCGCCGAGCTGCGCACCTATGCGTGATTTCATGATGTGTCTTTTCTCATTAGTGGAATTTTCCCATCGCGCGTCGGTTCTGGCGCGCGATGGGTATGTGAGTTACTGCTGGAATGCGGCGAGCTCGCCATACTGTGCAGTGAGCGCAGCGTGCTCGTCGTGGTCGTAGAACGCGATCTCGCCCCGGGTGTAGCTCTTCGCGACCTCGACGGCGAACCGTGTCGCGTCGAGGAGCGGGCCTTCGTAGCTCGCGCCGGTTGAGGATCCCGGGACGACGGCGCGCGCGGTGAGCGCGACGCCGACGACGGGAGCGGCCGTCGCGATCGTCGGCTGCATGATCGAGTTGAAATGGCGGTACCCGTTGCCGTAGGGCGTGATGTCCTGCTGCGCGAGCGGGAACGTGCGGGCCGGCTCGCCAGTCGCATACTCGAGCGCGGTCACGAGGTCTGGGGAGACGGGCAGGAGGTAGCCCGCCTTGGCCGTCGGGGAGATCGCGACGCCGCGGTGGTTGATGAGCCTGTTGCCCTTGGACGTGTCGAACGACAGGATCGCGTCCATGCGGTCGTCAACCTCGAACTCGTTCATCCGCTCGGACGAGACCGGCGTGCCCATGAAATCGACGGGTTCGCGCGGGGTGATGCTCACGTGCGTTGCGATGTGTGTGGTCGCGATGACGTCGCCGCGCAGTCTCGCACCGGCCGCCACCAGGCGGAGGAGCCTCAGCGCCGCCGCGATCGCGACGATCGAACCGTCGGCGTCAGAGACATAGCCGATCCGCTCTGGCTGAGCCTGCTGGGCGCCGAGCCTTCCGACGAGGCCGAGGGTCGGGGCGTTGCCGCCTGCGATCCTGCCCTGCTCTCCGGGAATGACGACCTTTACGAAGTCGCACAGCTGGCTCGTGTCCTCCGGCGCTTCGTAGGGCACGCTCGTCACGGTGATCTCGCACCCTGGCGCCCCGGCGCTGCGAAGCAGCTCGGCGATCCGTTCGCCCGAGAGCCGAGGATCGTCCATCTGGTCTGAGACCTCAAGAATTTCGCGAAGTGACATTACGCCACCGGGCCCGAGATCTCGGAGAGCTCGAACAACGAGCCCGCGGCGATGGTGCGCACGGGCGCATCCTGCGCGAACACCAGGGCGTCGCTGTCGCCGAGGATCGTGCCGATCGAACCGGTGACGTGGAGCGCGCTGCCCTCGATGAGGCCGACCACTTCTTCGCCCTGGTTGATCGCGGTGAACTCTGCGAGGCGCTCTTCGCGGCTCTCGCCGTTGTGGCCCGCGGGCTTGCCCGGAATGAAGTGTGGGTTGATCTGGAACGGCACGAGACCGATCGCACCGAACGACGGCGGCTCCACGATCGGCATGTCGTTCGTCGTGCGGATCGACGGCGTCGCGACGTTCGTGCCCGCGCTCCAACCGATGTAGCGCGCGCCGTGCTGCGTGACGCGCTCGCGGATCTCGCTCACGAGCCCGGCGCCGTAGAGGCGGTTGAGCAGCGCGAAGCTGTTGCCGCCGCCGACCGCGATGACGTCGGCCTCGCGAACGGCCCGCACCGGATCCTCGAACCTGTGGATCGCCGTGAGCTCGGCATCGACCGCGGCGAACGGGGGCGCCGCGAGATCCTCGTACGCGTCGTATGAGAACGACACGGCCGCGAACGGCACGAAGAGCACCTTGCGGCTCGTCCCGTCAAGGATCGTGGTGAGCTGGCTTGCGGCGTGCTCGAGGTAGCCGAGGCTGCCCATGCGCGAGCTGCTCATGAGAAGTGCGTTGGTCATGCGGTGATTCCTCTCTCGGATTCGATCGCCTCAATTAGGGCATCGATCTCTGCGGTGGTGTTGAAGTAGTGGAGCGATATGCGCGCCATGCGCTCGACGCCGTACGCGGCGAGAATCGGGGTCGCCATGAAGTGGCCGGCCTCGATGATGATGCCGCGCGCCTCGAGCGCGAGGGTGAGCTGGGCGGGGTCGGTGCCGTTGATGTTGAAGGGCAGGATCCCGAGGCGATCCTCATCCCGCTCAGGGCCATAGATCTGGGTGCCGTCGATCGCGCGAAGACGCGCCGCGGCGTACTCGGTGAGCTCGCGGACGCGGGCGTGGATGCGCTCGATCTTGAGCCCCACAGCGGTCGAAACCGCGGCGCCGAGCGCGAGGATCGCGGGGATGTTCGGCGAGCCCGCCTCGAACTTCCGTGCGGTGGCGGGGAACTGGACGTTGCCCGCGTCGTCAAAGCTCGCGTTCCACCAGCCTGCGAGCGTGGGCGTCATGCCCTCGATGTGGCGCTGCCTGACAGCGAGCACCCCGGAGCCCTCGATCGCGCGGAGCCCCTTGCGGGTGCACGCCGAGATGAAATCACACGGCCAGACATCGAGCCCGACGGGCATCATGCCGAGCGCCTGCGCCGCGTTCACGTGGGTGAGCACTCCGCGTGCGCTGGCGACCTCGCAGATTTCGCGAACGGGCTGCACCGCGCCCGTCACGTTCGACATCGCCGCGAACGTGATGAGCCTCGTGCGGTCCGTGATTGCCGCGCGCACGACCTCGGGGTCGAGGAGCCCGGTGATGCCGCCCTTGACGGTGACGATCTGTGCGCCGGTCTCGTTCGCGACCATGCGCCAGATGGCGATGTTTGACAGCATCTCGGTGTCGGGCACGATGATCTCGTCGCCCTCGTTCCAGCTCAGGCCGCGGGCGACCAAACTGATCGACTCGGTGCCGTTGCGGGTGAACGCGAGCTCCTTGGGGGTCGCGCCAAGGAAGCCCGCTACGTCTGCGCGGATCTCGTCGATCTGCGCATAGATGCGCGCCCGCAGACTCGGGAGGTACGGGCCGGTGCGGGCCGTCTGCTCAAGGTAATCGGTCGCGGCTTCGACCGCGGCGATCACCGGGGGAGCCGCCGCCGCGGTGTCGAAGTACAGGTACTTCCCGTCGAGCGCCGTGCCCGCGCGGTTCGCATCCTGGTGCGCTTGCCAGTCCATCATTGGAGTGCCTCTTTCCTGTGCCGCGCCCCGCAGGGAGGCGCTCACTCAGAATTGGCCATCGTCTCGAACCCGGCAAGGGTTATGCCGCTATGCGGGATAATGGGTGTGTGGCCGAAACACTCGACAGCGTCGAACGGGCGCTCTCCGCGCTGCTTCTGTTTGACGCTGACAGGCGCGAGATCGGCGTCACCGAGCTCGCTGGTTTGCTCGGCTGTTCGACGTCGAGCGCCCAGCGCACGATTCACACGCTGACAAAACTCCAGTTCCTGCGCCGCGACGATCAGCGTCGCGTGTATACGCTCGGAACCAGCGTGCTGCACCTCTCGCGTGCGTGGCAGAGCACCGCGTCACTCGCGAGCATCGCCAGGCCCGCGGTGACGGCGCTCGCCGAGGAGACCGGCCTGACGGCGACCTTCGCCATCGCGGACCACGCTCATATGCGGGCCGTTATCTCGGTTGACGGGCCCGAGGGGCCACTCCGGGACTACCCGATGGCGGGCGAGCTGTTCCCCGCGCACGTCGGCGCGATCTCGAAAGCGTACTTCGCGCACCTGCCCCGGGCGAGGCGTGACCACTACACGAGCCAGCGACCGCTCGCGCGCTATACCTCCGTGACGAGCATGAACCCCCAGGAACTCGAAGGGGAGTTCGCCCGCATTCGGGACCTCGGCTATTGCGTCACGCGCGGAGAGTACGACGAGCAGGTGTCGGCACTTGCGATGCCCGTGAAGCTAGGGAGCGACCCGCTCGGATCCGTCTCTGTGTCCACGCGGGAGACCTTGCCACCGACGGGGGTCCTCGTCGACCCCGTGGCACGGGCATCGCGAACGATCGGGCAGCTGCTCGCCAAGCGCAATTAGGGGAGTGGGTCTCGTTCCCGCTGACGTTCCGCCACTCCGGCTTGCCCGGCTTCGCACCACCAGCTTTCTCTACGTTCTGACGTACTACGAGTGCGCGCAACTACGTCAATCCGTAGAGAAAGTTTGGTGGGGGTGGCGCGGGGGTGCCCGACGCATCCCTGGCCGGCGGGCCGTGGGCCGGACACCCCCGCGCGACATGAAAGAATGGGACCCATGGCTAACCCAGTGAACCCGCCGCGCGGCATGCGCGACTTTCTGCCAGCCGACAAAGCCCGCCGGGAGCACGCCCTCGGCATCATTCGCGGCGTCTACCGCTCGCACGGCTTTGACGAGATCGAGACGCCCGTCGTTGAAGACCACGCGCGACTGCACTCGGGTCTCGGCGGGGATAACGAGAAGCTGAGCTTCTCGATTCTGAAGCGGGGGATCAAGCCCGAGGCGCTCGCCGCAGCCGCTGAGGCCGGCGATCCCGAGCAGCTTGCCGACCTTGGCCTGCGCTTCGATCTCACGGTGCCGCTTGCGCGCTTCTACGCCTCGCACCGTTCGGAGCTGCCGCCCGTGTTCCGGTCGATCCAGATCGCCCCGGTGTGGCGGGCCGAGCGCCCACAGAAGGGACGCTACCGGCAGTTCGTGCAGGCCGACATCGACATCATCGGAGAGTCCGGCGTCATCGCAGAGATCGAGCTCATCACCGCGACGTCGCAGGTGCTCGCGCAGCTCGGACTGAAGGACTGCGTGATTCGCGTCAACGATCGCCGGATCCTGTTCGGCCTCCTCGACCACTGCGGCTTCGCACCCGAGGAGCAGGCCGGCGCGCTCATCACCATCGACAAGCTCGACAAGATCGGCGTCGACGGCGTTACGGCCGAGCTCGCGGAGACGAACGAGCCCGCCGCGGCGGCGATGCGCGGGATCCTCGAGGGCGTCGATCAGGCGCTCGCCGCGGGCATCCCGGTCACCCGCGAGGCGATCGCGGCGGTGCTGCCTGCTGGAGCCGTGGAAGACGGCGTCGCGAGCCTCGTCACGCTCGGCGAGGCGCTCGATGGCGGCCTCCCCGAGGGTGTCGAGATCCGCTTCGATCCGACCCTCGTGCGCGGCATGGGGTACTACACGGGAACGATCTTCGAGATCGCGCACCCGGGATCCGGATCCTCCGTTGGCGGCGGCGGCCGCTACGACGGCATGATCGGTCGCTTCCTCGGCCAGGACGTGCCGGCGGTGGGATTCTCGATCGGCTTCGAGCGCGTCGTCGACCTCATCGAACTTGACACGAGCTCGGGCCCGGCAGCGGTCGCGCTCGTCGCCGACGCCGACACCCCGCTTGACGATCTCATGACCCTCAAACGCGCACTCGTCGCGGACGGGCTGCGCGTGCGCCTCGAGAAGCGCCAGAAGAACATGAAGACCCTGCTGGCCAGGCTCGAAACCGAGGGCTTTCAGCGGTTCGCGAGCGTGCGTCCGGGGGACCGCGACGCGGCGGCGCTGTCGTGGCGCGAACTCGGCGAGTAATGGCCTGATCTCCAGGGGTGATGAGCCCCGCACCCTCTACACTGTGAATAGGCGCGGAACACGCGTCTCATGACTTCCACCACAAGGAGCAGACTGTGGCATTTATCGACGCGGTGATCGCACGCGAGATTCTTGATTCGCGCGGAAACCCGACCGTTGAGGTCGAGATCGGCCTGACCGACGACTCGGTCGGGCGCGCGGCAGTGCCCTCGGGCGCCTCGACCGGTGCATTCGAAGCATACGAGCTGCGCGACGGCGACAAGGATCGTTACCTCGGCAAGGGCGTGCTGAAGGCCGTCGACGCTGTGTTCGACGAGCTTGCGCCCGCCATCGAGGGCTTCGCCGCCGACGACCAGCGCATCATCGACACCGTGCTGCGCGAGATCGACGGGACCGACAACAAGTCGCGTCTCGGCGCGAACTCGATTCTTGGTGTGAGCCTCGCCGTCGCGCATGCTGCCGCCGCGTCGGCAGAGCTGCCGCTCTACCGCTACCTCGGTGGCCCGACCGCGTGTACGCTTCCCGTGCCGCTCATGAACATCATCAACGGCGGCGCCCACGCCGACACCGATGTCGACATTCAGGAATTCATGGCGGTGCCGCTCGGCGCCGAGAGCTTCTCGGAGGGCCTCCGTTGGGGCGTTGAGGTGTACCACGCGCTCAAGTCGCTGCTCAACGAGAAGGGCCTCTCGACCGGCCTCGGCGACGAGGGCGGCTTCGCGCCGAACCTCGAGAACAACGCCGCGGCGCTCGACCTCATCGTCGAGGCGATCAAGCGCGCCGGCCTCGAGCCGGGCAAGGATGTTGCCGTCGCGCTCGATGTCGCGTCGTCGGAGTTCTACGAGAACGGCGTCTACAAGTTCGAGGGCAAGGATCGCACCGCGGCCGAGATGGCCGACTACTACGCGGACCTGCTCGATCGGTACCCGCTCGTCTCGATTGAGGATCCCCTCGACGAGGCTGACTGGGATGGCTGGAAGGAACTCACCGACCGCGTTGGCGACCGCGTGCAGCTCGTCGGCGACGACCTGTTCGTCACGAACCCGGAGCGCCTTGCTGACGGCATCGCGAAGGGCGTCGCGAATTCGCTGCTCGTGAAGGTGAACCAGATCGGCACCCTCACCGAGACGTTCGACGCCGTGCAGCTTGCGCAGCGCTCGGGCTACACCGCCGTCATGTCGCACCGCTCCGGCGAGACCGAGGACGTCACGATCGCCGACCTCGCTGTCGCGACCGACTGCGGCCAGATCAAGACCGGCGCACCCGCGCGCTCGGACCGCGTCGCGAAGTACAACCAGCTGCTCCGCATCGAGGAGGAGCTCGGCGACGCAGCTCGCTACGCGGGTCGCGGCGCGTTCCCGCGTTTCCAGGCGTAACCTCTCGCCTGATCTGAGGAGTACACGGTGAAGAACTGGGGCGCAGACATCGCGGCGTGGGTCGCGAGTCTGCGCTTCAGTGTCTTCACCGTCGTCGTGGTCGTCTCGGTGGTTGCCGGGGCGCTGATCCTCAGCCCGAACATTTCGACGTTTGTGCAGCAGCAGCGCGAGATTGCGCAGTTGCGCGAGAGCGTCCGGCAGCACCGCGAGGCCGTCGAGGAGATCGACGCCGAGCGGACGCGTTGGAAGGACCCGTCGTACGTGCGTGCTCAGGCGCGCGATCGACTCTCGTATGTGCTTCCTGGCGAGACTCAGCTCAGCATCATTTCGGATGTTGTGCTGCCTGTCGAGTCCCAGGAAGAGACCAGCGCAGACCTCACCCAGGTCGAGCGGAACTGGGCGAAGGATCTCCTTGGCTCGGTCATCGCCTCGGGCACAGCGGTGCCCGACACCCCATCAGAAGACGAAGCCGCAAGGAGCAGCAAGTGAGCCGGCCCCCATTCCCCGAACCGACAGCAGCAGACATCGCGGCGGTGAGTGAGCAGCTCGGTCGCGAGGCTCGCGGAGTCGTCGGTATTGCCGCGCGCGCCGCCGACGGCAGCCCAACGGTCGTGGCGACGTCTCCTCGGCTGCCCGATGGATCGCCGTTCCCGACGTTCTACTACCTGTCGCACCCGGAGGTCGTTGCTGCGGCATCGCGCCTCGAGGCCGCGGGCATGATGGTCGAGTTCAACGAGATGCTCGCCGAGGATGAGGAACTGCGGGCTGCCTACCAGCGCGCTCACGAGCAGTACATTGCCGATCGCGATGCGATTGGCGAGGTCCCGGAGCTCGCTGGAATCAGCGCTGGCGGTATGCCCACTCGCGTGAAGTGCCTCCATGCGTTGATCGGCCACTCGCTCGCAGCTGGCCCCGGTGTGAACCCGATTGGAGACTTGGCGCTCGAGCGTTCCGGCTGGAGCGCCTAAACGCGCATTAGCTGCGGGATTTATGCCGAGTCGGCGAAGAATCATCGGCCTGAGTGCGCCGTCTCGCTGTTTGTGACGATCCGCAGCATATTTGCAGGTAAAGTGGTTCGGGTTGGGTGAATCTTGCCCAGCTGGCTTCCCGCGCAAACAAGCGGGCGCACCTTGCAGCCTGCATTTTGTGCACATTTGATCATCAAGGAGATCGCTTCGTGGCGAAGAAGATTCTGATCGTCGGCGGCGGCTACGCCGGCTTCTACACCGCATGGAAGCTCGAGAAGCTCCTCCGTGCTGGCGAGGCAGAGGTCACCATCGTTGACCCGCTTCCGTACATGGCGTACCTGCCGTTCCTCCCCGAGGTTGCAGCCGGCTCGATCGAGCCCCGCCACGCGGTTGTGGCGCGGCGCCGCCATCTGAAGAAGACCGCGAACGTCGCGGGCAAGGTGACCGGCATCTCGCACGCCACCAAGACCGCAACGATCACGCCGAACACCGGCGAGGCGTACGACTTCGAGTACGACCAGATCGTCATCACGACCGGTTCGGTCTCGCGTACGTTCCCGATCCCGGGCATCGCCGACCGCGCCATCGGCATGAAGACCATCGAAGAGGCCGTCGCGATCCGCGATCGCATGGTCGGCAACTTCGAGCGCGCCGCGTCGCTCCCGAAGGACTCGGCTGAGCGCGCGCGCCTCCTCACCGTCACCGTCGTTGGTGGCGGGTTCGCCGGCATCGAGTCGGTCGCCGAGCTGCGCTCGTTCGCGACTGCACTGCTCCGCCGCTACCCGGAGATCACCTTCGACGAGACGAAGTTCCACCTCGTCGAGGCCATGGGGCGCATCATGCCCGAGGTCACCGAGGGGCTCGCTGACTGGGTCGTTAAGGATCAGACCCGCCGCGGCGTGAACATCCACCTCGACACGCAGCTCTCCAGCGCCGAGGGCGGCAACATCGAGCTGTCGACAGGCGAGAAGTACGAGTCGGACCTCATCGTCTGGACCGCAGGCGTCATGCCCCGCCCGTTCCTTCGCGGAACCGACCTCCCCATCGGCGCTCGTGGCCACGTCGTCGGTACGCCGTCGCTGCGCGTCGCGACCGAAGAGGGCGAGATCGTTGAGGGTGCATGGACCGCAGGCGACACGTCGCAGGTCCCCGACATCTCCTCGACCCCCGGCCCCGGCGGCTTCTGCGTCCCGAACGCACAGCACGCCGTCCGCCAGGGCCGCCTGCTCGCGAAGAACATCGTTGCGTCGCTGCGCGGCGAGGGCGTCGTCGACTACAACCACAAGAACCAGGGCGCAGTCGCGGGCCTCGGCATGAACACCGGCGTGTTCCGCTCGGGCAACTTCACGCTCAAGGGCTACATCGCCTGGCTCGCGCACCGGTTCTACCACGGCCTCGCGATCCCGACGTGGGAGCGCAAGTGGCGCGTGTTCGGTGGCTGGGTTGGACACTTCTTCCTCGGCCGCGACATTGTCAACATCGAGGCAGTGACCGAACCGCGCGCGATCTTCGAGGAGTTCGCGTCGCGTCCGCGCCCGGCCGCTGACTAAGTTCGGCTCCCGCGCTCAGAAGCAGCGGCTCGCGTGAGCCGTTGCGCGTCTGAGTAGCGCGTTGCGTTGAAGGCCGCGAGACCCCCTGGGGTTTCGCGGCCTTTTGCGTGCCCGGCCTCGAACTGCAGGCGCCCCGTCCGCAGCTCCGCCCGCAGCCTCGCCCTCCGGCCCAACCACCCCCAAATTTTCCATTCGCGCCCAAATACCCCGGTCATTAGGGAAGGGACGGAAGAATTGGGATGGTCCAGAAAGTTTGGGATGGTCCAGAAAGTTTGGGCCGGAACAGAAAACCCGGGTGGGTTCGGTGCCTGAGCGGGCCGGATCGGCGAGCCGCAGCCCTACAACTCCGGCGCGTGCTTTGACAGGAATTCGTACATCGAGGTGTCGTCCACGCCGGGGAAGGTTCCCGTTGGGAGCGGCGTCAGGACGTGCTGGTGCATCCGGGCGCTCGGCCAGGCTTTGCCCTCCCAGCGCTCGCGAAGCGTTGGGGGAGCGGTGCGGCAGCATGCCGTGTCGGGGCAGGTCGACCGCTTGCGCACCTGCGTGTCACGGCCGCGGAACCAGCGGGCGTCGTCGAACTGCACGCCACAGGCGATCGCGAACGGGCCCTGCTCGGCCTCGCCGGTCTGCACGCTCGTCCAGTAGGTGCCGTTCGGGGTGTCGGTGAACTGGTAGAACTCGCTCGTGCGGTTCTGGCGGTGGAACGCGGTCCGTCCACCCCACTTCGCGCACAGCAGCTCGCCCTCGATCGCGCCGCCCTCGTCGGTCGGGAACGGCTTGCCATCGTTCTCGTACCCGCGCACGAGCGCGCCGGAGCCGTCGGTGCGGTAGTGGTGCACCCGGAGGTCGAGGTGTCGGGTCGCGAGGTTTGTGAACCGGTGTGCCGCCGCCTCGTGGGTCACCCCGAACGCGTCGCGGAAGTCCTCGATGGCGAGGTTGCGGTTGCGCTTCGCCTGCTGCAGGTAGTCCACCGCGCGCGCTTCGGGGAGCAGGCAGGCGGCCGCGAAGTAGTTGATCTGGAGCCGCTGCTCGAGGAACTGCGCGTAGCTCTTGGGTTCGGAGTGCCCGAGCACGCGGTGGCCCATCGCCTGCAGCGCGAGCGACCGGAGGCCGTGCCCGCCGGGGATCGACGTGGGCGGCAGATAAATGCGCCCGTTCTCGAGGTCGGTGATGCTTCGCGTGTTCGAGGGGAGGTCGTCGACGAAGATCAGGGTGAAGCCGAGCAGCTCGGCAAGCATCGCGACGTCGCGGTGCGTCACCGCGCCGACGGTGTGGCCGATGCGCCGCATGAGGTCGGAGGCGATGAGCTCGATGTCAGGCAGGTAGTTGTCGCGTTGCTGCATCTGGAGGCGGATCATGGTGTTCGCTCGCCGTGCCTCTTCGGATGTCGTCTCCGCCGCGCGGGTGCGCCTGGCGAGCTCGCGATGCAGGCCGATGAGCGCCTCGAGCGTCTCGTCGTTCAGCGAACGCGGGGTGCGGATCCGGGGGAGCCCGAGCTGCTCGTACCCGAGTGTGCTCTGGGCCCGTTCGAGCTCGATCTCGAGCTCGCTGCGCCTGTCGGGCGCCTCCTCGCTCAGGAGTTCGCCGGGATCGACGCCAAGTTCGCGAGCGATGGCCTGGATGAGTGTGAGCTTTGGCTCGCGCTTGCCGTTCTCGACGAGGGAGAGCTGGCTCGGTACGACGCCGACCCTGCTACCGAGCTGCTCGAGGGTGAGGCCGGCCTGGTTGCGATAGTGCCTGAGGCGCTTGCCGAGGACAAGTCGATCGACGGTGGCTGCGCTCAGCGAGGGAGTGAGTTGGGGGCCCATAAGTTGACTATATGTCAAAAAGCTGAAAAATTGACAGCCAATTTGGTGAACGGGAGGTAACAGCGCCTACGAGAATAGAAATACAGCCCGGTTCGACGAAACCCCAAGGAGACTCGACGGTATGAGTAACGCTACTCTCGCTTCGATCACTGATCTCGTTCGCGAGACCGCCACGACCGACAACGCAGAGGTTCTGCAGTGGGTCACCGAGGTTGCGGAGCTCACGCAGCCTGACTCGATTCTCTGGTGCGACGGTTCGCAGGACGAATGGAACCGCATCACCAGCGAGATGGTTGAGGCTGGATCGCTGATCCCGCTCGACAAGAATCTGCGCCCGGGCAGCTTCCTCGCCCGCTCGCATCCCGCCGATGTCGCGCGCGTCGAGGACCGCACGTTCATCTGCTCGGAGGACGAGGCCGACGCCGGCCCGACGAACAACTGGGTCGCGCCCGCCGCCATGCGCGCCGAGCTCATGCCACTCTTCGAGGGCTCGATGCGCGGCCGCACGATGTACGTCGTGCCGTTCTCGATGGGCCCCGTCGGCGGCGCCATCACGCAGCTCGGCATCGAGATCACCGACTCGCCCTACGCCGTGCTCAACATGCGCATCATGACCCGCATGGGCCAGCAGGCGCTCGACGGCATTACCCCGGGCAGCGAATGGGTCCGCACGGTGCACTCGGTCGGCGCCCCGCTCGTCGACGGCGCTGAGGACTCGGCGTGGCCCTGCAACGACACGAAGTACATCACGCACTTCCCCGACACCCTCGAGGTCTGGTCGTACGGCTCGGGCTACGGCGGCAACGCGCTGCTCTCGAAGAAGTGCTTCGCGCTGCGCATCGCGAGCGTCATGGGCAAGAACGAGGGCTGGCTCGCCGAGCACATGCTCCTCCTGAAGCTCACGAACACCGAGACCGGCAAGGACTACCACCTGTCGGCCGCGTTCCCCTCGGCCTGCGGCAAGACCAACCTCGCGATGCTCCAGCCGACGATCCCCGGTTGGAAGGTCGAGACCATCGGCGACGACATCGCCTGGCTCCGCCCCGGCAAGGACGGCCGCCTGTACGCGATCAACCCCGAGGCAGGCTTCTTCGGCGTCGCTCCCGGCACCGGCGAATCGACGAACCCGGTCGCGATGGAGACCCTCTGGGGCAACACGATCTTCACGAACGTCGCGCTCACCGACACCGGTGACGTCTGGTGGGAGGGCATGACCGACACGGTTCCCGAGCACCTCATCGACTGGCAGGGCAACGACTGGACGCCCGAGTCGGGCCGTCCGGCGGCGCACCCGAACTCGCGGTTCACGGTGCCGATCCAGCAGACCCCGTCGCTCGCACGCGACTGGTACGAGCAGGACGGCGTGCCGCTCGACGCGATCCTCTTCGGCGGTCGCCGCGCGACCAACGTGCCGCTCGTCGCGCAGTCGCGCTCCTGGAACCACGGCGTCTTCGTCGGTGCGACGATCTCGTCTGAGAAGACCGCTGCGCAGGAGGGCACCGTTGGCGAGCTCCGCCGCGATCCCTTCGCCATGCTGCCGTTCTGCGGGTACAACATGGCCGACTACTGGGGCCACTGGCTCGAGATGGGGGAGCAGCTCGGCGAGAACGCGCCGAAGATGTTCCAGGTCAACTGGTTCCGCAAGGACGAGGACGGCAAGTTCATGTGGCCGGGCTTCGGCGACAACTCGCGCGTCATCGACTGGGTGATTCGCCGCGTCGAGGGCGAGCACACCGGCGTCGAGACCGCTGTCGGCACGATCCCCGCACCGGGCGAGCTCAACCTCACGGGCATCGAGGAGGTCGAGAAGGATCTTGACAAGATCTTCGCGATCGACCCGGCCTCCTGGCTCGCTGAGGCGGACCTCACCGAGGAGTACTTCGCACAGTTCGGCGACCGCCTGCCCCAGGCGCTGACCGCTGAGCTTGACGCGCTGCGCGAGCGCCTCGGGAAGTAACGACGCGCCCTGAGGGGCGACGCAACGCGAGCGGGCGGTGCGGCTGGGAGTAACTCCCACCGCACCGCCCGCTCTCGCTGCACCCGGTAGGCGTCAGTGCGCCGAGAACTCGCGGGTGAGGATCGGGGCGACGGCGCGCGCACCCCGGCCGCTCATGACCACCGTGTAGTGGTTGAGGTCGTCGAGCTCGGTGTGCCGCACATTCGGCAGCGCGGCAAGCAGCGCCGCGAGGTGCCGCGGCGGGTACAGGCCGGGGCGCTCGTCGAGCAGACCGTTCGGCACTGTCACGAGATCGACTGGGCCGGGGAACCCCGGCAGCGCCGCGAGCGCGCCGGTCAACGTCGTCCCGGTGTTCATGTCGACGGTGTCGTCGGTCGTGGTTGCGAGGCTCGTTGCGGGGCGATACGCATCGCCGTCCGGCACCAGGTCGTACGCGAAATAGGCTTCGAGCTCCGCGCTCCAGTCGCGCACAAACGCGGGGTGCGCGCGCCAGAAATCGAGGTAGGCAGCGACGTCGGCGAAGCGCATCGAGAGCCGCTCGGCGGTCGGCCCGAGGATCGCCTGCACGAGCGCCTCCGCGCTCACCCCCGCAGGAGCGTCGAGGGGGAGGCCGCCGTCGATGAGCACGAGCCGCGCGACGCGTTCGGGCGCGAGGTGCGCGAGCGTGACCGCGACGAACGCCCCCATCGAGTGCCCGAACACGGGAACCGACGGCTCCCCGAACGCGTCGAGCACGGCGACGAGGTCGGCG
>WPCJ01185842.1_pt1 | contig 18816 bp, 16 predicted proteins | sample 5399831 | NCBI WGS metagenome assembly WPCJ01 (sample SAMN12869470, study PRJNA574797) | sludge metagenome | isolation source: wastewater treatment of pH10 | place: China:Beijing | collected 2019-05-20 | reverse complement strand
GCCGGAGATGCCGCTGGCGGTCACGGTTGCCGAGGACACGGTGACCCCTGCCGCCGCGCCGGCGGTGATCGTGCCGCCGCGGACCGACGTGCAATTCGTCAACACGATCCGCCGCGCCATCACCGAGAACCGCATCGACATCTATCTGCAGCCCGTGGTCACGCTGCCCCAGCGCAAGGTGCGCTTCTACGAGGCGATCTCGCGCCTGCGTGACGACAAGGATCAGATCATCGTCGCCGACGATTTCGTCGGGCCCGCGGAAGAAGCCGGCTTCATGCAGGAGATCGACCACAGCGTGCTCCTGCGCAGCATGCAGGTGCTGCGCCGCCTGATGGTGCGCAACAAGGATGTCGGCGTGTTCTGCAACGTGGCGAAGTCCACGCTGTCGGACCCGACGGCCTTCGCGCAATTCATCGATTTCCTCGACGCCAATCGCGCGCTGGCGCCCTCCTTCGTGCTCGAATTCAAGCACAGCACGTTCCGCCATCTCGGCCCGGTGGAGAGCGAACATCTCGCCGCCCTTGCCCAGCGCGGCTATCGCTTCTCCATCGATCACGTGACCGATCTGCGCATCGAGCCGCGCGAACTCGCCGACCGCGGCGTGCGCTTCGTCAAGGTCCCCGCGGCGCTGCTGCTCGACCCGAAACAGGCCTCGCTGTCCGATATCCATGCCGCAGATCTGTCCGATCTGCTCGGTCGCTTCGGCATCGACCTGATCGCCGACCGGATCGAGGGCGAGCGCGCGGTGGTGGACCTGCTCGATTTCGACGTCCGCTTCGGCCAGGGCTTCCTGTTCGCCGCGCCGCGGCCGTTGCGCCCGGAAACCCCGGCTGCTAACGGAGCCGCGGCACCTGCAGCCAATGCTTCACCCAACAAGGCTCCAACCGGAACCGTAAGCCCGGCCCGGCCAGCCAGCGCCGCCCCGCGGGGCGAACCGCCGCGCAATAGCGGCCTCGCTGCCCTGGCCCGCCGCGCCACCGGTCCGAACTGATCGGCACCTGATCTCATGACCACACTGCGTTTCGCCGAGCGTCTGCGCGACCTCACCGGCAATGTCGATGTCGTTCTCAGCGATATCTGGGGCGTCGTCCATAACGGGCTGGAGTCGTTTCCGGACGCCTGCGCGGCGCTGCATACGTTCCGCCAGAACGGCGGCACGGTGGTGCTGATCACCAATGCCCCGCGCCCTGCGGATTCCGTGCAGCGGCAGCTCCGCAAGTTGCATGTGCCCGACGATTGCTATGACGCCATCGTCTCGTCCGGCGATCTGACCCGCCATTTCGTGGCCGAGCGGCCGGGCCAGGCGATGCATCTGATCGGCCCCGATCGCGACTCATCGATCCATCGCGGACTGGACGTGCGGCTCGTGCCGCTGATGGAGAGCGACTACATCGTCTGTAGCGGCCTGTTCGACGACGAGACCGAAACTGCCGAGGACTATCGCGACATGATGAGCCAGGCGCTGTCGCGCAAGCTGACTATGGTCTGTGCCAATCCGGACATCATCGTCGAGCGCGGCGACCGCCTGATCTATTGCGCCGGCGCCGTCGCCGAGCTCTATCGGGAGATGGGCGGCGAGGTGATCTTCTATGGCAAGCCGCACCGGCCGATCTATGACCGCGCGATGGCGCTGGCCAAGGCCAAGCGCGGCAAGGACACGCCGCTCGACCGCGTGCTCGCCATTGGCGACAGCGTGCGCACCGATCTGGCCGGCGCCCATGGCTATGGCATCGATCTCTTGTTCGTCACCCGCGGCATTCATGCCGGAGATTTCGACGGCGTGGAGCAGATGAATGCGTCCGAGGTGAAAGAGCTGTTCGGGCATCCGCCGAAGGCGTTGATGCGCGAATTGACGTGGTGATCGTAGGGCGGATTAGCGAAGCGTAATCCGCCGTTCTTCGCCACACGCGCTCGGCCGGCGGATTACGGCTGCGCCTAATCCGCCCTACGGCCCAAAACGCAAAATGCCCGGCGCATCGGCCGGGCATTCGCAAAACTCTCTAACCTGCGATCCGCTTACGCCGGCACGGCGTCCGGGAACACGGCTTCGATCTTGGTCTTCAGCGTCGCCGCGTTGAACGGCTTGACGATGTAGTTGTTCACACCGGCCTTCTTGGCGGCGATCACGTTCTCGGTCTTGGATTCCGCCGTGATCATGATGAACGGGGTCTGCGACAGGTTGGGATCGGCGCGGACTTCCTTGAGCAGGTCGTAGCCGGTCATCGGCTCCATGTTCCAGTCGGAGATCACCAGGCCGTATTTCTTGGTGCGCATCTTCTCGAGCGCCATCGAACCGTCGCTGGCATCGTCGATATGCTCGAAGCCGAGCTGCTTCAGAAGATTGCGAATGATGCGGATCATGGTGTTGTAGTCGTCCACCACCAGCACCGACATCGACAAATCAACCGCCATCTTCAGTCCCCCTCAGGCACGATACGCGCATCGCAATATTGAGTTTGCCGGACGGCAAACCGATCCGGGTTGAGATTTAGCAGGGTCGGTTAAATTTCCCGTTAACCGGGAGCCGGCGGTAAATCCGTCAAATTGGAGTGGAATACCCATGTCGAAACAGGTTTGCGCTTGGCTTGACTGGGTGCCGCCCCCGCGCCACGGTCCGCGCAGATCGAAAACCATCAACGAATCCAATCATGACGTCTGAATTCACTGTAATCCGCGACAGCACCCCCGCGAGCGACATCCCGAAGGGATGTGTGGTGGCGATGGGTAATTTCGACGGCGTGCATCTCGGCCATCGCGCCGTCATCGGTGCCGCGCTCCGCATGGCGAAGCTACACGGGACGAAGGCCCTGGCGGTGACCTTCGAGCCGCATCCACGGCTGTTTTTCAGCCCGAACACCCCGCAATTCCGGCTTTCCGACGAGCCTGCCAAGCTGCGGCTGCTGGCGGGCACCGGCCTTGCCGGCGCCGTGGTGATGACCTTCGACAAGGGCCGCGCCGGCACCACCGCGAATGATTTCATTCACCACGATCTCATCGAGCGGCTGGGCATCAGCGGCATCGCCGTCGGCTACGACTTCCATTTCGGCAAGGGACGCACCGGCTCCCCCAGCCTGCTGGCGAGCGAGGCGCCGCGACTCGGCATCGAGGTCGATATCCAGCCCCATGTGGACATTGACGAACGCCCGGTCTCCTCCACCGCCATCCGCATGGCGCTGGCCGAGGGGCAGATCGCCGAAGCGACAGAGATGCTGCAGGGACCCTGGTTCATCACCGGCGAGGTGATCCACGGCAAGAAGCTCGGTCGCGACCTCGGCTTTCCCACCGCCAATATCCGCCTGCCCGCGAGTTGCGGCTTGCGGCACGGCATCTATGCGGTGCGCGTCGGCCGCGGAAACGAGCGGTTCGACGGCGTTGCATCCTTCGGCCGCCGCCCGACCTTCGACAATGGCGCGCCTTTGCTCGAAGTGTTCCTGTTCGACTTCAAGGGCGACCTGTATGGGCAGACGCTCGATGTGGCGTTCATCGCTTATGTGCGGGATGAACTTAAATTCGACGGGATCGACGCGTTAGTCGTTCAAATGAACGATGACAGCGCGAAAGCGCGCGCCGCTTTGGCAGCCGCGCCGAATGCGTTTCCAAAGCTCGGAGACGTCACCTGACCAGGACCGAAAAACAAAAGATGCTCGCCGGCGAACTCTACAATCCTGCGGGCAATGCTGAACTCGCCGCGGATGAGGCTGCCGCCAAGGCGTGGATGGCGCGTTACAATGCAACCATGAACGCGACCAATGATGAGCGCCATGCGCTGCTGGTCGAGCAGTTCAAGCGTGTCGGCAAGGATGTGGTGATCCGGCCGCCCTTCTTCATCGACTATGGCTATAACATCAGCGTCGGCGACGGCGTGTTCATGAATTTCAACTGCGTAATCCTCGACATCATGGACGTGACCATCGGCGACCGCACGCAGATCGGACCGGGCGTCCAGATCCTTGCGGCGGACCATCCGCGCGACGCGGCCACCCGGCGGACCATGCTGGAATTCGGCCGGCCCGTGGCCATCGGGTCCGATGTATGGATCGGCGGCGGGGCGATCATCCTGCCGGGGGTAACCGTCGGCAACGGAGCCCTGATCGGAGCGGGTAGCGTGGTGACACGGGACGTGCCGGAGGGGGCAACCGTGGTCGGCAATCCCGCCCGTCCGGTCCCTCCGCGGGGCTGACCCGCCATTTCGACGGCAATCGGACGCTTTGCGATCCCTGTTCCCCCTGCTATGGAATGCCGGATGTCTGCACGGCGCCCCATCATAAGCATTATCGGCCCGGCTTCCGCCTGAGCTTTGCTCGGCGCAAGACCGGGACCGACCTGTTTCATCGCGTTTTCGACGCGTTTTTGCGCCATTCGAGCCAGCCAGAGCACCGAGCCCTTATTCCATGTCCGACAAGCCCGCCACCAACGACTATTCCAAGACCCTTTACCTGCCGCAGACCGAGTTCCCGATGCGCGCCGGCCTGCCCACCAGCGAGCCGAAAATGCTGGCGCGCTGGAACGAGATCGACCTCTACGGCAAGCTGCGCGAAGCTGCGAAGGGCAAGCCGAAATTCGTGCTTCATGACGGCCCGCCCTATGCGAACGGCCAGATCCATATCGGCCATGCGCTCAACAAGATCCTCAAGGACGTGGTGACCAAGAGCCAGCAGATGCTGGGCTTCGACAGCAACTACGTGCCGGGCTGGGACTGCCACGGCCTGCCGATCGAGTGGAAGATCGAGGAAGAGAACTACCGCTCCAAGGGCAAGACCAAGCCGAACTTCAAGGACGGCGCGGCGATGATCGCGTTCCGCCAGGAATGCCGCGCCTATGCCAACAAGTGGCTCGACATCCAGCGCGAGGAATTCAAGCGCCTTGGCATCATCGGCGACTGGGCCGGCCGCTACGCCACCATGGACTTCTTCGCCGAAGCGCAGATCGCCCGCGAGCTGATGAAATTCGCCGCCAACGGCACGCTGTATCGCGGCTCCAAGCCCGTGATGTGGAGCGTGGTGGAGAAGACTGCACTGGCCGAGGCGGAAGTCGAATACGAGGACTACACCTCGGATGCGGTGTGGGTGAAATTCCCCGTCGCCGCCGAATATGGCCGTCTCGCCAAGGCATCGGTGGTGATCTGGACCACGACGCCATGGACGCTGCCGGCCAACCGCGCCATCTCGTTCTCCAGCAAGATCGCCTATGGCCTCTATGAGGTGACCGAGGCGCCCGAGGACAACTGGCTGAAGACCGGCGACCTCCTGATCCTCGCCGATGCGCTGGCCGAAAGCGTGTTCAAACAGGCGCGCGTGACCTCGTTCAAGAAGAGCAGTGATCTGTCGTCGGACATCCTCGAGGATCTGGAGTGCCGTCACCCGCTCAACGGCTATGCGGGCGGCTATGATTTCATCGTGCCGCTGCTCGATGGCGACCACGTCACCGACGATGCCGGCACCGGCTTCGTGCATACCGCGCCGAGCCATGGCCGCGACGACTTCGACATCTGGATGTCGAACGGGCGCCAGCTCACCGAGCGCGGCATCGCCACCACCATCCCCTACACCGTCGACGAGAACGGCACGCTGACCGAAGCGGCGCCGGGCTTCACCGGCACGCGCGTGCTCAACGACAAGGGGGAGAAGGGCGACGCCAACGAGGCCGTGATCAAGGAACTGGTCGCGCGCGGCATGCTGGTGGCGCGTGCGCGCCTCAAACATCAATATCCGCATTCCTGGCGCTCGAAGAAGCCGGTGATCTATCGCAACACGCCGCAATGGTTCATCGCGATGGACAAGGACATCGCGGACAACGGCGTTGCCAAGCCCGGCGACACGCTGCGTGCGCGTTCGCTGCAGGCGATCTCCGTTACCCAATGGGTACCGGCCGCCGGCCAGAACCGCATCACCGGCATGATCGCCGGTCGCCCGGACTGGGTGATCTCGCGCCAGCGCGCCTGGGGCGTGCCGATCGCCGTATTCGTGCGTGAGAACGGCGATGGCTCCGCCGAAATCCTGCAGGACGAAGCCGTCAACAAGCGCATCGCCGATGCCTTCGAAAAGGAAGGCGCCGACGCCTGGTATGCGGAGGGCGCACGCGAACGTTTCCTCGGCTCGCTTTCCAATGAAGAGTGGAAGAAGGTCGACGACATCTGCGACGTCTGGTTCGACTCGGGCTCGACGCATGCTTTCGTGCTGGAAGACCCCGTGCACTTCCCTGGCCTCGCCGGCATCAAGCGCAAGGTCGACGGCGGCCAGGATACAGTCATGTATCTCGAAGGCTCGGACCAGCATCGCGGCTGGTTCCACTCGTCGCTGCTGGAAAGCTGCGGCACGCGCGGCCGCGCGCCCTATGACGTCGTGCTCACCCACGGCTTCACGCTGGACGAGAACGGCCGCAAGATGTCGAAATCGATCGGCAACACCATCGAGCCGCAGAAGGTGATCAAGGATTCCGGCGCCGACATCCTGCGCCTGTGGGTCTGCGCCACCGACTATGCCGACGACCAGCGCATCGGCCCCGAGATCATCAAGAACACCATCGAGACCTATCGCAAGCTGCGCAACAGCGTGCGCTGGATGCTCGGCAGCCTCGCGCATTTCCGCGATGAGGATCGCATCAAGGCCGACGACATGCCCGAGCTGGAGCGGCTGATGCTGCACCGGCTCGTCGAGGTCAATGCCGTGATCCACCGAGCCTATACGGAGTTCGACTACAAAACCGTGGTGGCGACGCTGGCGGCATTCATGAACACCGAACTCTCGGCGTTCTACTTCGATATCCGCAAGGACATGCTGTATTGCGACCCACCGTCCTCGGTGGCGCGCAAATCGTCGCTGACGGTGATCGATTATCTGTTCCGCTCCATCGTGACCTGGCTCGCACCGATCCTCAGCTTCACCGCGGATGAGGCCTGGCTGTCGCGTTATGGCGCCGCGGAGACCTCGGTCCATCTGCAGCCGTTCCAGAAAGTGCTCGCGGCCTGGCGCAATGACGAACTCAGCACGAAGTGGGAAACGATCCGCGATGTGCGCCGCGTCGTCACCGGCGCGCTGGAGCTCGAACGTGCGGCCAAGAAGATCGGCTCGTCGCTGGAAGCCTCGCCGGTGATCTACATCGCGGACCGCGCGCTGATCGCGACGCTGTTCGACATCGATCTTGCGGAAGTCTGCATCACCTCGAGCTATGAAGTGCGCGAAGGCGAAGCTCCTGCGGATGCCTTCAGGCTCCATGACGTGCCGGGCGTCGGCGTGGTGGTCGAGAAAGCGATCGGCTCCAAATGCGCGCGCTCCTGGAAGATCCTCCCCACGGTCGGCGAGGACAAGGAGTATCCGGAGGTCACCCCGCGCGACGCGAAGGCGCTGCGCGAATGGAAGGCGCTGGGAGTCACTGTGTGACCCCAGCCTCCATCACCGGCCTGATCGTCGCCGCGGTGACCCTGATCCTCGATCAGGGCACCAAGCTGTGGCTGCTGCACAGCTTCGATCTCGGCCACCGCGGGCTGGTGAAGGTACTGCCGTTCTTCGACCTGATTCTCGCCTGGAACACGGGCATCAGCTACGGGATGTTCTCGGATTCAGGGCCGACCGGCCAGGTCGTGCTGGTGGTCTTCAAGATCGCGGCCGTGATCGCCCTCACCGTCTGGATGGTCCGCGCCCATACCCGCGTTGCGACAATTGCACTCGGGCTCATCATCGGCGGCGCGATCGGCAATGCCATCGACCGCTTCGCCTATGGCGCGGTGGTCGATTTTGCGCTGCTGCACGCTGAAATCGGCGGCAAAACCTACAACTGGTACGTGTTTAACCTTGCCGATGTCGCCATCGTTGCCGGTGTGGCGGCTCTGCTGTATGACTCCTTCTTCGGCGCCCCCGCCGCAAAAGCGCCCTGATCCCAGCCGATATGCGAGGCCACGGGCGATGCGGGTGGAACTGCGCCTATTTGGGCGATCTGCCAGAGATTTGAACAGGATGAACACGATGCGCGAGACCGAGACCGGTTGGCCTCTGCACCTTTCATCGGGCGCTCTGAAGCGCTCCCTGCGACTGGCCACGGTCGCGCTCAGCCTCGGCCTTGCGATGTCCGTCACGATGGCTCACGCGGCCGATGACGACGATGACGGCCTGACCTTCGAGGAACGCGCCATCAAGTCGCTGATGACCGGCCTCGGCGGCACCAATATGGATAATTCCGGCATCGACTATCGCGAGCGTTCGCCGCTGGTGGTTCCGCCGCGCCTCGACCTGCCGCAGCCCGCCGCCAGCAGCAATCCGGCCAATGTCGCCAACTGGCCGAAGGATCCCGACGTCAAGCGCGCGCGCGAAGCCGCTGCAGCCGCCAAGCGCGGGCGACCGGAAGAAGTACTCGAAGCCTCCCGCCCGCTCACACCATCGGAAATGGCGCCGAAGCGCGCGAAGGTCTCGTCTTCCGCGGTGGACAACTCGCATCCGGGTGATCCGAGCAAGAACATCGTGATGAGCCCGTCGCAGCTCGGCGTCGAACCCGGCATGTTCAAGAACATGTTCGGCGGCAACAAGGGCGAGACGGCGGAATTCAAGGGTGAGCCGACCCGTGACTCACTCACGCAGCCGCCGGCCGGTTACCAGACGCCGGCGCAGGGCTATGCCTATGGCACCGGCCCGAAGGAAGTCATGCGCAACGAGTACCACCTCAACCCGATGACGGGTAAGTATTGATCGCGGCATTGCTGTTGCCGCAATCCACGTTACCGCGACTTAACTTGCGGCGCACATTGTGCTTCGCCATTTTTCCAGGACCGATTTATCGCATCGACCGGCTGCAACCGCAGCCGGCGCGATCGTTCGCCTGCGCCAAGGAGCAGCTAGCCCAGCCATGAGAACATCATTCGCCCGTGCCGCGCGCTCCGCCACAGTCGCCACGCTGCTGATCGCCAGCAGTATCGCAGCACAAGCACAGACCGACAGTCCGAAGCCGCCGACCACATTCAAGCTCAACAACGGCATGCAGGTCGTCGTCATCGAGGATCACCGCACTCCGGTGGTGACGCAGATGATCTGGTACAAGGTCGGCTCCGCCGACGAGACCCCAGGCAAGTCAGGTTTGGCGCATTTCCTCGAACATCTGATGTTCAAGGGCACAGCGAAACATCCCGTCGGTGAATTCTCCCAGACCGTGCAGCGCATCGGCGGCGAAGAGAACGCGTTCACCTCCACCGACTACACCGGCTACTATCAGCGCGTCACCAAGGACAAGCTCGGCCAGATGATGGAATTCGAGGCCGATCGCATGACCGGTCTCGTACTGAAAGACGAGAACGTGCTGCCCGAGCGCGACGTCGTCCTCGAAGAATACAACATGCGCGTCGCCAACAGCCCGGAAGCGCGGCTGACCGAGCAGATCATGGCGGCGCTCTATCTCAACCATCCCTATGGCCGCCCGATCATCGGCTGGCATCAGGAGATCGAGAAGCTCGACCGCGAAGATGCGCTCGCTTTCTACAAGCGGTTCTATGCACCGAATAACGCCACGCTGATCATCGCCGGCGACGTCGATCCGCAAGACGTCCGCCCGATGGTGGAGCGCACCTATGGCGTGATCCCCGCGCAGCCCGCGATTCCCGAGCATCGCATCCGTCCGCAGGAACCGACGCCGGCCGCACCGCGCACGGTGACGCTCGCCGATCCCCGCGTCGAGCAGAGCAATCTGCGCCGTTACTATTTCGTCCCTTCGGCCACCACCGCAGCGGCGGGTGAAAGCCAGGCGCTGGACGTGCTGGCGCAGTTGGTCGGCGGCGGCCCGAATTCGTATCTCTATCGTGCCCTCGTCATCGACAAGCAGCTCGCGGTGAATGCCGGCACGTCCTATCAGGGCACAGCCCTCGACAGCGCCCAGTTCATGATCTCGGCTTCGCCAAAACCCGGCATTGAATTCGCTGATATCGAGAAAACCATCGACGCCGTGATCGCCGACGTCGCCACCAATCCGGTGCCGGCCGCTGACCTCGAACGCGTCAAGACGCAGCTCGTCGCCGAGGCGATCTATGCGCAGGACAGCCAAGCCTCGCTGGCGCGCTGGTATGGCGCCGCGCTTACCACCGGCCTCAGCGTCGAGGACATCCGCAGCTGGCCGGACCGCATCAAGGCGGTGACGGCCGAGCAGGTCCGCGCCGCCGCGCAAAAATGGCTAGACAAGAAGCGGTCGGTCACCGGCTATCTCATCAAGGACACTACGGCGAAGCGCGAGGAGAAGCGGTCGTGAGCATGATCTTCAACCCACGCCGTCTCGGCATCGCCGTCGCGACCGCTTTCTCGCTCGCAGCGCTCGTGACCACACCATCTTTCGCAGCGGCCAAGGTGCAGCGCCTGGTCACGCCGGGCGGCATCGAGGCCTGGTTCGTCCGGGACGCCACCGTCCCCGTGATCGCCATGGAATATGCCTTTGGCGGCGGCGCAGCGCAGGACCCCAAGGACAAATCCGGCACCGCCAATATGGTGGCCAGCCTGATGGATGAAGGCGCCGGCGATCTTGATTCCGCAGCATTCCGCGAACGTATGGAGCGCCGCGCCATCGAGCTCAGCTTCAACGCCCAGCGCGACTATCTGCGCGGCTCGCTGCGGATGCTGAAGGATCATCGCGACGAGGCTTTCGACCTTGCGCGCCTCGCCGTGACCTCGCCGCGGTTCGATACGGCGGATGTCGAACGCATCCGTGCGCAGATCATGTCCGGTCTGCGCCGCGAGAGCACGAATCCGAATGCGCTGGCAACGCGCAAGTTCCTGCAGGTGGCTTTCGGCGATCATCCCTATAGCCGCCAGTCCAATGGCAGCCTGACCGATGTGCCGAAGATCGGCGTCGACGACATCAAGGCCTACAAGCAGCGCATCGTCGCCAGGGACACGCTGAAGGTTTCCGTGGTCGGCGACATCGACCCCGACACGCTCGCCAGTCTACTGGACAAGACGTTCGGCGCCCTGCCCGCCAAGGCCGATCTCGTACCGGTGCCGGAGATCGCCGTCAGCAAGCCACCGCAGAAAGCGTTCGTGACGCTGGACGTGCCGCAGACGGTGATCACCTTCGGCAGCCCCGGCATCAAGCGTGACGATCCGAACTTCATGGCGGCCTATATCGTGAATCATATTCTCGGCGGCGGCACGCTGTCGTCACGGCTCTATCACGAAGTGCGTGAAAAGCGCGGCCTCGCTTACGGCGTCTCGAGTCAGCTCATCTGGATGCAGCACTCCGGCCTGTGGATCGGCAACACCGCAACCCGCGCCGACCGCGCCACCGAGACCATCGACACCGTGACTAGCGAAGTGAAGCGGCTCGCTGAGGAAGGCCCGACGCAGAAGGAGCTGGACGAAGCCAAGTCCTATCTCAACGGCTCGCAGATGCTGGCGCTCGACACCTCGTCGAAACTGGCCGGCGCGCTGTTGCAGTACCAGCTCGACAAGATGCCGATCGACTATATCGAGAAGCGCAGCGCCATCATCGATGCGGTAACGCTGGATCAGGCCAAGGCGGCTGCCAAACGACTGTGGGCCGACGGACTCCTGAGCGTCGTGGTCGGCCGCGCGCCGCAGGCGGCGGCGCAGCCGGTGGCACCGGCACCAAAGGCGAACTGATGCAGATCGCCGTCATCGGCGCAGGAGCTGTCGGCTGTTACTACGGCGCCATGCTGCTTCGCGCCGGTCATGACGTGACCCTGGTCGGACGTCCCGCCCATGTAGACGCCATCAATGCGCGGGGCCTGCATTTTGAAAGCGCGTCCTTCACCGGCTTCATACCGGCGAAGGCGGTGACCGAGATCGCGGCCCTCACCTCGCCCGATCTCGTGCTGTTTGCGGTCAAGTCCGGCGATACGGACGATACGGCAAGAACGCTTCGGCCGGTGCTCAAGCCTGCCTCGATCGTGCTGAGCCTGCAGAACGGCGTCGACAACCCCGAGCGGCTGCGCAAGGTTCTCAGCCAGCCGGTGATCGCGGCGGCCGTCTATGTGGCCACCGAAATGCCGGGGCCCGGCCATGTCAAACACAATGGCCGCGGCGAACTCATCATCGGCGCCGCGCCGCAAAGTGCCGCGCTGGCAAAGCTCCTGTCCGACGCCCGGGTGCCCACCACCGTGGCCGACGACATCGATGCGGTGCAGTGGTCGAAGCTCATCAACAATTGCGCCTATAATGCGCTGTCGGCGGTGGCCGGCATCGCTTATGGCGAGATGTTCAAGGTCGAAGGCGTCCCTGCCATCGTCACCAACGCCGTCAAGGAATGCCTCGCGGTGGCACGGGCCTGCGGCGTGACTTTGCCGGACGATCTACTCGACAAGACGCTTGGCCTTGCCGCCACGATGCCGCACCAGCAGTCCTCGACCTCGCAGGACCTCGGCCGCGGCAAGCCTTCGGAGATCGACTTTCTCAACGGCTTCATCGTCCGCAAGGGGATCGAACATGGCATCCCGACCCCCACCAATCATGCGCTGCAGGTGATGGTGAAACTCGTCGAGCGGAGCGGCTCGCGGCGCGCCTATTCTAGCGGCGCTTGATCCGCTGCGGCGGGTCCCACAGACGGAAGCCTCCCTTGAACGCGTTCGCGTTGTCGCCGCGCCGGGTCTTGCGCGGCAGCTTGTCGAGCTTCTCGACATTGCCGCCGCCGAGCACCGTATAATCAGGCTCCAACGCCGCCGCGAGATCGGCAACGACCTCGGCAACGCGCTGCCGCCACTTCTTCCTACCCAGCCGCTCGAGGCCGGCCGCACCGACATAATCCTCGAATGTCCGGTTGCGATAAGGCAGATGGCCAAGCTCCATCGGCTCGAAAACACCGTCGACGATCATGGCCGCGCCGAGCCCGGTGCCAAGGCCGAGAAACAGCATCCGCCCGCCATCGTAGCTGCCGACCGCCTGCATCATGGCATCGTTCACGAGCTTTACGGGCTTGCGGAATGCATCTTCGAAATCGAAGCCTTTCCAGCCCGCGCCGAGATTGCGTGGCTCCTTGAGCGGGCGATTGCCGGCCACCGGGCCGGGGTAACCGGCGGAGACGACGTCGTAGCACCAGTCTTTCGTGAGCGTCTTGACCTTGCGGACCATCGTCTTCGCGGACAGATCGGGCCCGGATTCGAATTCGCGTTTGATGCCTTCACGGCTCGTCATGACCTTCACATGGGTGCCGCCGATATCGATGGTCAGGATGTTACGGGAGGTTCTGGTCATGTGGCGTCCGCCCTGGCTGATCGTGCAACGATAAGCTCCAGCGGAGCGCCTGTTCCCGGATGGCCGCCCTGTGCCGTACATATCTTCGAGATCGAAGCCCGGGGTCATGGAGCAGCAAGCCAAGCGCGCCATACTATGCTACGGAGGCACCATGCTCCGCATCACCCGCTCCATCGCCATCGAGGAAGACGACATCGAGATCGTCTATGTCCGCGCGTCCGGCCCCGGCGGGCAGAACGTCAACAAGGTCTCCACCGCTGCGCAATTGCGCTTTGACAGCAAGAAGCTGACGATTCCCGAAGACATGGAAATCCGCCTGCGCACCCTCGCCGGCCAGCGGATGACCAAAGAAGGCGTGATCGTCATGCACGCCCAGCGCTTCCGCACCCAGGAGCGCAACAAGGCCGATGCCATCGAGCGGCTGGTGGAGCTGCTGAAGGAGGCCGCCTATCGCGAGCCACCGCGGCGACCGACCAAGCCGACCCTCGGCTCCAAGAAGCGCCGCCTCGACGGCAAGAAGCGCCGCAGCGATGTCAAGGCCGGCCGCAGCGGACGCTTCACCGACTGATTTTCAAGACCACGACTGCAAGGACCGCTCCATGGCCAAACCCGTTCACTCCATGATTCGCGTGCTCGACGAAGCGCGCTCGCTCGATTTCTACAAGCGCGCCTTCGGCCTCGACATCGCCGAGCGACTGGCCTTTGACGATTTCACGCTTGTTTATCTGCGCCATCCGTCCTCGCCTTTCGAGCTGGAGTTGACCGTCAACAAGGGCCGCACCGAGCCCTATGTGCTCGGCGATGGCTACGGCCATCTCGCCGTGGTGGTGGATGATCTCGCCGCAGAACATGCGCGGTTCGAGCGGGAAAAACTGGCACCCGGCCCGCTGCGCGAGTTGCAGCATGGCGGCAAGCCGCTGGCCCGCTTCTTCTTCGCTACCGATCCCGACGGCTACAAGATCGAGGTCATCGAAAAGGGCGGCCGATTCGCGTGAGGGCTATGCCGTAGGGCGGATTAGCGCAGCGTAATTCGCCGCGGAGCCTCCGCCATGAATTCGGCCGGCGGATTACGCCTTCGGCTCATCCGCCCTACGAATCGGCGCATCGAGCCGGGGACAGCTCCGATCAGACCGGGACATGAGAGCTGGTGGGGCTTAGAATAACACCCTGAGTTCCCTACATATCCCCGACCCGTCATCTACGCTCCGAGACCCATGCCCGTCCGCCAACTGCCAGAAACCATCGTCAACCGCATCGCCGCCGGCGAGGTGGTGGAGCGGCCGGCAAGCGTGGTCAAGGAACTGGTGGAAAACGCCATCGATGCCGGCGCGAGCCGGATCGAGATCTTCACCGATGGCGGCGGGCGGCGGAAGATCGCCATCACCGATGACGGCCACGGCATGACCCATGCCGATCTCGGGCTCGCCGTGGAGCGCCACGCCACCTCGAAGCTCGACGACGAGGACCTGCTGCAGATCCGCACCCTCGGTTTTCGCGGCGAGGCGCTGCCCTCGATCGGCTCGGTAGCACGGCTCGGCATCACCACGCGCCATGCCAGCGAACCGCATGCCTGGTCGCTGACGGTAGATGCCGGCACCAAAGAGCCGATCGTACCGGCGGCGCTCGGCCACGGCACACGCATCGAGGTCGCCGATCTCTTCTATGCCACGCCGGCGCGGCTGAAGTTTCTCAAGACCGACCGCACCGAAGCGGAAGCCATCCGCGAAGTCGTTCGCCGCCTCGCGATGGCGCGGCCCGATGTCGCGTTCACGCTCTCGGGCGAAGAACGTGCGCCGATCACCTGGGCTGCTGCGCTGCCCGGCGCGCCCGGACAGCTCACCCGGCTCGGCGACATTCTCGGCGCGGATTTTCGCGCCAGCGCGATTGCAGTGCGCAGCGAGCGCGAAGGCGTCGTCGTCGAAGGCTTCGCCGCCTCGCCATCGCTGACCAAGGCCAATGCGCTCGGCCAGTATCTGTTCGTGAATGGCCGGCCAGTGCGCGACAAGCTGATCGTCGGCGCGGTGCGCGCGGCCTATTCCGACTATCTGCCGCGCGACCGCCATCCGGTGCTGGCACTGTTCGTGACGCTCGATCCGCAGGAAGTCGATGCCAACGTGCATCCCGCCAAGACCGAAGTGCGCTTCCGCAATGCCGGCCTCGTCCGCGCGCTGATCGTGCATGCGCTGAAGGAAGGTCTGGCGCGCGAGGGCAAGCGCACGGCGGCGAACAACGATGCCGGTGCGGTGCTGTCCTCGTTCCGGCCGAACAGCGCGCCGAGTTTCACGCAACGCAATGCCAATTGGGACTGGCAGCGCTCGCCGTCCTATCCAGTGGCGCCTGCGCCGGCTTTCGATGGCGCTGCAGCCTTTGCCGAACCACCGCAGGCAGCGTTCGATGTCGGCACACCGACCGCCGACGTGCGTTTCGAAGAGGCGCCGCAGGTCGATCTGCTCGATCGACCGCTCGGTGCCGCGCGCGCACAGGTGCATGAGAACTACATCATCGCGCAGACGCGCGACGGCATGATCGTGGTCGATCAGCACGCCGCGCATGAGCGCATCGTCTATGAGAAGCTGAAGGCCTCGCTGGCGAAGAACGGCGTGCAGCGGCAGATCCTGCTGATCCCCGATATCGTCGAGATGGACGAGGCGACGGTGGAGAAGCTGGTGGAACGCGCCGAGGAACTGGCGAGTTACGGCCTTGCGATCGACAGTTTCGGCCCCGGCGCCATCGCGGTGCGCGAAACGCCGTCGCTGCTCGGCAAGACCAATGCGGCCTCTCTGCTGCGCGATCTCGCCGAACACATGGCCGAATGGGACGAAGCGCTGCCGCTGGAGCGCCGGCTGATGCATGTCGCCGCGACCATGGCCTGTCACGGATCGATCCGCTCCGGCCGCAGGCTGCGGCCGGAAGAGATGAACGCGCTGTTGCGCGAGATGGAAGAGACGCCGAATTCCGGCCAGTGCAATCACGGCCGCCCGACTTATGTGGAGCTCAAGCTCAACGATATCGAGAAACTGTTCGGGAGAAGATGAAACTCCCGTAGCCCGGATGAAGCGAAGCGCAATCCGGGATTCAGAGCCTCATCATATTGCCGGTCCCCGGGTTACGCTCCGCTCCACCCTGGCTACAAAGTCTCACGTATATTTCGGATCTCGCTCAAGCAGTTCGATCGACACACCCTGCGGCGCGCGGATGAAGCAGATGCGCAGGCCGGGCTTCAGCGTATGCGGCTCCTTGGTGAATTCGACGCCCTTGGCCTTGAGATCCGCAGCGACAGCATCGATGTCCTTCACCGCAAGGCCGAAGTGATCGAGGCCCTGATAGGGCGTGACCGGCGGCGGATTGACGCCCATGTCGGGCGTAACAGGGGCGAGGAAAATCTTGCCGCCGCCGAGCGCGATATCAACACGGCCAGGCGCGCGCAGGATCTCGGCGCCGAGCTTGTCGGCAAACCACTGTGCGGTGGCTTCGACATCCGGCGTGCGGATATGGACGTGGTCCCAGGTGCAGGCGAGCGTCATCGGTTTCTCCCGTTTATTTTGTGTATCTCAGGAACGTGAATTCGGTCTCGTCATAAGCGCGGCGTTCGAGCTCTTCATAGCCTTCGGGCGCAACGAAGCCCGCGTCCTTCGCCTCTTCCACCACGACAAGCGCCTGCGGCACCAGCCAGCCGCCATCGCGCAGCGCTGCGAGCGATTTTTCCGCCAGTTTCATGCGATAGGGCGGATCGATGAACACCAGCGCGAACGGCTCCACCGGATGCGCCGGGCCGGGATCGCTGGCGTCGCGGCGATAGACTTTCGTCACGCCGCCGAGGCCGAGGCTCTCGACATTGTCGCGCAGCAGCGCGCGCGCTTCCGAGCCGTTGTCAACGAACAGTGTGAATTTCGCCCCGCGCGACACCGCCTCGATGCCGAGCGCGCCGGTGCCGGCATAGAGATCGAGCACCCGCGCATCCAGCATCGGGTTCTCATAGGCATGCATCAGGATGTTGAACAGCGACTCGCGCAGACGATCCTGCGTCGGGCGGATCGCTTGCGTCGAGGGACCCGCAATGTTGCGGCCTCGCAGCCGGCCACCGATCACGCGCATGGATTACTCGTCCCGCGGCTTGATATCGCGCTTGCCCTTGTAGCCGCGCTTCGGCGGCTTCTTCGGGCCGCCGAACAGGGCTTCGGCTTCGTTGCGCGCACGCGATGTCTCCGAGCCCGAGCGCTGCACGACGACGCGGCGACCCTTGCGGTCTTCCACCGTGGAGCGCTTCAACACCGGCTTCTTGACGATAACAGGATCGAGCGAGACATCGCCCTTGCTCGGCAGTTGCCGGCCGAAGTCTGCGCCGGCCGCTTCGGCGATCTTCTCACCAAGCTGCTCGCGCAAGACGCGCGTCTTCACCTCATCGACCTCGCCCTCCGCCAGCTCGCCGAGCTGGAACGGGCCGTAGGAGATGCGGATCAGGCGATTCACCTCGAGACCGAGATGGGCGCAGACATTACGCACTTCGCGGTTCTTGCCTTCGCGGATCGCGAAGACGAGCCACACATTGGCGCCCTGGTCGCGCTCCAGCGTCGCATCGATGGCACCATATTTGACGCCATCGACCTCGACGCCGTTCTTGAGTTCGTCGAGCTGCGCCTGGGTGACATTGCCATGGGCGCGAACGCGGTAGCGGCGCAGCCAGCCGGTGTCCGGCAGCTCCAGCGTACGTGCGAGCCCGCCGTCATTGGTGAGCAGCAGCAGGCCTTCGGTGTTGAAGTCGAGCCGGCCGACGGAAATCAGGCGCGGCAGGTCTTCCGGCAGATGGTCGAACACCGTCGGCCGGCCTTCCGGATCGGCATGGGTCGTCATCAGTCCGCGCGGCTTGTGATACATGAACAGCCGTGTGCGCTCGCGCGCCGGCAATGGCTTGCCGTCCACGGTGATCACATCGCTCGACGTCACATCGAGAGCCGGCGAATTGATCATGCGGCCATTTACGGAGACGCGGCCCTGCGTCACCCATTCCTCGGCATCGCGGCGCGAGCACAGGCCGGCACGGGCCAGCACCTTGGCGACGCGCTCGCCCGTTTTCTTTTCAGCCGCAGCTTTGCGCGGCGCCTTCTTCGCATCGGGATCACGCGGACGATATTCGCCGCGGCCGCCGAAGGCCGGGCGCTTCTGGAAAATCCGGCTGTCGTCCTCGTTGTCGCGGCGCGGCCGCTCGTCATGGTCGCCCTCGCGGCCACGGCGCGGCTGCTCCTGCCAGTCCATGCGCCCACGCGGTTCGCGCGAACGCTCGAATTGCGGACGGTCACCACGTTCCGGGCGATCCTCGCGCGAACGCGAGAAACGAGGACGCTCGCCATCGCCGCGCTCCGGCCGATCGTCGCGTGAACGATCGAAACGCGGTTTGTCGAACTTGCGGTCGCCATCGCGCGGGGCACGCGCAGGACGGCTGCCGCGATCGTCGCTACGCTCGCGGCTCTGCCACGGCTTCTCATCGCTGCGATCGGGGCCGTGCTCGAAATCGCGATCCCTGCCGAAAGATTTACGCGGACCGCCGCGATCCGGCGCGCCGCGCGAGAATTTCTTGTCGCCAAACTTCTTCTCGCCGAACGACCGCTCTCCCCGCGGACGGTCGCCATCGCGCGGCGGGCGCGGG
>WPCJ01173582.1_pt1 | contig 18834 bp, 20 predicted proteins | sample 5399831 | NCBI WGS metagenome assembly WPCJ01 (sample SAMN12869470, study PRJNA574797) | sludge metagenome | isolation source: wastewater treatment of pH10 | place: China:Beijing | collected 2019-05-20 | reverse complement strand
CCTTTAGAGGTATAGCCGCTGTTGGAAATCCCAAGTGACGGCGATATTCCTTTACAAGATACATTGGCGGTAAAGCTTTGGTTTATCTGAAGATAGTAATTAATATTAGTATTGTCTAAAGAATAAATCAAATTATTAAGGTTAAGATTATTTACAGAAATCAAACCACTAAATGTTGCATTACTGTTCATTACCATTTCATCAACATTCAAAACTCCCACTGTAGAGCTAATTGCCGGCTTGTACATATTGGCACTCGCCGTAATTTTTTTTACAGTCTGTTGTTTTGTAAAAGTTAATCCGGGGCTATTAATATTATAATTACTATAATAACTGTGCGTAGTATTATTGATTGTGGAATTAGATAGATTAACCTTATCGTTGATGTTGGCAAAGGTTGTGTTAATGACGATATTTCCGAAATCAGAAACGGTGCTTGAGTTATAATTGAAATTCTTTACAGTAATATTTTTACTATTGGTATCCAGCGAAGCGTTATCTTGTATCGTCAATGCCATATCGAAATGATCACCGCCAAGATCATTAATCAGTTTCCATTTTCCGTTTCCTGTGAGATAAACATACGCCGATTTAGTATAACCCCAACCACCATAATCGTCGTAAGAAGTATTATTTATCCAGTAGATATCCGAGGGTATATCTATAAGATTGGGTGTGATCTGTGTATTATCATACATTAGCGTCATACCAGTATTCTCTGATAGATAAGCACCTTTCCGCCATTGTACATTTCCGTAGATACTAATACCAGTGGTTAGTCTAAAATTACCGGTAAAGCCATCCTGAACGGTAAAATTTTTACAAATAGGCGATGAGCCGGAGATAATCCCCATAGTTGCGGTAAAACCACTCGAATTGGTAATAAATACATTATCATATCTGGAAGGAATAATAGTCGCCTGCGGTCCCGTTGACGAGCCGATCCGCCAGTGGTTCAGATCGCTCCAGTCGCCGGCTCCGTTTATCCAATAGTAATCGCTTTGTGCAAAAATTTGTTGAAAGATTACCAAAAAAAGAAGGAAATATAATTTTATTTTCATTGTATTAAGAATTACAAGTTGATGATTTATTGAAAGTCTTTTCAGACTTCAACCTTACAAATACATCGAAGAGAGCATTAAATCCGGGACTATTTTCCCTTTTTTAATTGTTGTATCTCTTTTTGTAATTCTTTGATTTTCTTATCCTGTTCCTGAACATTTTTGAGTAAAAGCGGAATCAATTCATTATAGTTTACAGACTTATAGCCTTCCGAATCTGTATTTACAATATTGGGAAGCACTTTTTCCACTTCCTGCGCTATTAAGCCATATTGAAGTTGCCTATTTCCGCCTTTCTTCTTACCCATTTCGTTCCAGAAATAAGAAACAGGATTTAATTGTAGTAAAATTTCTTCCGCATTGGCAATTGGAGTAATATTTTGCTTTAATCTTGCATCCGAATTATAATCCACCGCGCTGGCTTTTACTGTCCCTGCAACATCCAGCTTTGCGGAAGGGTTAGCTGTCCCTATTCCCACACTTCCGACACCTGAGAAAATAAGATTTTTGCCGTTCAGTTCTACATTTCTGGCAGCCTGTGCGGTTGTAATGGTTCCGTCCGCTGTATAAATATTGGACGTCAATCCACCAATATTTTCCCAAATTGTACCATTCCAGTAATAATATCCTGCTTGGGTAATTTTGGCAACACTTGCATTGGAAACCGCAGGAGCTGATGTGGCATAAATCATTAAAGATTCGGTTCCTGATTCCAGGTTGGCTGTCATCGTTTTGATTTGATCCCCGGTTAATCTTGGGATCATAAGACCTTCGACCTGTAAAGCACCATTCGTTTTTGCGACAACTTCCAGAGTCGATTTGGGAGCCACCGTATTAATGCCTACTTGTGAGAATAAAAACGGACCAATCAATAGTATTACTAAAATGCAAAATCTAAATATAGCGGAATCAGAGGATTCCAATGATATATTATTTTTCATAGTTTGTAGTTTTTGTGAGTTTTTTAGTTTAGATTTTTAATGATATCAATAAGTATTGTTTTGGATTTTACAATTAATTCGTTCGATCTGTAAAGCTGGCTGGTAATGATGGAGCTTTCAAAAAGGAGATAAATGTGTGCTGACAAAATTTCATCTTTGATTTCGATATCGAAGGCATCTCTCAATTTTTTCTTTTGATCGCGTATAGTGGTATGTATAGCCAATTTTTCTTCTGGCACCTCGGAAAGAAGGTTGAGAAAGCTGCAGCCTCTGAAATTTTCCTTTTCATTCATATACATCAAAAAATCAAAAGAGCTGAGAATTTTTTCCCGCAAAGAAGAGGCAGGCTTTGTGAAATTTTCGAGTTCTGACACCCAATAATCAAATCTTTTATTCAAAAATTCTATACACAAGTCATCTTTTGATTTGAAGTGGGCATAAAAACTTGCTTTGGAAACGTTTGCCTCCATAATAATCTGGTTAATCCCGGTATTATTATAACCCTGCTTATGAAATAAAGTATAGGCAGTATTCAGGATTCTTTCACGAGGTGGATGCATTTTGTAAGATTTGTAACAAATATAAATAAAAAATGAACAGACAAGTCTGTTCATAATAATAATCTGTTATAATTATTTAGACTAAAAAAATATACTGTTCAAAAAGTTAATAACATAAAATAATTTTCTTTATATAATCTCAAATTTCTCCGCTAACAGTAATTTTATATTTTTGTAGAATTAGTTATGAAAAAAATTATTCTGATAGAAGATGAATCCAGTGTTGTTTCCTTTATCAAAAAAGGGTTACAGGAACTTGACTATGAGATTTCCGTAGCTCTAGATGGTAAAACTGGTATCAAATTGGTCAATGATAATGATTTTGATCTCATTATTCTGGATATAATGTTACCAGACATCAACGGTTTGGAAGTCTGCAAAGAAATCCGGAAGAAGAATAAAATTGTTCCTATATTATTTTTAACAGCGCTGGATTCATCCGAAAACATTGTGCTTGGATTAGAAAGTGGCGGCGATGATTATCTTGTCAAGCCTTTCAAATTCATAGAGCTAGTTGCCAGAATAAAATCCCTTCTCAGAAGAAGTGGCCACAATAACGGAACAGAACCAAACGAAATTGATGATAAAAACACCTATCAATTTTCGGATCTGACAGTGAATGATTATACCAAAAAAGTGACTCGTGCCGGAATAGAAATCTCATTAACCTCAACAGAATATAAGCTCCTACTCTATTTCCTGAATAACCCGGAAAAAGTAATATCAAGGGCAGAAATACTGGAAGCAGTTTGGGGTGTTAATTACGAATTGGGAACCAATGTTGTGGATGTTTACGTTAACTATCTCAGAAAAAAACTCGATAATCAGGAAGATGACAAACTGATTCATACTGTAATAGGAATGGGTTATGTGCTCAAAAAATCATAAACAATGCTGAAAGGAAATCCTACCAATCAAACCAAAACAATGCTTCTTTTGATGCTTGTTTTTACAGTCGTCATTCTGCTGTTCAGTGGATTGGTATATTTTTCCATTGTTAATTTTTCTCATCAGCGTTTTTATGAATTACTGAAAATCCGGGCGACGACGATTGTCCAAATCGAGAAAAGTAAAGAACATCTCGACATCCCGAAAAATCATATTCTGAATAGTCTGAATGACGAAGAGCTCCCAATGGAAAAAGATTATGTATTCGAGGTTCCGAAGGATTCTAATTACAGTCAGATATCAAATCAAATCCATATTCCGGATAGTTTTTTCAAAAGCATTGTCAAAAAAGGAGAAGCCAATTATAATGACAAAGAATTCTATTATATAGGACAGTCTTTCAAATCTGATAATAAAACATACATTGCCATTGCATCTGCTCAAAACCATTATGTGGTTTACTATCTTGGCTATCTGAAAAGAACTTTAATCACATGTATGATTCTTGCACTTTTCTTTTCAATGATCTTTTCTTTTTACCTATCAAAAACACTATTCCGTCCGATTCTTAAAATCACAGGTAAAGTAAAAGAAATCAGTTCAGAGAATCTGCATCTGAGACTAGAACCTCAGCCAGGAAACAAAGAATTAAATGAACTGGTTGACACCTTCAACGATATGTTGAACCGTATAGAAACATCCTTTGAAACACAGAATCATCTGATCGGAAATGTATCTCACGAACTCAGAACACCTTTGACTTCGATTATGGGAGAAGCCGATGTTGCGTTGTCTATCCCCAGATCAGAAGAGCATTACCAGGAAACGCTTCAAATCATTCTGAATGAAGCCGAAAAACTGGACAAGAAAATCAAGGCTTTACTGATGATCGCCCAAACAGGATTTGACGGTAAAATCCAGAAAATGGACAAAGTAAGAATGGATCAGCTGCTCTGGGACGTTATCGAAACGGCAACAAGGATCAATTCCAAAAATAATGTTTTTATGGATATCAGTATGTTGCCAGAAAATCCTAAAAAACTGAAAGTCCAGGGTAACGAGCAGCTTCTTCATCTTGCAATGGCAAACATCATCAATAACGGCTGCAAATATTCTAATTTTCAACAGGTTAAAGTTTCCCTTGGTGCAACAGACGATCACGTTTACGTCATTATCAAAGACAGCGGAATCGGGATTCCGGATTCTGAAATGGATAAAATCTACGATCCGTTTTTCCGTGCTTCGAATACGAAAAACTATGAAGGTTACGGAATAGGCTTACCATTAGCAAGAAATATTATCCGAATCCATAATGGCGAATTGATCGTGAATTCCAAAGAAAATGTGGGAACAACAGTTCAGATTCGTTTTCCGATCTATGTTCCGACCGAATAAAACGTAGAATTGCCCGCAGCAAGCTTATATTTTTTTCATCAATTAATTTCTTTTTTGAAATTCTAATCTCATTTTAATCTCTTTAATTACATTTTAATTTCGTTCCAAAAGTATTCTAATCTGGTCATTATAGTTTTGTATCATCAAAAAGTAACAAAACCAATTAAATCACAATATTATGATCAAGACCATTTTAATTGCTACGGATTTTTCTCTGGAATCTCTTGAAATTCTGAAAAAAGTTCTTAAAAATAAAACAGAACAGAATGACGAGAATCAATACAATATTCTTTTCGTTTCGGGATACGATATGGGCGATTCTATCAGAGATCTCTTATTCAACACCAAAAGTTCGATTTTTGAAAAGATAAGATCTAAGGAATTTTGCGATGCTTACAGCATTATCAACAACAAATATCCGAACCTGATCAACAAAATCACTTGTGACATCTTTACAGGAAGCTTCCAGAGAACTTTCAACAGTTATATCGAAACTGCTGCGATAGACGAGGCTTACTTCTCATCAGCAAAAGGCAGAAACCTGAAAAAAGGTCAGTTTGATGTAACACCATATTTGAAAAAATGCAAGCATATCAATGCTGTCGAAGTTCTAACACAGGCGCCGGAATTTGTTCCTGAAAAAGGAAGATTAGCAGAAGTTTTCTTGTAAAAAATATATTCAAAAACACATCAAATCAATTTTAAATAATAAATTATGTTGAGGAATTATAGTAACAGCAGAACGTTGGGAGACAACATCAGACTGGGGACGCTGACTGCATTCACCGCAGGAACTATAAATATAGCATCTCTATTGATATTCTTATCTTTTACATCCAACGTAACAGGACATTACGCAATCTTGGCAGCAGAAATCAGCCAGGGAAACTGGACACAGGTTGCCGTTGTGGGCGGATGGATTTTCTTATTCTTCTTTGGCGGATTTGTAGCCAATATGAGTGTCATCAACTTTAATAAAAAGAGTAAATATTTTGCACACGCATTGCCAATTATACTGGAAATCCTTTGTCTTTTGGCGGTAGGAATCTACGGACAATTTTATTACAGAAAGACCCTGGAAGAAACGGAAGCTTTGGTAGCATTAATGTTATTTGCAACTGGTTTACAAAACGGTTTAACAGCTAGTATCTCCAACTTCTCTGTAAAAACAACCCACTTAACTGGTACAACAACTGATCTAGGGATATTAGCATCTATGTTTACGCAGAAAAAATTCAGAAAAAACCCTGAATTGATGGGTAAGGCTAAGCTTTTGCTAAGCATAATGACGGCTTATGTTCTTGGTGCTGTGTTCTCAGGATTGACTTATTATCATTTGGAATTCCGGGTATTTTATGTGATAAGCATTTGTCTTTTGGTTGTCATCGGTTATGATTTTTACAAAATTAACCTCAGACATTTCCATACGGAATACAGGTATTATAAAATCTATCACAAACCAACCTTCATTGCATTTTTGTACTACAAGATCCATAATAAAGACGAGAAAAGAACTGTAAGTAGACCTAATACTAATGCAAAATTGGCTTTTAGCGACAAGTAATTATTCCTCCAAAAAACACTTCATCATAAATCAAATTTTTGTAATAGTTCTTTATTAAAAACCGTCCCGGAAAATTTCGGGACGGTTTTGATTTATGATATTAAATAATCTTTCAATTATTGCTCAACCCAAGTATGGTTTTCGCCTGCTAATTCACCGAGATATTTTTCTGCATCCATTGCTGCCATACAACCACTTCCAGCAGCTGTAATTGCTTGTCTGTAATGGTGATCCTGAACATCTCCGGCTGCGAAAACACCAGGAAGATTAGTTCTTGCAGATTTGCCTTCCGTAATGATATATTCGTTTTCGTCTAAATCGATTTGTCCTTTGAAAAGTTCTGTATTGGGTTTATGACCAATAGCAATAAAAATCCCGTGAACATCTATTGTAGAAACCTCATTGGTCAGATTATTAACCACTTTAGCTCTTTCTACCAAGTTGTTTTCACCTTCGATGCCGATTAGCTCGTGGTTGTATTTCACTTCGATATTTGGTGTACTCAAAACTCTGTCAACCATTACTTTGGAGGCTCGGAAATGGTCCTTTCTTACTAACAATGTGACTTTGTTACAAATCTTGGAAAGATAAGTGGCTTCTTCTGCAGCTGTATCTCCAGCGCCCACAACTATTACATCTTTTCCTCTGTAAAAAAATCCGTCACAAGTGGCACACGCAGAAACGCCGCCGCCAGCATATTTTTTCTCATCAGCCAGTCCCAGATATTTCGCCGCCGCACCTGTGGAGATAATGACACTTTTCGCCAAAATCTCACGAGAACCTGTACTCAGTTTATGAATGCCACCTCTAACTTTGGAAAACTCAACTTTGGAAATCATCTCGTAATGAACTTTGGTCTCGAAACGTTCCGCCTGCTTTTGCAACTGAAGCATCATTTCCGGCCCGGTAATTCCATCCGGATAACCCGGAAAATTTTCTACTTCCGTTGTTGTTGTTAATTGTCCGCCTGGTTCCAGTCCTGTGAAAAGTTCAGGTTTCAGGTTTGCTCTTCCTGCATAAATTGCGGCTGTGAAACCAGCTGGTCCGGAACCTACAATGACACAGTCTAATATATTGTTCTCCATTTTTATTATTAAATTATTTTTTTAAAGGATATGAATATTTCTTTCGAAATAGGAATTTTCAAATATAATTCTTTGTTTGAAAAATCGGGTACAAATTTCGGGAATTAATTATTCAGAACCTATCTAAACTGTCGATGTGAAATATATGAATGGTAAATAATTAATGTTTCTAAAAAACCACTCCGGCAAAATTTCTTTGAAATTTTTGACACCCCTTCACTGAAGGGAATTTTTACATTGAAACTTTCAGTTCATCTACTTTAATGATTTTATAAACCATTTCCTTATAGATTTCTTCATCTTCCATTTGTCTTACACCGAGACCTTTGGATTTTAAATCCATCTCGCGGAGAATAGAAATCACTCTTGTAGCGTGCTTCAACGGATAAAATCGCGCTGCCTCCGAATAATCTTTAATCGCATAAGGATTAACACCCATTGTTGAAGCAATGGTCTGCGGAGATTGTCCCGACAAAGTGTGATAAATAATAATATTGGAAAAGAAATTGTAAAGTGCTCCGAAAGCCATTTGAACGGGATTTGATTTTTTATTCTTTCCCATATAATAAGCAATGCTGAAAGCTTTTGCATGGTCTTTCGTCGCTAATGCTTTCTGCAGTTCGAAGATGTTGAAATCTTTGCTGATGCCGATGTGTTCTTCGATAATTTTTCCATCCAGAACTACGCCGTCTTTGAGAACGATTTTCAGTTTATTCAATTCGTTAGCAATTCTGGAAAGGTCGTTTCCAAGATATTCTGCTAAGAGATGACTGATGTTGGGTGCAGATTTGATTCCCATTACGGTCATTTCACCTTGAATCCAAGTCGGAAGCTGATAATCTTTCATCTTCTCACTTGTGAAAAGCATTCCGGATTTAGCAAGAGTTTTTGCCACTTTTTTCCTCGCATCCAGCTTTTTGTGTTTGTGGGCAATTACCAGAATAGTTGAAGGAACAGGATTTTCCAGATAAGTTTCCAGCGCCTTGGATTCCTCGTCATTCAGTTTCATATCCTGCGCTTCTTTCACAATGATGAGCTGTTTGTCGCCCATCATCGGATATTGCCTTGCCAAAGAAAGAACTTCCAGATAATTGGTATCTCGACCGTAAGCAATGGTTTGATTGAAAGCTTTCTCGTCTTCTTCCAAAACATCCTGCTCAAAATGTTTGACCGCCAAATCGATATAAAAAGCCTCATCGCCCTGAAAAAAATAAACCGGTAAAAGTTCTTTATTTTTAATATTTTTGAGGATAATATCTATTTCTTTCATCTTAAAGTATGCAGGTTCCGAAACTAAATTTTGAAAATCAGTTTGATTTTCAAATCAAACAAGACAAAGATACATTTTTTATCTATGATCTGGTAAGAAAAAGCTGGCTTGTCTTGACACCGGAAGAATGGGTAAGACAGCATTGGCTGCATTATTATCGTTTTGTACAAAAGAAAAATCCATCGTCATTAATTCTTGAAAGAAAGCTGGAACTGAATGGAACTACGAAACGAATCGACCTGCTTATTACAGAAAAAACAAAACCAAAAATCCTTATCGAATGTAAAGCGCCCAATATTGTTTTAAAAGAAATCCACTTTGAACAGATTGCCCGCTACAACAGCTTAATTGGTGCTGAGCAAATCATTATCAGCAATGGTTTTCATCATATCTTTGCGGATTATAAAGATGGTAAATACCAGTTTTTGAATGCGAAGGTATAATGAGGTTCTTAAAATTTCTATAAATTAAAATCCTTCTTCGGATTGAAAAGATAAATCAAAAGGAAAAAGAAAACCGATATACCCAAAAAATATTGATAGTAATGCACCGCAGATTGAGAACTGATCACGCTTGTTGTGCCGGCAGCTGTAGATTTGTGCAGCTCATTAATAAGATTGTTAATCGCATTGTCCAGGTTATTTCCGTCAAGGTAACTTCCGCCGGTTGAAGATGCGATATTTTTTAATGCTTTGGTTTGCAGTTTGGAAACAACCGTTTCACCATACATATCAGATTTGTAGCCCATTAATTGTCCGAAATAATATTCAGGAATTGGTGCGCCTTCTTCGGTTCCGACACCAATTGTTGTAACTCTTATTCCTTCTTTTTTTGCGAGGTTAATCGCTTCATCCTCGTGACCTTCGTTATCTTCACCATCACTTATTAATACAATATTCCTAGAACCTTTTGTTATATTTTTGAATTTCTGAGCCGCGATTTGAATCGGTTTCAAAAAATCGGTTCCCTGGTTTTGAACCACACTGGTTTCGATTCCCAAAAGGTAGTTTTCTGCCGCCGAATAGTCGCTGGACAAAGGCATCACAGAGTATGAATCGCCGGCAAATACAATGATTCCTACTCTATCATTCGTCAGCTTTTGAAGAGAATTAATGATAATATTCTTTGCTTCCTCTAATCGGCTTGGTTGGATATCCTGGGCATTCATAGAGTTGGAAACATCCAGAACAAACATCGTACTGCTGACATTCTGCTTGACACTGATCTCCTCTTTTCCACCTAAAAGGTCAATAATCGAAAATATCAGGAATAAAAAACCTAACAGATACAAAACCGGAAATAACTTGGCAAACCAAGATGTTTTTTCAAACAACGTATCCTGAAATCTGCCTTCTGCAAAAAGGTTTCTTTTGCGGTTTTTCCACCGGATATAATGAATAATGAAGTAACCAATGACAGGTAACAAAAGAAGTAATAACAGATACCAGTAATTTCCTAAATACCAATTCATCAGCTTAATTCAAAATTTTAAAAATAACCCAACGGAGCAACGCATCCAACAATAGAAATCCTAAAGCCACCCAAAGAAAAATCCTAAAATATTCTTCATAATTATACAATTTGGAAGTTTTAACATCCGATTTTTCCAGTTGATTAATTTCATCATAAACATTTTGTAAGCTACTGTTAGATGTTGCGCGGAAATATTTTCCGCCAGTAAGTTGTGCGATATCGATTAATGTGTTTTCATCGATTTCGGTTTTCTGTTCTGTAAAAACAATATCTCCAAAAATATTAGTCCCTGTCGGAAACGCTGCAAACCCATTGCTTCCAATACCAACTGTATAGACTTTGATCCCGTTATTTTTTGCTAATTCTGCAGCAATTTGTGGCGGCATCGCATTCAAAACGGTATTGACGCCGTCGGTCATCAAGATGATGATTTTACTTTTAGCTTTGCTTTTTTTCAAATGGTTTACAGCAACGGAAAGTCCTTCTCCAATCGCTGTTCCAGGTTGTAATTCCAGAGGATTTAATTGATTCAGTTCATCCACTACAACTTGGTGGTCGGTTGTCAAAGGAACCTTGGTGTAAGCTTCTCCTGAATATGCAACCAAACCAATTCGGTCGTTGTCTCGTTTATTAACAAAATCAATAGCGATTTTTTTAAGCGCTTCCAACCTGTCCGGATCTAGGTCTTTCGCCAACATACTGAGCGAAACGTCCACGGAAAGCATAATATCAATTCCTTTGGACTCATCTCTATCCTGAGAAATAGTGTAAGTCCTTGGTCTTGCCAAAGCAATAATCAAAGCGGAAAGTATGAAATATTTCGAAATCTTAAGAAAAGTCATCACCAGAGAAATGCTTCCTGTCGGCTTCATATTTTTAACAGAAGGCACTGCAATTCCCCTACTCTTTTTTTTGCCTGCATCCAAAATCAATAATGGGATGAACAATAAAAAAAGTAATAGAAAAATCGGACTGTAAAACTCGAAATTCACGGGTTGATTATAATTGAATTTTGATTAATGATTTATTTGAGTTTTCGTAATTTGGATTGGTCTTCAGCTGAGATTTCTGTGACAGAATTATTTCGAAGATTCTCCGCTTCCACGTCTTTGGTAGAACGTTTTACGAAATCCCGAATTGCTGTAAAATCTTTTGACATTATCTCTTTGGTCGGAATCGTTTTCGCAAACTTTACCAAGTCGCCACGCAAAAATATATCTTCCACTATTTTTTCATTTTCCTGAGAAATAGCGTTCGTATTTTTCATATAATCGATTAAATCATCGGTCAGCAAAACATCTGCAGGAATCTGATATTGCTTGGTAATAAAACCTCTGGTAATTTCAATCAGTTCAACATAGAAAGCACGGAAATTTTCGTTCTCGATATAATTTTTCTTTCTAAGTTTTTCCAAATCCTTTAAGGTCTGATTCGTAGTAACTATAGGGCTATCTTTTCGCTTTCTTCCCCATTTTACAATTCCAATAATCAAAACAATAATTGCAATAATTATCAAAGCCAAAAGAACGTAAAACTTGTATAGATCCCAATAATCTTTGACATCCAACTCCACTTCCTTGTTCTTCATAATGTCATTAATCTGGTCGCCTTTTTTTGCGGTATTAATGACTTCCACTTCGTACGGAATAGTTTTAAGGATTTTATCTCCAACTTTTACCTGAATCTCGGGAATCTTAAATTTTCCTTCCTCAAAAATGGCAAATTTTATGGAGCGCAGATAGATATCTTTCTGTTTCGCAATACTGTCATTGACCATTTCGAAGTGAAAGGGTAGCAACTCGTTCCTTGGTGCAATCTGAACATCTTTCCCGTCCAAATCCAGAATCTGAATCTTGAAAACCGCCACTTCGCCCAAAGCCAAAGTGGTTTTGTCCAAATTCGATGATAAGGTTTGTGAAAATCCTAATGAAAAAAAGAATATAAAAAACGAAAAAAATATTTTGTATAGTCTGTAAGGCATTTATATAATTGACAGTTGTTGTTTGATAGTTGTTAATCTATTTATCTTGATTCTTGTTTTTTAATCTTGTTTCTTTTTCTACTTTCTAAAATATTGATAAAGTAATTTGCTGTAATCATCAGATGTATTGACATCAAGAAAATGGGCAGAAGAATTTTCAAATTCTTCTTTAATTTGGCGCATCTTCTGCTTTTGCTGTTCCGCAAATTCATAACGCCACCTGGAACTGGAAGTATTTGCCCAGACTTGTTTTCCGGTTTCTGCATCGCGAAATAATGCGTAACCGATATCAGGAATCTCCATATCTTTTTCGTCAAAAACCCGAAGCCCCAACAACTGATGTTTTCTTGCTGTAACGTTAAGGATTTTCTGGTCAAAATCATCTTCAAAATCAGAAAAAACAAACACCAGAGATTTTCTTTTGAAAACACTCATCATATAATTGAATGCTGAATTCAAATCCGATTGCGCCGGAACATAATCAGCAGTAAGGATATTGCTGATAATCGACAAAACGTGCTTTCTGCCTTTCTGTGGCGGAACAACTTTCAGCACTTTATCAGCATACAAAATCAATCCGACCTTATCATTGTTTCCCGTCGCCGAAAATCCGAGAGAAGCGCAAATCTCTGCAACGTATTCTCTTTTCAATTGATTTTTTGTCCCGTAATCCATAGATGCAGAAATATCGACAACCAGCATCATTGTCAGTTCCCGTTCTTCTTCCATTACTTTCACGAATGGTTCACGGAAACGCGCTGTTTTGTTCCAGTCGATTCGACGTGTATCATCTCCGAACTGGTATTGTCTTACTTCCGAAAATGTCATTCCCTGACCTTTGAAAGCGCTGTGATATTGTCCCATAAGCGATGCTTCCGTTTTCTTTCGAGTACGGATTTCTATCTGCTTTACTTTTTTGACAATGTCTTTTATTTCCAATTTAATTTTTAATATTTTTTGTCGGTCATCAGTTGATAGTTTTCAAATCATCTCCTATCATAACAATTCGACAATTGACCACTATCAACAGATAACCAGATTTTTAAGACGAAATTTGTCTTAAAAATTTTAATATTTAGTCCTGCTCCTACGGAGCTGTTTCCATTCACGGATGATTTTCTCTAAAAACATTTCGTTCCTACGAACTTTCCAGCTTAAAGCTTATCAAGTTAAAAACTCCTTAACGCTATAACTCACAAACACTCAAACCAGACTAAGGCGCTTGAATTTTACTAAGAATTCTATTGACAATTTCGTCCTGAGTCACTTCTTCCGCTTCCGCTTCGAAACTCAATCCGATCCTGTGTCTCAGAACATCTTTCGCAATTTCTTTCACATCTTCCGGGATCACAAAAGCCCTTCCTTTGATAAAAGCATAAGCTCTGGAAGCAATCGCTAAATTGATACTTGCTCTCGGCGATGCACCGAAACTGATGTAATTTTTAAGGTCAGACAAACCATATTTTTCAGGATAACGGGTTGCAAAAACCATATCCAGAATATATTTTTCGATTTTCTCATCCAGATAAATCTGATTGATGAGTTTTTTGGCTTCAACAATTTGATTCAAATCCACCACTTTTCTGATTTGCGGGATATCCTGCGTAGAAATCATTCGCATCACTTTTCTCTCATCTTCAAACTCCGGATAATCAATTTTACACTTCAGCATAAAACGGTCGGTCTGCGCTTCCGGCAAAAGATAAGTTCCTTCCTGGTCGATTGGATTTTGAGTGGCTAAAACTAAGAATGGTTTTGGCAAGGGCATTGTTTCGTCGCCAATCGTCACTTGCTTTTCCTGCATTACTTCAAGAAGTGCGGACTGGACTTTCGCCGGCGCACGGTTGATTTCATCCGCTAAAACGAAATTAGCGAAAACAGGTCCCTTTTTTATAGAAAAATCATTGTCTTTGACATTATAAATCATTGTTCCCACAACATCTGCAGGCAACAAATCCGGTGTAAACTGAATCCTGGAAAACTCCCCGTCAACAGCTTCGGACAAAGTTTTGATCGCTAAAGTTTTAGCCAAGCCGGGAACACCTTCCAAAAGGACGTGACCATTTCCCAAAAGTCCTATCAAAAGACGGTCAATCATATATTCCTGACCAATAATAGCGCGGTTGATTTCTTGTTTTAGAATATTAAAAAAGTAATTCTGTTCTTTTACTTTCTCTGTAAGCTGTCTGATATCTTCAGCTTGATTCAATTCTGACATAGTTAATCTTAATAATTGGTAAATTTCATATAAAAACCTGCAACGGCAAACACAATAATTGCTAATCTTGCGTTAAATATTTGTTAAAGTAGAAATCCAAATGTTACAAACTTTTGCCTCGGATTCTAATAAATATGGATTATTTGTCGTTTATTTATAATTAATATAACTTTGAACTAAATAAACTTTTATTCAAAAAATGAATTATCATTTTGCCAATCACAGACAAGTCAGAAAAAATCTGCTTGACATTTTACAAAATACTTCGGAAAAGGACCTTCTCACGATCCCTGACGGATTCAATAATAATATCTACTGGAACATCGCCCATTGTGTTGCGACACAACAATTGTTATGTTATTACCTTAGCGGAAACCAATTCCGGATTGATAAATACTGGGTGGAAACTTACAAAAAAGGAACTTTTGCTAATGTAGATGTGAAGCAGTCCGAAATGGAAGATCTATCTTATTTGTTAATCGAAACATCCAAAATCCTGATGAAGGATTATGATGCCGATTTTTTCCCGGATTACACACCCTATTCCACCAGTTTTGGGATTGATTTGAAAAATATTCAGGATGCAATTATTTTCAATAATATGCATGAGAGTATCCACTACGGTTATATCCTTTCTCAGAAGAGAGCTTTGATTGGCGAAGGATTGAGTTTGTAAACTATTATCTATGAAAATCACAAAACTTGTTTTATTATTTAATTACAAAAAAATTCTTCTCGGCTTTCTGGTGGCAGTAATTTTCTTTATTGTTTCTAATCAATTTGCGACAGATTTTAATACCTTACTGAAAGTCTTTTCAATTTTAATTATTCTCAATATCATAGCTTCAATCGTAGCTTCTTATGTACTTTATGATAAATCGGATTTGTATAGTGTTGAAAAGTTAAATAAAATTATTGATTTTAGAAAAATTGAAAACGCTATTCTGATTCACGCAAGTTTTGACCCACTTTCACAAAAAATTGAAGAAAAATTTCCTAATATAAAACTTACTACCTGTGATATTTATGGAAATCGGCACGAACACGAAAGTGGAATCAAAATTTCTAAAAAAGTTTTTCCTCCAAATCCTAAGGAAATAAAAATCAATCCTAGCCAATTGCCTTTCGAAGATAAATCTCAAGATATTGTAATCGCTATTACTGCAATCCACGAAATTCTTGACCTTCAGCAAAGAGTTTTATTTTTTAAAGAAGCTAAGAGAATTTTAAAAGCTGAAGGGAAAATAATTCTTTCTGAGCAATTTCGTGATACCATTAATTTTATTTTCTTTAATATTGGAGCGTTTCATTTTCTAAGTGAAAAACAATGGAGGAGAGCGATTTCGGAAGCTGGTCTGAGAATACAGGAAAATTCAAAAATCACATCTTTTTCAAATATGTTAACAATAGTTGCCGAGTGAAAATATAAAATCACAATGAACTATAGACTTATCTTACCAATTTTTCTTCTTCTATTTTCATCTTTTTCAAAGTCGGAAAATGAGCGGTTCAAATATTATCAGCCAATTAGCAAAACTCAGGAAATCGAAGTGCTTTATCTGACCTGGACTGATACCAATTTACCTAATTTCATAAAAATAGCGGATTATAATAAGTACATTGACAAATCGGAATTAATTGATCATTGCTTCTATGTTGATTCCAAAAATCCGGAAAAAAGGAAGTTCAAAATTCCGGTGATCACTGATAAATTGATTAAGAAAACCCCATTGAAACTCAAAGGCAAATTATTCAAAACCAAACAATTTGACGATACTTTTCCTACGTCGCTTTTCGAAGATCTCAGAAAAACCGGTGATTTGAAGTTCAAAACGGAGAATGATGAATTTCTGGTTTTTGTTTTGGATTAAATTATACAAACCACAAAAGCTAAAAAGTTTTTTAACTTAATATTTTGTTCGAAAGCTCAAAAACAACTTTATATAAGTTTTTCTTTTTGAACTTATTCCAAATTCATTGTATAATAATTTCCTTTTGTGCCTTTTGTGTTAGAAATTTTACATTTTTCTTAAGATAAAACTAAAATCAAAAACCTTACTTTTGTCAATTCAAAATCTCATTAATGAATCAAGAGAAAAAAGACGATTTTATTTTCGGGTTAAGGCCTGTATTAGAAGCTATCGAAGCAGGAAAAACCATTGATAAAATATTTGTGCAGAATGCGTTGCAAGGTGAAATCTATATCGAACTGAAACAACTTCTTTCAAAACACAATATCCGTCCCAACTACGTTCCTGTAGAAAAACTGAATCGTTTTACGAGAAAAAACCACCAAGGTGTGGTTGCTTTTATATCAGATGTTCCGTTTCATAAAATCGAAGATGTATTGCCTCAGCTTTTTGAGGAAGGTAAAACGCCTTTTATCTTAGTTCTTGACCGTTTGACCGATGTTAGAAACTTTGGTGCCATTTGCAGAACTGCAGAATGTGTTGGCATTCATGCCGTTGTCATTCCTGAAAAAGGTGCAGCACCGATTAATTCTGATGCAATTAAAACGTCTGCCGGCGCCATTTACAATATCAAAATCTGCAAAGAAAAAAACCTTGCGCATACCGTTGATTTTCTGCAGCAAAGTGGTGTTTCCGTTTTTGCAGCAACAGAAAAGGCGCAGAAATTGATATATGATGTCGACTTCCGAGAACCCTGCGCTATTGTGATGGGAAACGAAGAGACAGGAATTTCCAAAGAAGTACTTCATCACGCTGATGAAAAAATAAAACTTCCAATAGAAGGTAAAACCCAATCGCTGAACGTCTCTGTAGCTTGTGGCGCAATTCTCTATGAAGCGTTGAGACAGAAGTTGAGTTAGAGAGCTTGAGTGTTAGTTGCCCAACTTTCTGAAACGTACAACTGCAATAGGGATAGCAGTGGAAATCCTTTTTATTTTTGATGGCATTGAGCTTTGGGAAAATAAAAAGATTGCAACGGATAGCCCGACCCGAGCGGTGGCCTTGAGCCCTGGCGAGGGGATTGCCCCAAATATTATATTAAACACAGAATGGTAAAAAATCATTCATCATTTATCAAATATCATTTATGAAAAAATTAACGGCGCTTGCGCTTATTGCAATAACATTAACAGCTTGTAAAAAAGAAACGAAAACAATTACAAGAGTGGACCCGAAAACGGGAAAAACAGAAACCGTAACGGTAGAAGTTTCACCGGAAGAAGCGGCAAAACCAAAAGCGATTGCTGACAGCAGTGGCGTTTATAAACAAAAATTCATTCTGGAAAAAGGCGTGACTTATCCTTTGGTGTCTTACCAGAGAGAAATCCAAACATTTACTTCACCGGACGGAAAAACAATGTCAGGAACGAATGAAACAACAGACGAAATGACCGTAACTGTAAATGATTTCAAAGACAACATTTATGATATGACGTTGAATATGGTCGGCAAAAGAATGTCGAGTTCTGCCAACGGAAAAACAGTTGTTATCGATACCAAACAATCTGCGCCAAAAGAAGATGCTCTGAAAATGGATTATATGGTAAGCAAAGGTCTGGCCGGCAACAAATTGAATGTAAAAATGGATGTTTATGGAAATATCAAGTCGGTTACAGGATTCGAAGCAGTACATAACAATCTAAGAAAAGCGATTGCCGGAACAATCAAGGAAAAGAAACAGCAAGACGCAATTATTGAGAATTTTAAGGCCGGCTTCAATGAAGAAATGATGAAGGAGCAATTAGGAAAAAATCTGAAACTGATTCCGGCAAAGGGTGTTAAAATCGGAGAAAAATGGACCACTTCTGAAGACATCGACCCAAGCGGAAAGCTGAAGCAAACATTGACTTTCACTTTGGTAAAAGTGGAAGACGGCAAGGCAGAAATAGATGTGAAAGGAACAATTCCTTCCAAATCCGACAAGCAATCTAAGGACGGAATGACGCACACGATGAGTATGGGCGGTTCTGAAAGCGGAAAAATCATTGTCGATGAGAATACGGGCTGGCTTCTGAATCAGAATCTGTCGGTAAAAACCAATCAGAAAGAATCGTTGTCAGATGGTAAACAGACGCAAAGTATGTCGAAAAACTCGACAACGTCTATCATCATTAATCCTTCTTATAAATAAAATCAGGAAATGAAATACATTTTCGAATTCATATTAGCAACTATTATTATATTCTTCGTTTGGAATATTTTGAAAAGATTGTTTTTTAATGCATTCTATAAAAATTTCCCAACATTGAATCCTAAAAATCAACAGCAGAACCAACAGCAAGCCAGTTCTAAAAAAATGCCTGCGAAAAAAGTAAATTGGGATGCGGAAACTGTAGATTACGAGGAAATAAAGGAAGAGAAGAAACCTTAGTTTAAATCTTATGCAACCCCTTCAGAGTTTGAAACTCTGAAGGGGTTTTGTTTTCAA
>WPCJ01337022.1_pt1 | contig 18844 bp, 22 predicted proteins | sample 5399831 | NCBI WGS metagenome assembly WPCJ01 (sample SAMN12869470, study PRJNA574797) | sludge metagenome | isolation source: wastewater treatment of pH10 | place: China:Beijing | collected 2019-05-20 | reverse complement strand
CTTTTTACCGGTATCTTTGCTAAAGAGGTAGTTGTTGGAACCTTAAATTCTTTATATCTCTCTATGGAATCTGGTAAAGAAATAAAGCCTGAGGAGACAAATATCAGAGAAAAACTTAAAAATGCTTTCTCAAGCATACCGGAAAATGTGTGTAAGATTAAAGACAACTTATTTACCCCCCTTTGGCTGAATCTTTCAGATCAAAAAATTGTAGAGGATTTTTTAAATACCGAAGGAATTTCAGCATCGATTTATAAAACTATGCATAAAGGATTCGATGGTAAAATAGGTGTATTTGCTTATCTATTATTTATATTGCTTTATTTTCCATGTGTTTCAGTGTTTGGAATTATGGCGCGTGAAATTGGTATGAAATGGGCGGTTTTATCTGCATTGTGGTCCACTTCACTTGCTTATGTTGTTTCCTTGGCTTTCTATCAGCTCGCAACTTTGCTTAGAAATAGCAGTCTAACTGCAATGCATATGAGTGCGGGATTACTTATAATACTCACCTTATTTATATTGTTTGTTACTAATAAGGAAAAAAAATAAAAGCATGTTAATTTTAGAGCTCAAAAAGTATATTATAGAGCATCCGAGAATAAGTTTACTTGAGATAACCAAAAAGTTTAACTTAAGTGCTGAGCAGGTACGTCTTATGCTTACTCCTTGGATAGAGAAGGGTAAATTAGATAAATTTAAACCGACCCAAATTTGTGGTGGATGTAAATGCACAAACAATGAATGCCTAATGATTTCAATGGAGCTTTACACCTGGAAAGAATAGATTTATACCATTCCCATAAATAATTGCACAACTATTTATGGGAATGGCGGTCCCTTTACCTACAACAAGCTTGAAGCTGTGGAATCAGAGGGTAAGAAGGATTGGAATTGAACAGTATTAGTTAGATCATACATAGGTTCGGCTATGAGAGTCTGATTTATGTGGCTAAGGTCTAAATATGTATCTACCTTTTCCTGCGCACCTCCTATAGAAGGAGAGGTAAGATTTTCTACATACTCATTATCATCAATGGTAGCATCCTCAAGCTCTATTGATGAATCGATCGGAAAATCTTCACCAGTAGTTTCTTCAAACATTTCACTGGAATATGTGAGTAGATAAGCTTTATTAGCTACATAATAAAGCCCATAAGCAGCCCCTATAGCAATGCCTGCGGGGAGAGATGCAAATGTAATAAGGGGGCTGCATATAGCTACACCTTCCATAATTGCACCTAATGTAACTAAGGATTTTTCTAAAACATTGTAAGCTATGGATTCATAACGAGAAATTTCTTCTATAGGATCGATAGCAGAATAAATCCGATCTGAAGCAATATATGCAAGTTGTGTTGGGGAGTAGATTCTTTCCGGGGAATAGGGTGTCATAGGATACCTCCAAATGCTGTTAGGTTAAAAATGTCTAAGTACCTTAGCGCTAGAATTAAAACTAAGCCTAATAAACTTTCATTTAACGTTATACGTTAAAAAAAATTAAATTTCACGCATAAGTTGAAAAAAGTTAACCTTGAAATAAAAGCCAGAAATTATTCGATTCCCAGTACCATATCTCTCTGCTCTTTGATATTAGGGTTAAGATTTTCAGACTTGTTACAAGCAATAAGATAAAATATAATTATGAAAATCTGACAAAGCCACCAACTTATCCAAATATCAAAGCTTGATTGTGAAATTGCCAGATATGTTGCAATAATCGTGTATATGAAAGGCTTTGTTTCTTTATCTATTGAATTAGAAGCGGCAATTGAGCTTATAATACTTAACCAAAATGAAAGATATAGTATCAACCCAAAAGTGCCTAGCTCAAGAAGGATTTGCAAAACTGCATTATGAGGATGTATAGGTAAAAGACTTATGCTGTGGCTATTAATAGATAGAGAACTTAGGTCAAGTCCGGAGATGATCCTTGAGGCATTGGCGCCAAAACCGGTTAAAGGTTCTAATGAGATTAAATCTAAAACATTTTGCCAAATATATAGTCTGTGTTCAAATGACCAAGGTAGGTATTTTACAATAATCTGGAGATGTGGATTATAAATTAAATTATAAAGTATAATTGGGATGAGTATATAAACGCTAACTAAGCCGATTTGAAAAATCTTAGCAAATTTATCTGTAAAAATTATAGCTAAGATATAAGTGACCATACCTATTACTAGGCCCAATTTTGCTGATTCACTTGTATATGTAAAAATAATTAAAGTTGTAAATATTAACAGATTATAAGCTCGCACTCTTTGCCCATTTTTCAATAAAATGGCAAATGCAACCCATATAGCAATAGCTAAAAAAGCCATACCGCGGTTAAGGTGAGTGGGATCAAAATATATATTTTTATGCAGAATATAGTAGCTAATAAACTTTGTAGCTACACCATTAAATAAGTACTCTATAGTGCAAAAAACCAAGGCTATATAATATCCGTTCAAAAATAACCTACTATCTAATGTCTTGATATCTAGCATAGATAAGAGAAGATAAAACCCGAATATAAGAATAACGGAAAGCTTAAAACTTTGTGCTAAAGAATTTACAGGGTTTAAAGAATAAAATGTGCTGAACAGGCAAAGACTTAGGAAACCTATTAAGCTAATAACCACTGATTTATGTGATTTTATAAGCTTTAAGTTAATTTTAATATTTGAAATAGGTAATGAGATAATTAGTAAGTGAAGGATGAATAAAAATGATGCTGATAGAGCTGCAAGGCTTAATAAGATAGGGGTAATAAAGGCTATTGGATTAAGGAATTTTATTGACACTTATATTGCTTAAAAAATATTTGAGTATACTTTCTATTAAAGCATGTAAAATGTCAAAAATTTCTTTGCTTCAGGAATACTTTTTATATACCTTGAAGTTATAGTAATATAATCAAATGTAAATGAAATGACATTGAATTTGAAAGAAGGGGATAGTGCTTTAGATTTTACACTGCCTGTCAGTGAAGGAGAAATAGTTAGCTTAAAGGCGCTTAAGGGAAAAAACGTAGTACTTTACTTTTACCCCAAAGATAATACTCCCGGCTGCACGCTCCAAGCCAAAGAGTTTAGGGATCATATGAAGGAGTTTCAGCAGCTAAATACTGAAATAATAGGAGTTTCAAAGGATAGCCTAGCGAGCCATGATAAGTTCTCTACGGAGCATTGCCTACCTTTTAGGATAGCTTCCGATCAGGCGGGTGAGGTATGTGAGCAGTATGGTGTTTGGCAGCAAAAGAGCTTTATGGGTAAAAAGTATATGGGAATTAAACGCAGTACTTTTTTAATAGATAAATTAGGAGTTGTAAGGAAGATTTGGCCTGATGTTTCAGTTAAAGGCCACATCGAAGAAATATTAAATGAGATAAAAAAGTTATAATAAATTATGGCGACATTTATTTCTAAATTAATTTCCGAACCCGTAAGAACAACAGAAGTAAATACTGATAGTATATTTAATAACGTTTGTTCTGGGCTAAAGGATATTGACTGTGAAGATATAGGTATAAGCGAAGTTACCGGTTTGATTGCAGGGAAATTTACTGTAGACTTTAAAACTTCCAAACTAGAGCAATTCTCTACTCCTCAAGCTGATGCTTATTCTGCAACGGGAGCGGATAATTCCAGCAATCATTATTGTTTAACTTTTAAGAAAGATATGCCAATCAGGCTTGCTGAGATCATAACATTAAAAGCAGTGTTAATACCGGGGCTAATCAGCCCTTTAGAAATAGAGATAGCAGGCTTCAGTGAAAGTGAAGAAAAATTTTTATGTGTAATCTGTGAAAAACCGAAAGGGAAAACCTTGAAAGAATGGGTGAGAGAAAATCGCCGATTCTCAAAGGGATTTATACTTAAGAAGATTATTGATCCGATTAATAAAGTGCTTCTAAAACTCCATAAAACCGGGGTTGTGCATGGGCAGGTTAATCCCTCTACTATTTATTTAGATGAGAACGATGAGATTATATTGGGGGAATGCATATCTAGTTTAACTGGGCTCATGCAACCTAATGCCTATGAAGTGATTAATAGAGCGCAGAGCCATAAATACGGCAAAGGGAGCGGAGATAAAAGCATCGATTATTATGCGCTTGGAATGACTATATTTAGCATAACATCAGGAATATTTTTTGAAGACTTAGATCATATTGATATTGTAGAAAGTAAATTACAAGAAGGTAGTTTTAACCTTTTAAAGCGGCACTCTCACTTTAGCGGCACAATAGGGGATTTACTTAATGGCTTAGTAATTGACGATAAAAATTTAAGATGGGGTTTTAAAGAAGTTGAAAATATAATAATGGATGGCAGTTATACCGTTCCTAGCTTGGTAGATAAAAGCATTCTCCCAAGGCCTATCCCTTTTAAAGAAAAGGAGCATTTTTCTAAAGCTGCATTAGCTCATCATTTAGCTAAAAACTGGGAAGAAGCAAAGGTTTTTATAAAGCAAGCTTTTCTGCTTAAATGGCTTGATATAAGTATTCATGAGCAAGTAACAATCGAAGCTTTAGAGAGGCTACAAGAATTGGTAAACATGAGGGGAAGTAAGTATGCGTTGTTCTCAAAAGAAGATGAACACTTAATTAAACTTATAATCTTGCTAGATCCTGAGGGGCCGATTAGGTATAAAGAAATAGCAGTACACATAGAGGGCATAGGACCATTATTGTCGTATAGTATGCTCAGTCAGGAGAATGAACTGACTCAATTTATTGCAAACGGTTTATTTATAGATTTATTCTCATTTTATGATCAAGTCGCAGCTTGGTTACAGAATAATAGTTACTCAAAAGGTTTGCCGGCACTTAAGCAAGCCTCAAGCTATATTAGAAAAGGAGGCTATGGTTTTGGAATGGAAAGATGCTGTTATGATCTTAATGCATCGTTACCTTGCCAAAGCCATGTTCTTGGTAAAGGATTAGTTTATGGGCTTAGAAGTGCATTGAAATATATAGATGGAGCGAAGGTAAGTATTGAAGAATTACTTTCTAAAAAGAATTTTCTTTGTTTTATTGCCAGCAAAATTAATCTGAATGATGATCTTAAGGTCACTAAGCTAAGAAGCTTTTACGCATTGGATAAAGATAAAACTTTTATCAGCTTGGCAATACTTAGCATAGCGCAAAAGAAGGCTGATTTAGATGAGCTCAAAAATCTTGGTGAGCTTTATGCAGAAAAAGTGAAAGTAGTATTAGAAGAGGCAATAAAAGGAGAAACTATTAAAAAAAATATTTTTACGGCGATTGATAAAGTAAAATCAGAAGGTAACTTGAATTTAATAAAACACAAGGCCACTGATGTTAATTATCTAGAGCAAGACGCTAAAGGGTTTATAATCGCAGCCAATAGGGTAATTACAATAAATAATGAATTAGAGCAATTAAAAAGCAAGCAAGTTATAGAGCAAACAGCGAGAAAAAGAGGATTAAAGATTGCAGTAAATATTAGTTACATTATTGCAGCTTTAAGTATAATATTGGGCATAATAAAAAGGTTATAAAGATTATGAGAGTATTTACGGTATTTTCAAAAAAACAAGTTAAAGACTACTTCAAGGATGTTATTTATATTGAAGAAGAGTTCTCACTTACTGCAGCTTTATGTGGAGGCCTATGGACACTCTATCACCGTATGTGGATTGCTAGTGCATTTATTTTTTTAGGATATTGGCTATTATATCTCTTATTATATTATGCACAAATTAATAATGATATCTTCAAAGTTTTATGTCTTGCTTTCTCACTATATATTGGCTCTTATGCGAAAAATTGGTACGCAAAGAGCTTGCTATCTAAAGGGTATCAGCTAAAGAAGATTATCCCGGCTAAAGACTTAGAGGAAGCGCAATTAAAATATGTATCTGAGCAATTAGATAAAGCTATAGGTGCTACAAGCTAGGCTACTAGTTTATCTGTTATTTCCTTAATTTTTAAAGCTTGGATGAACTCTCTTAATTCTTGCCTTGCTGCTATCATTGAAGTGTTGATTCTGACTAAATTAGTTATCCCTGCATCATGTAGAGTGAGGCCATGTAAAAATAGTTCTTTAAATATTACTCGATCGCTAAAGCCGGGAGCTATAATAAACCCAAGTTTTTTAGCAAGCTTATCAAGTGCAGATTGAATGTTTCTTCTATTTAGGGTGTCAAGGGATGAAATTCTATTTTTAACTACCACCCACCTTATTTCGCCTTTATCTCTTGCAGCTCTCTTTAGTTTTTGTTCCCAAAACATTGCGCTGTAAATTCCTGGAGTAATAACCTCAAAGTTATCAGCACTGATTCTTCCAAGTAAGTCCACATCAATAAAGCTTTCATTTATCGGGGTAATCAATGTGTTCGCATAAGAGTGGGCAAGCCGACTTAAAGGGGCATCACTCCCCGGCGTGTCAATCACCACGAAATCATTGTTTACGGATAAATCACTTAATGCTTGTAAAAACTTATCTTCTTCCTCCCTAGCACCTTCCATAAGATTGGAACTTTTGCTTTTAGGAATGACAATATGATCAGGTATTTCCAAGGGTAAGTTATTTTTTTTATGACTGAGATCCCTGTTTTCTATATAACGGCTTAATGATTGCTGTCTGGAGTCGATATCAATCGAGCCAACCTTAAAACCAAGCTTTAACAAGCTTATAATTAAATGCATTGCAGAAGTAGTTTTACCACTCCCACCTTTCTCATTTCCTAAAACTATTATATGAGCACTCACCCTAATAACCTCCTAGAATTTTTTCAAATATTCGTTTAGTTTATTCAAAGGAATTGTTTCTTCAACTCCTGAAATCATATCTTTAACTTTAATTATGCCTTTTTGGTATTCTTCGTCGCCTAAAATGATTGTTGCAACTGCATTTAGAGAATTGGCTTTTTTAAATCGTTTTGAGATATTACCACTATATTCAGTCAGTATCCTAAAGCCTTGCTTTCTTAAGTCATTTATTAATTTAGGCGAGTTCTCTTCTGATTGGGTGCCGATCGCAATAAAATAAAAATTCTTATACGGAGGAAGATTAAAAGACCTTAACCTCATAAGTTCACCTAAGCGCTCTATTCCTGCTGCAAACCCTATCGCAGGAATAAAAGGGCCGCCCATAACTTCAACTAAGCCGTCATACCTACCACCGGCAAGTACGGTACCTTGGCTACCGAGCTCATTAGTAGTAAACTCAAATACCGTATGAGTGTAATAATCTAACCCTCTAACTATTTTTGGGTTTTCTCGATATTTTATTCCTAAATTATTGAGGCCAGCTAGCAGATGTTTATAATATTCCTTTGACTCATCATTTAGGAAATCTATAAGGGAAGGGGCATCATTTACAATTCTTTTATCTCCCTCATCCTTAGAATCGAGTATACGAAGTGGATTTTTTTCTAACCGATGTAAGCTATCGGGAGAAAGCTTATCTTTATATTTTTCAAAATATATAACCAATGCTTCTTTATATCTTGCTCTATCAGCAAGGTTACCCAATGTATTAATCTCAAGGGTGATTTCTTTGCCGAAACCAAGTTTTGATAGTATTTCACTGGCTAGAGCTATAGTTTCAATATCTGAATAAGGAGTTTTAGCCCCAAAATATTCAAAGTTTATTTGATGAAATTGACGATAACGACATTTTTGTGGTCTTTCATGACGAAATATGGGGCCGGCTGAAAATAATTTTAAAGGTAAGTTTTGAGTTAATCCATTGGAAATAATACTTCTTGTGATTCCTGCAGTAAATTCCGGCCTTAATGTTATACTGGTTTTATCTCTATCAATAAAGGTGTAAGTTTCTTTACTAACAATATCGGAAGTATCTCCTAAAGTTCTATAGAACACTTCCGATCTCTCAAAAATAGGAGTCTGAGCTTCCTCATATCCATAAGCTTCTCCCAATTCACGGGCGGTACCTACTATATGATTATACAATTTAGCTTCCAATCCGATTATATCATGTGTACCACGTATGGGTTGCAATAAAGTCATAACTCTTGATAAATTTTTTTATATATGTATAACATTAACTGTAGGTTTATAAAAGCAAAGGTTGAAAATTAAAAATAGCAAAATATATTTTAATGTATATAATTGCGGTTTAATTAGATATATACTAAATTACTTTCACTTAATAAGGAGATAAAAACATGTTCGAAACTATTATTAACTTTCTTCACGTAGCACCATTGTTTGCAATCATTGGGCTCGCAGTAGCACCTAAGCTGAGCGCATTTTTTGCTAAAAAGTTAGAAAGTACAAAACTAAATATAACTATGTTAGTGCTTGCTTCTATTGGAATTTTAGCAGGAGCGTTTGAGCACCATCACGGAATTCAACTTTTAGACCCATGTTTCGGTTATGCTGCAACCTTGATTTTCGTTGCATATAAGATTTCTCAAAACAAAGCAGTAAAAATATCTGTAACAAAAAATTAATAGATATTCTTTTTTTATTTCAAGAGGCAGAGAAATATGATATACTTTTTCTGCCTTTCTTATTTTGTATTTTATGTTAGATTATTTAGAAGTTTTCCAGCAAGCCTTGAATAAGGTAAAAGATGAAGGTAGATATAGAGTTTTTACTGAACTAAAGTATTCAGCTAACTCTCTACCAAGAGCATTTTGCCCAAGATTAAATAAAGAAATCACTGTGTGGTGCAGCAATGATTACTTAGGGATGAGCCATAATCCCGCAGTTATTGAATCGATGGTTAAAGCTGCTCAAACAATGGGAGTAGGGGCAGGGGGTACCAGAAATATTTCTGGTAACAGTATGCCTATAGTTGAGCTTGAAAGGGAGCTCGCCGATTTGCATCAAACGGAAATGGCTTTGGTATTTACTTCTGGTTATGTAGCAAATCAGGCCACTTTATCAACTTTTACTAAAATTTTACCTGATGTAGTAATGTTTTCCGATGAGGCGAATCATGCTTCCATGATCAATGGTATAAAAGATGGAAGAGCTGAAAAAAGAGTATTTAAACATAACGATCTAGAAGATTTAGAGAAAGCATTGCAAGAGACCCCAATATCGCAACCTAAACTGATAATATTTGAATCGGTTTATTCAATGCTCGGAGATATTGCGCCGATTAAGGAAATCTGCGATTTAGCAGTGAAATATAATGCTCTCACCTATATTGATGAAGTGCATTCAGTTGGGTTATATGGGGAAAGGGGAGCCGGAATCGCCCAAATGCAAGGGGTGATGGAGAGAATTGATATCATTCAAGGCACTATGGCCAAAGCTTATGGTGTAATCGGTGGGTATATCGCCGGAAAAAAAGTAATTATTGATGCAATCAGAAGTTATGCTCCGGGATTTATTTTTACTACTGCCCTTCCTCCGGCTATTGCAGCAGCGGCAGTTCAAAGCATAAGATACTTAAAAACTTCAGATGTTGAGAGGAACAAGCATAAAGAAGTTGTGAATAAGCTAAAAGAATCACTAAGTAAAGCAAACATTTGTTATTACAAAAATAATACTCATATAATCCCGGTGCATATTGGAGATCCAGTTCTTTCCAAGCTTATATCGAATCGGTTATTAGAGGAGTTTGGGTTATATGTGCAACATATTAACTTTCCCACTGTTCCGAAAGGTAAGGAAAGACTGAGAATCACCCCGACACCGTTCCATACTGATCAGATGATTGATGAGTTGGTGTGTGCACTCTCATCCGTGCTCAAAGAATTTGAGCTGCTGACCGTAGCGTAGAAGGATTTTTGTACTGGGGGTTTATACTAATTTAGCAAAACTAATTAACTATTAAAATCTTGATATACCGATGATCCGGGTTTTTTAAAAAAAGTTATAAGGCTCGCTTTTATACAAGCCTTCAATCTTAATTATTTTGCCGTTAAATGCTTTAATTTTCACACCTGCTTCGGTTAGTAACTCCCTAGAGATATCAATGCTGCGTTTCCAATCCTCTTGGTTTTCTTGATGGTTACCAGGAAAGTTGGCATCATATATAACTTCAGTAATCCCTGCTTGTATAATTGATTTAGCACACCTTGAACATGGTATCCAAGGAGTATATATAGTGCAATATCTAGTCGAAGTACCTATTCTTGCACAATGAAGGATTGCATTTTCCTCAGCGTGATTAACTGCAAGTAGTTTATATTCTCTATCTTGGTATCTATAATCATAATCAATGATTGCTCTTGGCAAACCATTATATCCGGTTGATCTGATTTCTTTATCAGGTCCAACTATTACTGCTCCTACTCTTGTGCTCGGATCTTTGCTTTTCATGGAAACCAAGTAAGCCATAGTCATAAAATATTCATCCCAGGGGTAGCTATGCAACATTTCTTAGCTCTTCAAGGTTTATTGTTTTTAGATTTCCTTCCAATATGGTAACAGCTTTTCCGGAAATTAAAACTCTATTTCCTAAGTCTCTGCATTTTATTATTCCACCTCTGGCAGAGGCTTGGTAGGCAAGCATGTCTACTTTATTTAATTTTTTGCTCCAATAAGGAATTAGTCTGCAATGGGCTGAAGCACATACCGGATCTTCATTAATGCCAACTCGGGGAGCGAAATACCTAGAGATAAAATCATACTCCTGATCACAAGAAGTTGCAATCAAAGCTCTGCAGTTATATTTAGAAAGAAGGGCAAGGTCAGGCTGCAAGGCCCTTAATTCAGCAGGAGAGTGAAGCTCCATAAACACACAGTTTTCTACAAACCCGGTGTATATGGGTTGAATCTTTACAATATTATGCAGTTCGGCTGAGTAAGGTATTGGCTTTACATGATAAATCGGAAAATCTAGGTTTATCCAATCTCCGGTCTTTGTAACTTTTAGTTCACCTGATAAGCTATTAAAAGTAATTGTATCTGCTTCAGTTTGTAAGCCTTCCTGAATAAGTATATGTGTAGAAGCCAAAGTTGCATGCCCGCAAAGCGGTGCCTCGGAGTGGGGGGTAAACCACCTGATGTGGTATGTATTTTTAGAAATGGGCTTTACAAATGCTGTTTCAGATAGGTTTATTTCTATGGCTATATTTTGCATCAATTCTGAAGATAAAAAATCATCAACTATGCAAACTCCTGCAGGGTTGCCTTTAAACGGCTCAGATGTAAAAGCATCAACAATCCAAATTTTCATGGTAAATAATTATATAAAATTCCCCATCACTTTACCATTTTTTATGATAGATGCAAAATTATTTAATGAGCACTATAAGTTTTCGGTATCTTTAAAAACTTAGGGAATAAAATATAATAAGAACCTTTATTATTCATATATCCTGCAAGTTCTTCCGCTACTTTTCCTCTTCCATAAAATATATCAGCTCGAATTGCTCCCTTGATCGCTCCTCCCGTATCTTGTGCTATGAATAGGCGGTTATAATCAAAGGAGGGGAAATGAGAGGTTTTAGGTGTGGTTGTTTCAACCCAAATCGGGACCCCATATGGGTATAACCTTGCGTCAATTGCAATCGACCTTTCAGCACTCAAAGGCACACCCTGTCCCCCAATCGGGCTTTCTCCATTGATAGGGCGAAAGAATACATAAGAAGGGTTTTCTTCCATAATACTTTTGCCTACCTCAGGATTTTTATGCAACCAATCCATCATATCAACTGCTGAAGCTATTCTGGCTTTACAATACTTCTTAAATAACGGTCCGATTGATCTATAAGAATGTCCGTTTTCATTATGGTAACCAACCTTAAGCTCTCCACCTTCTTGCAGTTTTACCACTCCGGAACCCTGTATATGCATAAAAAACAATCTAGCTTTATTATCGGTATAGGCAATTTCTAGATTTTTACCATCTAATATACCTTTATTAATTGCAGCATGAGAAAAATGCGATTTACCTTTGAGGTTTTTTATATCTTTAGGGGACGCATATATAGGATATTTAAATTTTTTAGTCTTTCTTTTACTACCATTCAATTCGATTTCATAATAACCGGTAAATATTCCGACATCGCTCCTATTACTATCATATACTTTATAAGGCACGAACCATCTTTCAAAGAACAATCTTGCTTCATGATTATCATGAAATTTTTTAGTTAATGCCCCGTTACATAGGGGAGCCCAATCTTGCACTTTCCCACCGAGATTAGTAAGCTTACTCAAGGGTTTATCTTTATTACGCTTTAATATAACCTGACAAGATTTCTGAAAAGCATGAAGAGCTTCAAGTTGGCAATCATATTCCCAATGATTTAAATTTTTAAAACTTACCGCTTGGAAATGCGCTTCTTTACTATGCTTAATACTAGTTTTAGTAGGTGTGCATGCACTGATAAAAAACACCGCCCCCAAAATGAGACTTGATAAAGCTTTGGAAAGAGCTGAATTCATATATTCTTAGTTTCTACCAATTCCCAAATAGAATCGTTAGTTTTTAGATGCTTTACAAAAACCCAAGAATCTTGGACAGTTATGATTTTAGACGGATCCCCTGAAATAATATTGCCTAAACTATCTTTAATCAGGTTGATTTGTTCAGTTACGAATTTAACTGAAATGCTTAGAATATTATTATTTAATTCGGCATCTATAATTTCACATTCTTTAATTCTAACTAGAATATTTTCATGTACTTCCTTTGCCTCGTGTCTTCTATCAATTTCCTTGACGAAACTATTAAATACGTCCCGATTAACTAGAAGCTTTAATGTAGCTTTATCACCTTCTCCAAAAGCTTTTACGATAGTTTCAAATGCGCGTTTAGCCCCGATAATAAATTTTTCTGCATTAAAAATTTGATTGATTCTACGCGCTTGGTCAAAGGTATCTCTCACCTTTTGAGGCAATGAAGCTTCAAAAGCGGAAGCAATATTAATATCTACTTCGTCAGTGTTATTTTTATTCTGACGCATTTTAAAGTTTTTTATTATCTCTTGAGTTTTCATTTCATCATTTTCTTCAACCTTACCTAAAGTTTTAAAAAGTTTTGAGAATATGAAACCTGTAATAATCGCTAAAATTAAAATGTCTAACATAATTATAAATTAAGTATTTAGAGTTTGAAAAATTATTCTATTATATTTATCAGATTATCTTTGTCTTGTACAAGATAATTTGATATAAAATAAGTTCTAAGAATCATTGGAGAAGCTATGGAAAAGAATTTAGAGCAGCCGCAAAATAGAGGCTCAGTCATTATTAATGCGCAATATATTAAAGATTTATCATTTGAAAATCCTAAATCTCCTGCAAGCTTGATCCTTGAAGACCAACCTCAAATAGATGTTTCTTTAGATGTTGCAGTTAAAGCCTTACAAGAACAGGTATTTGAAGTAGTATTAAATATTCAAGTTCAAAGCTCTATAAAAGGGGAATCTTTATTTATTATAGATTTACATTACGGTGGAGTGTTTACCCTTGATACTCAAGATATAAGTGAAAGAGAAATGACCTTACTCGTTTATTGTCCTTCTATCTTATTTCCATACGCAAGAAGAATTATTTCCGATATATCCAGAGATGGCGGATATCCTCCGCTTATGATATCTCCCATTGATTTTATGGGACTTTATTCACAAAAGAAGGCAACAGAAACTGTCCCACCGATTGAAGAAAAGAAAGTTATCAATTAATGGAACCTAATTTAGTAATTGATGTAGCAAAAGAGGCTATATGGGTATATTTTAAAATAGCCTTACCACTTTTGCTCATAGCACTTTTCATAGGCCTTATTGTATCACTATTACAAGCTTTAACACAAATACAAGAACCTACGCTATCCTTCGTGCCGAAAGTTATCATCATCTTCTTAAGTTTAATCTTTTTATTTCCCTTTATTGGACATATCTTGGGCGATTTTACCGACCATTTATTTTCTTTTATGATTAATTTGAATTAATATCAAAGGCAGCTGGAAAGTAGGGCTTGAGATGTGAATAACACGGGAAGGTGAAAAAAGCACGAATATAGGTATATTTAAGCTTCTTTTTGTCAAGTCGAATTGCCGTTATCAAGAAACTAATGTTAAGTTAATTTCTGAAATTGGTATTAATCCTCATTATGGCTTCTCTCAAAGCGCTCATGCCTTTCTTGTGCCTCTATTGAAAGCGTGGCAACCGGTCTTGCCTCCAACCGTTTAATGCCTATTGGTTCCCCTGTATCATCACAATAACCATAGGTGCCCTTTTCAATCCTCATTAATGCCGCATCAATCTTATCAATTAACTTACGATACCTGTCGCGGGTTCTAAGTTCAAAGGTAGTTTCTGTTTCAATACTTGCCCGATCGTTTAAATCCGGCTCATTCCAATTTTCTTCTTTTAGATTTTCCACGGTTTGCATAGATTCAGAAAGCAAATCTTTTTTCCATTTTAATAGCTTTCTTCTAAAGTATTCTAACTGTTGAGGATTCATGTATTCTTCAGTTTCAGAAGGCCTATAGTCCTTTGGTAATTCTATTAACTTTATATCTGGCATATTTGTCACTAAAGCTTTAATTAAGTTATTTGACTTTATAACTAAAAGCCCTAAATGATCAAGCGGAAATAATTAAATATTACAGTGTGTCATCAATTATTTTTGAGGATCGGTGCCGTATTATATTAATATTGGCGGTTAGGAAAATCTAAGGAAGTTGTTTTGCAATACTTTGCAAAATTTCTTTTGTCTCTTCATCTTCAATTGTTTTTAGAGCATTTGCCATTTTAATATTTATAACACCTGGAGCCTTATTTTGCTGCTCTTTACTAGTTTTATCAGTTTGTTTCTTTCGTTTAGGTATAACCTGTAACTTCAATTTCTCTACTGCTCGGTAGCCAAAATGAGTCGCTATTCTCTCAATAATAATATTGGCATTAGCTTGAATTTCGAGAGCAAATCCGGGGTTCTCTACCCCAATGGTTAATACCCCATCTATATTTTGCTCCCCTTGAAACTTCACACTAATAGGTGAACAAATTCGGGAAAGTCTAGAACCTACAATTTGTTGCCAGTTGGCGGCAATTTTAAAATTAATATAACCATATTGCTTACATATTGGCTTAGTCACTTCTTCAATGACACTAGCTAATTTTTTAGGTCCAAAAATCTTATACATATTACTTTTGAAATTTACTTATTCTAAAACTTAAAGCTTCGGCAATATGGTTCTTGCTTATATTTGCTTGGTTGTCAAGATCTGCTATTGTTCTTGCAACTCTTAATACCCTATTAAAACCTCGCATGGAAAGATTAAACTTTTCGACAGCTTGTTTTAAAAAGTCAAGGTTACCCTTGTCTAAAACCGTAGCTTTATTCAAAATGTCTCCGTCTGCATGAGAGTTTAACAGAATATTTGTACTACTATATCGCTCTTTTTGAATCTCACGTGCCCGAGCTACACGCTCCCTAACGCTCAAAGAAGGTTCGCTTTCTTCTTCCTCAAGCTCAAGAATATTTATAGCCGGAACGTCAACTTTTAAATCGAATCTATCAATAAGCGGCCCGGAAATTTTAGATTGATAATCTTCAGCACATCTTGGAGCTTTTGAACAACTAGATTTAACATCCCCAAAATAGCCACACCTACAGGGGTTCATCGCTGCAATTAATTGGAATCTAGAGGGGTAGGTTATATGAGAATTAACTCTGGCAATAGTTATAGTGCCTGTTTCAATTGGTTGTCTTAAGGATTCTAGTACATTTCTAGAAAATTCGGGGAGCTCATCTAAAAATAATACACCGTTATGCGCAAGCGTTACTTCTCCAGGCTTTGCATTTCTTCCACCTCCCACTATTGCAGCCATTGAGGATGAAGAATGGGGATCACGATAGGGCCTTTTCGCTATAATACCTTCTTGTTCCGTAATGATTCCTGAGATACTGGCAATAACACTGATTTCAAGGACCTCTTCAGCCGTAAGGGGTGGTATTAATCCCGGTAGCCGTTTTGCGAGCATTGATTTTCCCGAGCCGGGTGGTCCGATCATCAGCATATTATGTCCGCCTGCTGCGGCAATCTCTAAAGCTCTTTTTGCAAACTTCTGTCCCTTAATATCTTTTAGGTCAGGGTACTCGCTTAAAGTTTCTATTCTTTCTACTTGAGGCTGAGTAATAAAGTGTTTGCCATTTAAATGATGTATCAAGCTTATAAGCGACTCTGCTGCAATTATCGCTTTGTTTCCTGACCATACTGCTTCCTTACCGTTTAAGCTCGGGCAAATCAACCCCAAGTCGTTTGAATTAGAAAATATTGCAGCGGGTAGGGTGCCGGTTACACTCTTAATTTTTCCATCTAGGGAAAGCTCGCCCATAACTACATATTTTTCCACTTCTTCCTGAGATATTATCTCAAGAGAAATTAACAAACCGACTGCGATTGTTAAGTCAAAATGATTACCTTCTTTTATTAAATCAGCAGGAGAAAGATTTACTGTGATCCTCTTTGCAGGAAATGCTATTGCCATACTGTGAAAGGCAGCTCTTACCCTTTCTTTGGATTCTGCAACTGATTTATCCGCAAGGCCGACTATATTAAAACAAGGGAGTCCGGGGGCAATATGCACCTGAACTTCTACTTCTTTACACTCTATACCAAGGAAACATATTGTTTTTACACTAGCAATCATCAATAATTTGTATTATTTAAGTTAAAGTAGTTACTGCTATAGCATGTAAAATGTGCTATTTCTATAGAGAATATTTTTTCGATATTAGGAAAATGAATTTAATTACATTACTTTCTATTTTAACAGTATTTTTTGCTTCACTTAGTATATATTTAATGAAAAGTTATAGGAGACTTAAATTATTGAAGCAAAGAGTTTATCTTGCTAGTAAAGCTAAATCTCTTTTTATGCAAAAGCTGGCTTATGAGTTTCGTAATCCCTTGAATGGTATTACCGGATTTTCCGAAATGTTAGAATCCGGATATTTTGGAGAACTTGCACATAAGCAACAGGAATGTGTTCACGATATATATATTTGTGGCAACCAACTACAGAGCTTAGTTAAAGATTTAATTGATTTATCGAAAGGTGAAAACGGAGTTATAGAACTGATAGAAACCTCAACTCCTCTTGCTAGCTTGATTGAGAAGGCAATGGAAGAGATAAAGAGTAAAATAAGCTCTAACCGAATTCGTGTATTAATTGATTTAGAACCAAATAATTATGAGATTATAGGAGACCAAAATAAATTAACTCAAGCATTTAAAAATGTTATCGATAATGCTGTAAAATTCTCTCTTAAAGGTGGCCAGGTAACCATCAAACAATCAAACATCCAGGGTAAATTTGTTAAAATAAGTATTGCCGATTCTGGTATCGGCATGAACAAGGATGAACTTGACACTATCTTTTTATTTCCCGATGATACTAGAAAAGCTAAAAGTTTAAATAACGGTCTTGGTATGGGAATGCCGTTAACTAAATTTTTTATCGAGCTACATAATGGTATAGTGAAGGTCGATAGCGAAGATAAGCTTGGCACTACTGTTACCATTCTGCTTCCGGAAGCAGCGGTTAAGCATACTTAACTGGAATGTTGCATTATTCTTAGCGTTATATGCTTCTTGCTTTTATGTAAAATTAGGTTTAAGGTCTTAATGGAATGCTTACATTTACATTTATATATTTAGTTCATCCTTACTCATGGATACCATAATTTCCATTTTATTATACCCATGTGAGCTAATCTTATCTTGTTGTCCTTCAATAATTTTCTCCTTTACGGATTTTATCGCAAGTGCCATATCTTGATGCATTTTATAATCTCCGATCACCTCATCAATCTGCTCAGCTGATAGGTTTTTTAGCTGGATGGTTCCAGCTATACCTTCACTAGCTAAATAGGCAGCGCCGTGTTTTCCGTTGATTTCCATCGAAGCAAGCTGGATTAGCATCTGTGATAAATTTGAAGCATTTATATGATCCATAGAAAAAGCTAGTATTTCTTTTATTTGTTGATTATTTAATTTTGCTACTAGAGCCTCTTTTAGGCCATATTGTAATAACCTTGATCTTTCCGGTTGCATAGATTTACCCCTACTCTATTTACCCTTTATACTTAATCTTTACATATGAATTATTAACAAAAAGTTAATGTTTTTTGCTTTTTTAACAAATTGCATTATTATTTTGGTGATAATAAATGTAAATGGGATCTCCCCAATAGTATACTCCTCTTGGGCAGCATATGAAGGCAATTGAGTATTGGTGTTAAAAAAGTGACAATTTTTATATTCCTTAAAAATCTGGCTTAAATACCATTAGGAAAAATATCACAATAAGACTTATAAAAGCCGGCCAACCTAAGTCGAACCAAATGTAATATATGGGGCTGTTGAGATTTAAGTATTATGGAAGCGGAAGAGGTAATCGGAAGAATTATGTAGTTAAATATACCGCTTCAAAGAGTATGTTTTGTACGAATTTTATGTTTTAATGCCTAAAAATAAGTTCTTCCGAACTTTAGATAGGGTTATCTCTTGTAAGCAAATTTTTCCTGAGGAAGAAGTACAAGCATTCGTTTTAAGTTAAAACAAATAGTATTCATAAATGCTGCAAATTGGTTTTTTGCTATTCCGACATAACGTACACGTTTATTATCCTGAGAAAACACTCTTTCAAACGGTGCTCTCAGCTTTGAATTGAGGTGACCCCCGAAAATCGGACCATATGCTAAGAGATTTTTTTGGTGTAAAAACATCTTAAAAAAGAGGAAGTAAAATGGCAGGAAATAAACGCAATCATACTAAGCAGATAAAGTTTAAAGCTGCATTAGAAAGTAAGCGCCAAAATAAGCACATCTACCCAAGGATATGAGGAGATGGTAATCTTTGCAGTTGAAGCAATGAAGTTGAGAGGCAAAGATGCAGGTGATAAGAAAGCTTCGAAAGAAGAGGAGAAGCTTAGAGGATTGGAAAGG
>WPCJ01157008.1_pt1 | contig 18897 bp, 19 predicted proteins | sample 5399831 | NCBI WGS metagenome assembly WPCJ01 (sample SAMN12869470, study PRJNA574797) | sludge metagenome | isolation source: wastewater treatment of pH10 | place: China:Beijing | collected 2019-05-20 | reverse complement strand
TGGACCTGCGCCCCGCATGAAACTCGGCATCAGCATTGTCGGTGATATCGCCCGGATCATGGAGGCGGAAACCCGCGCCGGCGAAAAGGCGGTCAGTACCGCCATGCGGCAAGCCGGCACTGGCCTCAAGGCTGCCTGGCGGGCGCAGATCACCGGCGCAGGTCTGGGGGCACGGCTCGCCCGTACCATTCGCTCCGAGCAGTATCCAAAAGGCAGAGCGAGCCTCAACGCCGCAGCACTGGTGTGGTCGAAGGCGCCGGTCATCGTTGGCGCACACGATACCGGCCCGCTGATCCGCTCGAAAGACGGGTTCTGGCTGGCGATCCCGATGCCGGAAGCTGGAAAGTCCATACGCGGAGGGCGCATCACCCCCGGCGAATGGGAGCGCCGCACCGGCATGCGGCTGCGCTTCGTCTATCGCCGCACTGGTCCGAGCCTGCTCGTCGCCGACAATGTGCGCGTCAGCAAGTCCGGCCGCGTGCGCGAAAACATCACCCGGCACAAGGATGGCCGCGTCTCCAGCCGCCTGAAAGGCCGGGCGACAGCCGTGATCTTCCTGCTCGTGCCGCAGGTGAAACTGCCGAAACGCCTCGATTTGGCGCGCGACGCGCGTGCGGTTGAAAACGCCCTGCCGAGGTTGATCGTGGCGAACTGGGACGAGACGCCATCCTGAGCAATGGTCGACATCCTCACGGCATTGGCATATATTGCCAGAGCACTCGATGGAGACTCGCATGGCCACCCGCAACGTTGTTCTGACCGATACCCAATCTGCTCTGGTCGACCGGCTGGTGGCCTCGGGGCGGTACCAGAACGCCTCGGAAGCACTGCGCGCGGGATTGCGCCTGCTCGAGCGTGAGGAAGCCGAGCTTGGCGATTTGCGGGCCCGGTTGAAAACAGGCCTCGAACAAGCCCGGCGTGGCGATCTGGCCGAGGGCACTGGCGAGGACGCGATCCGCCGCGCCTTCGCTGCCAGTCGCTCGCAATCCTGATGCCCAAGCCCTGGCGTCTGACGCGGCAGGCGGTAACATCGCTCGTCGAAATTGCCCGCTGGACGCATGAGACCTTCGGTCCACGGCAGGCCGCCGTCTATGAGGACGATCTGATCGCCAGCTGCGTGGCGATTGCCGCCGGTACGGCAATGTCACAGGACTGCCGTCGCCTCATCGATGCGGACCTGCCAGAGGATCTGCGCTTCGCGCGCGCCGGCCAGCATTTCGTCATCTTCGTTGAGGACGTCAAACAAGTATCATCGTTGATTTTCTGCACGCTCGCTCGGACCTGCCACGACGGCTGACTGCTCTTGGCGAACCGAAACCCGAAAGGGACCACTGAAACCGGGCCGGTCCCGGTGAACCGGGACCATCATGCCCACCACTCGCGAAACCATCCTCGCCGCGCTGCAGGCGCGGCTTTCGACATTGCCTGCAAATGTGCTGCGCGGTGATGTGCTGCCCGAGCGCGTGCCTGCGGCCGGCCTGCTGATCCTGCGTGATGGCGACCCAGGTGAGCCAGAGGTGACGCTGTCGCCCTTGCGCTATCACTACCAGCACCACGCCGAAATCGAGGCCATCGTGCAGGGTGCAAGCCGGGACACGACCTTCGACACGCTCTGCGCCAGCATCGGCGAAGCACTCGCCGCCGACCGCACGTTGAGCGGCCTCTGTGACTGGGTGGAGGCAGAAGCGCCGCAGCCGGTCGATCTGCCGGTTGAGGGCGCAGCAACTCTGAAAGCCGCCGTCATTCCGGTAATCCTGCACTACTCCACGGCCGACCCGCTTCTCGGCTGAACCCGACAACATCTGACAAGGACAAGATCATGGCACGAGCTCAGGGGGCGCGGGCGCGGATGGCGCTCGCCTTCGAGACGATCTATGGCACGCCGCCAGCGAGCGGCTTCACGCGCATGCCGTTTGCCAGCACAACGCTCGGGTCCGAGCAGCCGCTGCTCAATTCCGAGCTGTTGGGCTATGGCCGCGATCCGCTGGCACCGGTCAAGGATGCGGTGACGGCCGATGGCGATGTGGTGGTGCCGATCGATGCCGAGGCTTTCGGCTTCTGGCTGAAGGCGGCGTTCGGGGCTCCGACGACCACCGGCACGGCACCGGGTCCGTTCACGCACACCTTCCAGTCCGGGTCCTGGACGCTGCCGTCGATGGCGATCGAGACAGGCATGCCGGAGGTGCCGCGCTATGCCATGTATTCCGGCGTGGTGCTCGATCAGCTCAGTTGGCAGATGCAGCGCTCTGGGCTCTTGACCGCGACCGCCCGGGTGGTGGCGCAGGGCGAAACGGTGGGTACGACCAGCGCCGCAGGGACACCGGCCGAACTGGAGCTTCTCCGCTTCGGGCATTTCAACGGCGCCATCAAGCGCAACGGCACGGCGCTCGGCAATGTGATCTCGACCGAGATCACCTATGCCAACAATCTCGATCGCATCGAGACCATTCGCGCCGACGGCATGATCGACGGCGCCGATCCGTCGATTGCCGCGCTTACCGGCCGCACCGAAGTGCGCTTTGCCGACAGCACCCTCGTCAGCCAGGCCATCAGTGGCACCCCTTGCGAGCTGGAATTCTCCTACACGCTGATTTCCGGCGAGAGCCTGACCTTCACCGCCCATGCCGTCTATCTGCCGCGGCCGCGCATCGAGATTTCCGGGCCGCAGGGCGTGCAGGCCTCGTTCGACTGGCAGGCCGCCCGCGACGCCACGCTCGGACACATGTGCACCGCCGTTCTCATCAATGATATGGAGACCTACTGACCATGATCCGCCTCGACCTCTCCACCAAACCGCGCTGGCTCGATCTGGGATCCGGCCTGCGCCTGCACGTCCTGCCGGTCACCACGGCCATCATGGTCGCCGCCCGCAACGATCCGGCGGTCGAAGCGCTCCCCGAGGACGCCAGCCAGGAACAGATGGCCTTGGTCATGGCCAAGGCCGTCGCCCGACGCGTGGTGACAGATTGGGAGGGTGTCGGTGATGCCAACGGCAAACCCGTTCCCGTCACGCCGGACGGCATAGACGCGTTGCTCGACATCTGGCCAGTGTTCGAGGCGTTCCAGACCCGGTGTCTTGCGCCGCATCTGATGCTGGAAGCGGAAAAAAACGTCTCATCGCCCTTGCCGAGTGGCGCTTCGGCGGGGGCGAAAGCTACTGCGCGGCCTGCCAGTGCGCGTGCCCGGACTGCCCGGCGCGACTGAACCATCCGGAAACGCCGGATGGTTGGCGGGTGTGGGACCTCGTCCTGCGCCTGACCGGGCAGTTGCGCGTCACCGGCGGCATGGGCGCTACCGTCGTCATCGGTTGGGACATGAGTGCTGCTCTCGCCATGGCACAGGCGCTTGGCATTGAACCGCTCATTGCGGCCGAGTGCCTGCCCGCGATCGAAGCGGTGATGGTGCGCAAGCTCAACGAACAGATGGCCGCCGGACGCGGCTGATCCGACGAGGTTCACTTCCATCATGGCCGAAAAGCGCGTCTCCGTCCGGCTCGTCGCCGAGGGCGGCCGGCTGGTCAGGTCCGAGTTTCAAGGTGTTGGCGAAGCTGGCGAGGCGAGCTTCAAGCGCATCGAGAAGCAGGTCGACATTACCGGCAAGGTGGTACGCCGCGTCATGGGCGTGCTCGGTGCGGCGATCAGCGTCCAGCAACTCGTCACCTACACCAATACCTGGACCGATCTGCGCTCGCGGGTCGATCTGGCCACCGGCTCGCAGGAAAAGGGCGCAGCCGTCATGGAGCGGCTCGCTGCGATGGCGCGGCGTACCTATTCCGGCATTGAGCAGACCACCGAGTCCTGGCTGGCCAACGCCACGGCGCTCAGGGAGCTGGGCCTTTCCACCAGGGAGAGCCTGGAATTCACCGAGGCGCTCAACAACGCCATGGTGGTGTCTGGCGCGAAGGGCGAACGCGCCGCGTCGGTACAGAACGCGCTGTCAAAGGCGATGGCGCTGGGCAAGCTGTCCGGCGACAATCTCAACACGGTGATCGCCAGCGGCGGGCGGGTTGCGGAGCTGCTGGCGGCGGAACTGGGCGTCAATGTCAACCAGCTGCGCAGTCTCGGTGCGGAAGGCACGATCACCGGCGACGTGATCCGTCGCGCATTGGTCGGCAATCTCGAGCGTCTGCGCGAGGAAGCCGACTCGATGCCGGCCACCATCGGCGATGCCTTCACGCTGCTGTCCAACGCCGCCCTGCAGCTGGTCGGCTCCTGGGACACGATGGCGGGCGCGTCGTCCATGGTGGCGGGCGCGATCATCCTGCTGGCCGACAATCTCGAACACCTTGCCGCCATCGGTGTCGCCTTCGCCGGCTTCATGGCCGGACGCTGGGTTGCGGCGTTCATCGCGGCGCGCATCGCCACGTTCAGCCTGTCGGGCGCGCTGGCGCTGCTGCGCGGCGCCATCATCCGCACCGGCATCGGCGCGCTGATAGTCGCTGCCGGCGAGCTGATCTACTGGTTCGGCCAGCTGGTGAAGGGTGCCGGCGGTTTCGGCCATGCGCTCGAGCTGATGGGTAATCTGGCCAGCGCTGTCTGGGACGGCATCAAGACGGTTGCTTCCTCCTTCGTCGACGATTTCCGTTCGATCAAAGCCAGTGTCGAGCAGCTCTGGCTCAAGCTGATGGCGTTCCTCTCGAACAAATGGGCCGATTTCCTGGCCACCATCGGTCCGACCTTCAACAAGGTTGCCGAGACGCTCGGCATGGACACCAGGCTCGACTGGTTCGGAGCCCAATCCTACGCTTCCATGCTCGATCATGCCGTCAGCAATGCCGGCGTCATGGCGGACCGCTATCACCAGCGGGCACAGGACACGCGCGCCCATGCCTTCGATGCTGTCGGCCCTGCCGCGCAAGCGCTGGGCGATGCCATCAAGGGGGCGGACAGCGCCGCATCGCTCGACGATGCCGCCGCAGCGGCCGGCCGTGTCACTGACGCGCTCGACAAATCGGCAACTGCGGCCAGGAAGGCCGGCAAGGCGAACAAGAAGGCGTCCGACGAAGCGGTTACCGGCTGGGACGCGGTGGTCAAGAGCCTTTCCGACTATGCCGCAAAGGCGCGTGACATCGGCGCCGATGTCGGCAATGCGCTGGTCAACGCGTTTCAGGGCGCGGAGAATGCCATTGGCGAGTTCGTCAAGACCGGCAAGCTGAAGTTCGGCGATCTGGTCACGTCTCTCATTGCCGATCTCGCCAAACTTGCCGCCCGGCGCTTCATCCTCGGGCCGATCGCCGGCGCTCTGTCGAACGCATTGGGCAGCCTCGGTGGCAGCGTGTTCGCCAACATCCTGCATGCCGGTGGCGTGGTTGGTTCACCCGGTCCCGGCCGCATGGTGCCGGCCATGGCCTTTGCCGCGGCACCGCGCATGCATGCCGGTGGCTGGGCCGGCCTGCGTCCCGATGAGGTGCCAGCCATCCTGCAACGTGGCGAGCGGGTGCTCTCCCGTCGCGAAACCGCCGCAGCGGCGCGCGGTTCGGCGGCTCCCGCCGTCAACGTCACCATCATGACCCGCGATGCCGAGAGCTTCCGGCAATCGCGCACACAGGTTGCCGCCGACATTGCCCGGGCGGTCTCGCTCGGCCGGCGCGGTCTCTGAGGTTCTTCTCGCATGGCTTTTCATGAGGTCCGGTTTCCGGACGATATCTCGCGCGGCGCACGTGGCGGGCCGGAACGGCGCACGCAGATCGTCGAGCTGGCCTCGGGCGATGAGGAGCGCAATGCCAGTTGGGCGAACTCCCGTCGCCGTTACGACGTCGCCTATGGCATTCGCCGCGCCGATGACCTGGCGGCGGTCGTCGCCTTTTTCGAGGCGAGGAATGGGCGGCTCTTCGGTTTTCGCTTCAAGGACTGGGCCGACTACAAATCCTGCCTGCCGTCGGCAGCACCCGCTGCCACCGATCAGCTGATCGGCACCGGCGACGGCAACACCAAGGTGTTCCAGCTGGTGAAGCGCTACAGCTCGGGAAGCCAGAGCTGGGTGCGGAGCATCCGCAAACCCGTCGCCGGCAGCGTCAAGATCGCGCTTGCGGGTACGCCAAAGCCATCCGGCTGGTCGGCCGATACCACAATCGGCCTCGTCACTTTCAGCACAGCGCCCGCTGCGGGCGTGGCCATCACCGCCGGCTTCGAATTCGACGTGCCGGTCCGCTTCGACACCGACCTGCTCGACATCACCCTCGACCTCGAGCGGCTCGGCTCGATCACCTCCATTCCCCTTGTGGAGATCCGAAGATGAACGATGAACCCGGCTTCATCGCTGGCGTGCTGCGCGACCTTGGCGTCTCGACGGCGGTAATCCTTGCCGCCTGGGGTGCGCTTGGCGGCGCCACCAATGCGCTCACCACCCGCATGCGGCTGCGCGATGCCCTGCGTCACATACTGCTCGGTGGCATCATCGCCGCCGGCATGGGCAGTTTTTCGATGGCGCTGGTCACAAGATGGCTCGGCCTGCCTGCAGAAGCGATCCCGGCCGGCGGTGCGGCGGGTTCCGCCGCCTATCTCGTCGGCGTCTTCGGTCCTGCCTTCATCGAGGTCGCATTGGCCCGGCTGCGTGGCTCGAAGGGAGGCAATCACGATGCGTGAGCTCCTGCGCCTTGCCCGTCAGCTGCGCTGCGACAGTCCCGATCCGCGCGAGGCCTTCATTCATCGCCTGCGCATCGGGACCTTGGTCGCGCTTCTCATCCTGATCATCTTTCTCCTGAGGTAATCCCATGAACGGGAATTTCGCAAACTGCCTGGCGGTAACGCTGGGCTATGAGGGCGGCTGGTCGGATCATCCCTCCGATCCCGGCGGCGCCACCATGAAGGGCATCACTCTCGCCACGTATCGCCGCTACAGGCCGGGTGCCACCAAAACCCAGCTGCGCAACATCCCGGCGAATGACGTCGAGGCCATCTACCGCGCCGGATATTGGGACACTGTCAATGGCGATCGTCTTGCTGCCGGTGTTGATCTCGCCACCTTCGATGCCGGGGTGAACTCCGGTCCCGGACGAGCCAGAAAGTGGCTGATGGCGTCGATCGGTGGCCCCGATCACGAGACAGTCAAGAAGCTTTGCGCCAAGCGCCTCGGCTTCATGCGCGCACTCGCCATCTGGAACACCTTTGGCAGGGGCTGGTCACGGCGTGTCGCCGAAATCGAGGCCAAGGGCGTCGCGTGGGCGCTCGCCAGATCGGTTGATTCCGCGCAGACCCGCGAGCAATTGGCGAAGGAAGCGACGGCCGCCAGTTCCACATCCAGGAAGCAGACCGTCGGTGCTGGCACGGCAGGTACCGCAACCACGGCAGGCGGCGGCGACGCACTCTTCAATCCGCAGCATGCCGACCAGATCGCCGGCTGGGTGCTGGGCGGTCTGCTGGCGGCCGGGGCGGTTGTCGCCGCCATCCTCATTGTCCGCGCCATCATTCACCACCAGCGTGCTTCGGCCTATGCCGCCGAGGCGGAAAGGGTCGTGTCATGAACACCGTTCTTGCCTCCATCCTGATCGAGGCTGCGACCAGGGTCGGCGCGCCGATCGTCAAGCAGCTCCTCGAAAAACATCTCGGCGGCGCGGCCGGCGAGATCGATGGCATGGTCATCGACACCATTGCCGGCAAGGCCGGTGTACCGCCCGACGATCTGCCTTCGGTTCCAGCCAAGGATCTGGAAGCCGCTGTGGCCGCCACCGAGACGGAAACGCCGCAGCTTGTCGCAACATGGGTCGAACAGCAGCGCGAGGCCAACCGGCTTATGCTGGCCGAGATGGACAAGAGCGAAAGCTGGTGGACATGGGCCTGGCGGCCGGCATGGATGTGGTTTCTCGGCTTTCTCTTCCTGTTCCGGTTGGTGCTGGTGCCAATTGCCGATGCCGCCCTCGGCTCCGATATCGCAGCGTCCGTGGATATCTCCACCATGATGACGCTGACCGCCTGGTTTATGGGCCTCTATATGGGCGGCCACACCCTCAAGGACCTGGCTGTCAAATGGGCTGGGCGGTCGTGATGGTGAAATCCCTTTCCCCTCAGCTGCAGGCCCATCTCGACGAGGGCACGACGACGCTTTGCTGGTGCTGGCGCATCACCCGTGCCGATGGCGTCGTCTTTGGCTTCACCGATCATGACCGGACGCTCCAGTTCGACGGCGCGATGTTCGAGCCAGAAAGTGGGTTGACCGCTTCCGAGGTGCGTTCCGGTTCGGACCTGTCGGTCGATGCGCAGGATGCGCAGGGCGTGCTGTCCTCCGACCGCATCACCGAAACCGACATTCTCGACGGCCGCTGGGACGCGGCGCAAGTCGAGGTCTGGCGGGTGAACTGGCAGGACCCGAGTCAGCGCGTCCTGCTACGCCGTGGCGCCATTGGCCAGATCCGGCGCGGCCGGCTCGCCTTCGTCGCCGAAATGCGCAGCCAGGCGCATGTGCTGGGCCAGACCGTCGGCCGCATGTTCCAGGCGACCTGCGATGCCGAGCTTGGTGATGGGCGCTGCCGGGTCAATCTCGATGCGCCGGCCTTCAAGGGTGGCGGTGCGGTGATCGACCTGCTGCGCGACCGCGCCTTCACCGCCTCCGGCCTTGGCGGCTTTGCGGCGGGCTGGTTCGGCTTCGGCACGGTTGAGTGGACCCATGGTGCCAATGCTGGGCGGCGCACCGAAATCCTGTCCCATGGTCTGACGGACGGCATTGCCATCCTGACCCTGCTCGAAGCGCCGGTACGGCCGATTGGCGAAACAGACACCTTCGTCATCCGCGCCGGCTGCGACAAGCGGCTCGCCACCTGCTCGGCGAAATTCTCCAACGTCGCCAATTTTCGTGGTTTTCCGCATATCCCCGGCCAGGATGCCGTATTGCGTTATGCGACACGCGATGGCGGCCATGATGGAGCGGTGTTGTGAAACCGGCCGTTGCCAGAAAGATCGTTGCCACTGCGCGTTCCTGGCTCGGCACGCCCTATCACGACCAGGCAAGCCTCAGGGGCGTCGGCTGTGATTGCCTTGGCCTCGCGCGCGGAGTCTGGCGCGAGGTGGTGGGCAACGAGCCGTTTGTCATCCCGCCCTACAGCCGCGATTGGGGCGAGACCGGCCCGCACGAAGTGCTGGCCGAAGGTGCGCGCGGCGCCATGATCGAGATTGCGGCTGATGATGCGGGGCCCGGCACGCTCCTGATCTTCCGCATGGAGCACCGCGCCATCGCCAAGCACGTCGGCATCCTGACCGAGGCCGGCACCTTCATCCATGCCTATGAGCGGCTCGGCGTGATCGAGGAGCCGCTCACGCAACCCTGGCGGCGGCGCATCGCCTTCTCCTTCCTGTTTCCACGGCCGGCGAGCCCCCGCCACAAGAAGAAATCCTGATCCATGGCTACCCTTGTTCTGGGCGTTGCCGGCGCTGCCATTGGCGGCTCGATCGGCGGCACGATCCTTGGTGTCAGCGCCGCAACCATCGGCGGCTTCATCGGCTCGACCGTGGGTTCGGTGGTCGACAGCTGGATCATTTCCTCGCTGGCGCCGACCCAGCGCATCGAAGGCCCGCGGCTCGACAGTCTGCGCATTACCTCGTCAACCGAAGGCGCGGTCGTTCCCCGACTCTATGGCCGCATGCGCATCGGCGGCAACATCATCTGGGCAACCGATTTCCGTGAGGAGACCCGGACGACCACGCAAGGCGGCGGCAAAGGCGGTGGTGGCGGCAAGGTCAGGACGACGGAATATCTTTACTACGCGAGCTTCGCAGTCGCCTTGTGCGAGGGTCCGATCACCGGCATCGGCCGCATCTGGGCCGATGGCAAGCTCATGGACACGTCCGGCGTCACCTGGCGCTGGTATCCCGGCGACGAAAGCCAGAGCGCCGATCCCTTCATTGCCGCGAAGATGGGCGCCGTCAACACACCCTCCTATCGCGGCACCGCCTATGTGGTGTTCGAGGAACTGCCGCTGACGGACTATGGTAACCGTCTGCCGCAGCTCTCCTTCGAGGTGTTCCGGCCGCTCGCCGACCCCGATACGGCGGAAGGGTTGACGCAAGCCGTCACCATGATCCCGGCCTCGGGCGAGTTCACCTATGCAACGCAAGCCATCCGCAAGGGCGACAGCGGCGCACAGCAGGCGAAAAACCTCAATGCACTCTCCGACACCGCCGACATGGTGGTGGCGCTCGACCGGTTGCAGGCCATGGCACCAAATGTCGCGAGCCTCTCATTGGTGGTGGCCTGGTTCGGCAATGATCTGCGCGCCGGCAACTGCACGATCCGCCCCGGCGTCGAGGTTCCGGCCAAAGCGACCAGTCCGAAGACATGGAGCGTGAACGGCGTTGCCCGCGCCAATGCCCATCTCGTCAGCCGCGATGCCGAGGACCGCCCCGTCTATGGCGGCACGCCTGCGGATTTCGCGGTCGTGCAGGCGATCCAGGAGATGAAGGCGCGCGGACTGCGTGTCACCTTCTATCCCTTCATCCTGATGGACGTACCGTCCGGCAATACGCTGCCGGACCCGTATAGCGACCACGCCGGCGAAGCAGGCCAGCCGACCTTCCCGTGGCGCGGCCGCATCACCTGTTCGCCGGCGGCCGGTTACGCCGGAACCGTCGACAAGACCGCTGCTGCTGCGTCGCAAGTTGCGAACTTCTTTGGCGGGGCGACGCCCGCGAACTTCGCCGTCTCGGGCGAGACCGTCAGTTGGATCGGCTCGCCCAGCGACTGGGGCTTTCGCCGCATGGTGCTGCATTATGCGCATCTGTGCAAAGCCGCCGGCGGCGTCGATGCCTTCATCATCGGCTCGGAACTGCGTGGGCTCACCACGATCCGTTCCGGTGCATCGACGTTTCCCGCGGTTGCTGCCCTCAAGAGCCTCGCGTCCAATGTTCGCGCGATCCTTGGGCCGGGAACGAAGATCGGCTACGCCGCCGACTGGAGCGAATATTTCGGGCACCAGCCACCGGACGGCAGCGGTGATGTCTTCTTCCACCTCGATCCGCTCTGGGTCGACGCCAATGTCGACTTCATCGGTATCGACAACTACATGCCGCTCTCCGACTGGCGTGACGGCTTCGATCATCTCGACGCGCAAGCCGGCTGGCCCGCCATCCACGACCGCGCCTATCTGCAGTCCAATATCGCCGGCGGCGAGGGTTTCGACTGGTTCTATGCCTCCGAAGCCGACCGGATGAACCAGATCCGCACCCCGATAAGTGATGGCAGCGCCGGCAAGCCGTGGGTGTTCCGCTATAAGGATCTGCGCGCCTGGTGGTCGAACCAGCACTTTGATCGCTCCGGCGGGATCGAAAGCGCCACCCCGACGGCATGGGTGCCGCAATCCAAACCGATCTGGTTCACCGAACTCGGCTGCCCGGCCATCGATCGCGGCACCAACCAGCCCAACGTCTTCTTCGATCCGAAATCGTCGGAAAGCTTCACGCCGTATTTCTCACGCGGCTGGCGCGACGATGCCATCCAGCGCGCCTATCTCGAAGCCACCTGGCTCTGGTGGGGCGATCCGGGTAACAACCCGATCTCGCCGGTCTATGGCGGACCCATGGTGCATGTGCCCGAATGTGCCGCCTGGACCTGGGACGCGCGGCCCTATCCGTTTTTCCCGGAGCTCACCAATGTCTGGACCGACGGCCCGAACTGGCGGCTCGGTCACTGGCTGAGTGGGCGGCTCGGTGCCGTGTCGCTGGCGGCGCTGGTGCGGCATCTCTGCCTGCGTGCGGATTTGCCGGAATCCCGCATCGATGTCTCGGGTCTGTGGGGCGCACTCGAGGGCTATGTCATCGGCGCGCTGGAAAGCCCGCGCGCCTCGATCTCGAACCTTGCCCGCCACTTCGGCTTTGATGCCGTCGAGAGCGAGGGCAGAATCCGCTTCGTCATGCGCGGGCGCGCATCTGTGGCGACCATCTCGACTGACGCCATGGTCGCTGCCGGCCGGGACGAGGTGCTGGTGTTGACCCGTGGCCAGGAGACCGAATTACCGCAGGCGCTCAAGTGGCAGGTCGCCCGCGCCGACGAGGACTACGATGCGGCCGTGGTGGAAGCCCGACGCATCACCGTCGAGGCAAGTCGCATTTCCTCCGAAAGCTTCCCTTTTGCCGTGCCGCCGGAAGAAGCCGAACGCCGCTGCCGTCGCGCCCTGATGGAAGCCTGGACCGGGCGCGAGAGCGCGGTCTTTCGCCTGCCGCCGTCGCGGCTGGCGCTCGATCCCGCCGACGTGATCCGACTCGACCATGACGACCGGCAGCTCGGTTTCCGGCTGGTCTCGGTCGCCGATGTCGAGTCCCGTTCCATCGAGGCGATCCGCCAGGACCGGCAGGATTACGACCTGCCGCCCGGCGCCGCACGACCGGCGGCCCCGACGAAAATCGTCGCCTTCGGGGCGCCGGAGGTGGTGGTGCTCGACCTGCCGCAATTGTCGGAAGGCCACGTCCCGCACCATCCGCTGATCGCAGCCCATGCCGTGCCATGGCCGGGTCAGATGGCAGTGTTCCGCAGTCCCGGCAGCGACGGCTTCGAACTGGTCACCAGTTTCGGCACCCGGGCCCATAGCGGCGCGCTGGTGAACGATCTCTGGTCCGGGCCGGTCTCGCGCTTCGACCATGGGAACGTCATGATTGTCGATCTCATCTCCGGCACGCTGGAAAGCGTCACCGACATGGCGCTGTTCGGTGGCGCCAATGCGATTGCGGTGGAAAGCGCCCCCAGCGCCTGGGAAATCCTGCAGGCAGGCGCGGCGGAACTGATCGCACCGGGTCGCTATCGGCTGACCCGTCTGCTGCGCGGCCAGCGCGGTACGGAACAAGCGATGGGCGATCCGGCACCGGCCGGCGCGCGCGTGATTGTTCTGGACAGCATGCTCGCCGATCTGCCGGTCGCCGAAGCCGATCTCGGCATTCCCTGGAACTGGCGCATCGGTCCGGCCTCCAAGCCTGTCAGCGACGAGACCTATGTCGCACGCAGTTTTGCGCCCGAAGGTATCGGGCTCCGGCCTTTCGCGACGGTGCATGTCGAACAGCCCTGGCGCAGAGCGCGCGTGCCTGGTGATCTCGTCATTCGCTGGACACGTCGAGATCGCTCGCTTGCCGCCGACAGCTGGAATGCCGCTGAAGTGCCGATGAGCGAGGCGGCCGAAACCTATGTGGTCGACATCCTCGATGGTCCAGTCGTCAAGCGATCCTTGGCCACTGCCACCACCAGCACGGTTTACACCGAAGCCGACCAGATTGCCGATTGGCGCGCGCCGCTCGGCCCCGGCGACTCACTCACGGTGCGTATCACCCAGCTTGGGCAGCTCTTTGGCGCTGGCGCCGCATCTGTCACCACCCTCTGGTTCTGATCAGGAGACATTTTCCATGTCCGAGACCACGGCGCATCTGGCGCTACCCTTCATCATGGCCGCACAGGCCCAGAAGCACGTCACCCACAACGAGGCGCTGCGGCTGCTCGATGGGCTGGTGCAACTGTCCGTGAAGGATCGAGACCTGACCGCGCCACCAGCGAGCCCCACAGGCGGCGACCGCTATATCGTGGCCTCGGGCGCCACGGGGACGTGGGCAGGCTGGGATCTGAACGTCGCGCTCTGGACCGACGGTGCCTGGTTGCGCCTGCCGCCACGAGCCGGCTGGCAGGCATGGGTCGAGGACGAGGCACTGTTGTTGATCTTCAACGGCACCAACTGGGTGAGCGCGGCGCCCGCGGCGCTGCAAAACCTCGCGCTACTTGGGCTCGGCACGGCGGCGGATGCCGCCAACCCGTTCTCTGCGAAACTCAACGCCGCCCTCTGGACCGCCAGGACCGCGGCCGAGGGCGGCACCGGCGATCTGCTCTATACCATGAACAAGGAGGCCGCCGGCGACGATCTCGGCCTGACGCTGCAGACCGGCTATGTCACCAAGGCGCTGATGGGCCTCTTTGGTTCGGATCGCTTCCGCCTCGCGGTATCGCCCGATGGCAGCACCTTCTTCGACGGGTTGATCGTCGACAACGCCACCGGTATCATCGACCAGCCCCGACTGCCGCGCTTCAAGGGCTACACCAACTACGACAACTATGTCGCCGTCGACACCTGGACGAAAATCGGCATCAACAACACCGACTACAATGATCAGGGCGCCTTCGATGCCGCCAACAACCGTTTCGTCGCACCGGTCGCCGGCACCTATCTCTTCGGCGCGACGCTGCTCTACAAGGTCAATGCCAGCACTACGGCCCGCATGCGCGGACGGCTGGTGCTGAATGACACGACCGAGATCCGGGGGTCACGCGGCGAAATCTCCGGTGATCATGTCTCCGAGGCGACCGCGCTCTGGCTGCAGACAATGGTGGCACTCAGCGCGGGCGACACCGTCGAGTTGCAGGGCACGTTCCGGGTGGCGGATGGGTATTTTGCTGCCGATCACTCGTCCTTCTGGGGGGGCAAGGTGGGGTGATCGGTCAATCGCGAAAATTCCGCGTCTTGTCGCCGGTCGAATACTGCCGCCCGGTGCTTGGCAAGGCGAATGCGGTGCTGGTCGGTCAATGGGAGTGGTTCTTGCCAGCCAAGCCTGCTTCTTGCCTGCTCGCTCAGCGTCGGTGAGAATAGTGGCTCGCCGTCATCATTGAATGTCATGAGCCCCTGATCGAATGCAGCATCCCACAACGCAGATAGCAGCAGGCCGTTGTGAACGTTCAGCCGTTCGGCGTCGTTGTCGCAATGCGCCCAAGGCACAATGTGCGAGGCACGAAGCAGGGCCGGATCGGTAATACCTGTCAGCGGGCATCGCCCCTGCCAGTAATCCATCAGGCCGGCGCGAAAAATATCCTGACCAATGCGCTGAACAACCAGCCGTTCTGCCTCTGTTGATTTGGGCAGGTTGGCGGTCTTTTCCTGAAACACGTTGAGGGGCGCATCCGGCAGACTAGCGGCCAGCTGATAGAGGCGTGGCAGAACGGCATAGAGTTGCCCGAGTGTCTCAAAGGCATGCCGCGAAATACCGGGGCCGGTGATCGCTGTGGAGATGAGGCCCAGTTCGGCCTCGACACCCGGGTGGTCGAGCGCCAGAAACCACGGCCCGTGAATTCCCGCTGCCGCCAGCCAGATGGTGCCTTGCGCGGTTGTCGAGCCGAAACCCGCCCAGCCCTCGACTTCCGCCAGCACCCGGCGAAAGCCGTTCTGCCAGGCGGCTTTTTCACACTCCTCACGAACGACGAAGGATTGGGGGGCCTCGACTATCACAGGTCCATCCTGAAGAGGCGCTGTTCCGCCGGCGTCGAACTCATTCGCAGCCGTACGTACTAGTCGTTCTGCAACTTCTCCGGTGGAGCCGTTCCGCGTTGCGTCTCGGTATTTCGGCACCGAATATACGTAGTTGTGGGGCTTGGGGGTTGGGTAGCACATTACGCGCCCGATATCGTGCGATGGCAAGCCAGACTGCACTATTCAACTGCTGGACGATTGGTCCGATCTTCCTGCGGATTGTTCGTCGTCCGGCCTACGACAATGAACTTCAGGAAGGTTCGCCAACACGTGCGGAAGTCGGCCTCACGTACCGAATACCTGGCAATCGCGTTGACGTGCCGTCACGCATCTTCGCCCCGTTGGTCGAACCGTTCACGTCAGCTCTCAAAACAGAACACGTCCGAAGTAATGTGTTGTCAGCTTGCCCTCAGCCCATCGCCGCAGAGACTCCATCAGCTTGCCACGCTGTCTCTTTCCCTTTATCAACACACGCCCATTAAGATATTGCCGGTCTCACGACCGGTACTCAGGAGCAATATTAGTGGGACCAGCATTATCCCTTTGGAAGAACAGGGCGCTGATCTGGCGTCTGGCGCGTCGGGAGATCGAGGCGCGCTTCCGGGGTTCCTTCCTCGGCCTGTTCTGGGCGGTCATCGCCCCTCTTGCCATGCTCGGCGTCTACTCGCTGGTGTTCGGCTCGCTCCTCGGCGCGCGCTGGGCCCTGCCGGAAGCCGTCCCGCAGGCATTCAGCTTCCCGATGTTGCTGTTCCTCGGGCTCATCATCTTCGGCATCCTCTCGGAACCGCTGAACCGCGCGCCGGGGCTCATCCTGGAAAACGTCTCCTACGTCAAGAAGGTGGTTTTCCCGCTCGAGATCCTGCCCGTGGTGTCGCTGATCACCGCCCTCGTCAACGCCGTCATCTCCTTCGCCGTGTTCCTCGTCGTCTATGTGCTGTTCTACGGGCCGCCGCCGGTCACCGCCCTGCTGCTGCCGCTGGCGGTCCTGCCGCTGGCGCTGGTGACCCTGGGGCTGGTCTACCTTCTGTCCTCGCTCGGCGTCTTCCTGCGCGACCTCGGCCATGTTGTTCCGCTGCTGAGCACGGCGATGCTCTTCCTCTCGTCGGTCTTCTTTCCGCCCGAGGCGATGCCCGAGCATTTCCGGCCGTTCCTCTACCTCAACCCGATCACCATGGCCGTGAACCATGCCCGCGACCTCGTCTTCTGGGGCACGCTGCCGCATCCGGCCGAGTGGTTGACCTACCTCTTGGCATGCGCGCTGGTCTTCGCGATCGGCGCCTTCTGGTTCATGCGTACGGAAAAGGCGTTCGCCGATGTCCTCTGAAATCGCGATCAAGGCGCAAGGGCTGGGCAAGTCCTATCTCATCTATGCCAAGCCGCAGGACCGCCTGAAGCAGATGATCCTGCGCTGGCGAAAATACTATCAGGAGTACTGGGCCGTCCAGAACGTCGATCTGACCATCAGGCGCGGCGAGGCAGTCGGTATCATCGGCCGCAACGGCTCGGGCAAGTCCACCTTGCTGCAGATGATTGCCGGAACGCTGCAGCCCAACAGCGGCGGGCTGAGCGTCGAGGGACGTGTCGCGCCGCTTCTGGAACTGGGCGCGGGCTTCAACCCCGAATTCACCGGCCGCGAGAACGTCCGTCTGGCTGCCGCCATCCTCGGCCTGACGGCGAGCGAAATCCACGAGCGGCAGGACGCGATCATTGATTTCGCCGGCATCGGCGATTTCGTCGACCAACCGGTGAAGACCTATTCGTCGGGCATGTTTGCCCGCCTCGCCTTCGCGGTCGCGGCGCATGTCGATGCCGACATCCTCATCATCGACGAGATCCTCGCCGTCGGCGACGCCGCATTCACGCAAAAATGCATGCGCTTCATCCGCCAGTTCAAGGAGAAGGGAACCCTCCTGTTCGTCTCGCACGACGCGGGTTCCGTCAACAGCCTGTGCGACCGCGCGATCTGGATGGACAAGGGGCAGGTCCGCGCCGAAGGCCCGGCCAAGGAGGTCAGCTTTCTCTATCAGGCATCTATCCATGAAGGCGCCGACGACAGCGGCTTCTCGATCGCCGGCCGCCGGCGCGAGGCGCCGCAGCGCGCGAAGCGCGACTTCCGCCACGAGGTCATCAGCAATTCCGACAAGCGCAACGTCATCGAGGTCTTCGAGTTCGACCCGAACGCGCCCTCCTACGGCAAGCGCGGCGCCACGGTGACGAGCGTTCGCATCCTCGGGCCGGATGGCCAGGAAATGCCGGTGCTGGAGGGCGGAGAGGACGTCACGATCGAGGTGTCGTGCCGATCCCACTCCGTCGTCGAGCGGCCGATCGTGGGCTTCCTGCTCAAGGACAAGCTGGGGCAGAACCTCTTCGGTGACAATACGTCGCTCTCCACTGCCGATTCCGTGCTGGTCATCGACGAAGACCGCACGTTTCGCGCGCTCTTCCGGTTCCAGATGCCGTATCTGCCGACCGGGGACTACAGCATCACGATCGGCCTGGCCGCGGGCACGCGGTCCGACCACGTGCATCATCACTGGGTGGACGAGGCCCTCCTCTTCAGGTGCGACAACAGCCATGCGTCCTATGGGACAACCGGACTGGTGGGGATTCCCATGCAGGACATCCGCATCGTTGCGGATCCGCCGTGACACGGCTCCTAGGCCTGCCGCGCCGCCTTGCAGGAATGCGCCCGAGGTGGCAGTGAAGCAACATCAAATAGCCAGATTGAAGGCGCATGCGCATCGGCAAACGGCGCCGCCGGACGGGGCAGGGCGCCGAGGCCGCTTGTTCCGGGTGAAAGGGTCCCATGTATTCAGCAAGCCTACCGAAATGGCAGCGAGCGGTGACAGGAAGCCGGCGTAACTCACAGGCGGACAATTGATGGGGGAGGACGTGGTATTCGCCCGGCCGATAACGCTCATGCAGCCCGAGCGCATCGTCATGCCCCCGCCATGGATAGGTCATATTCCGTTTGCGTTCTGGCTGGTGGACGTGATGCGGCCGCGGCGGTTCGTGGAACTCGGGACGCATAGCGGCAACTCGTTCTGTGCCTTCCTTCAGGCGGCGGCAGCGGTTTCCTCGACCGGAGAGTTCCGGGCCGTCGACCACTGGATGGGAGACGACCACGCCGGCGAATATGGCGAGAGCGTCTATCGCGATCTCAGCCGCTATGTCGAGACACGCTACGGGAACCCTTCCGCTCTCCTGCGCATGAGCTTCGACGAGGCGGTTGATAAGTTCGAGGATGCCTCGATCGACCTCCTCCATATAGACGGCCTTCACACCTATGAGGCGGTGCGGCACGATTTCGAGACCTGGCTGCCCAAGATGAGCGGGCGCGGGGTCGTGCTTTTCCACGACACTGCCGTGCGCAAGGACGATTTCGGCGTCTGCCGCCTGTTTGCCGAGCTGGCGCAGCGCTACCCGTCGTTCGAGTTCGTCCACTCCTACGGGCTCGGCGTGGTGCGGACTGGAACGGAGGATCCGGGCGAGCCGCTGGCGCGGCTGTTCCGCGGCGCGGTGGACGACCGTGGCGTCAGTGCCCGGGACTATTTCGAGCGGCTCGGCGGCGCGCTGGTGGACCGATACCATCTCCAGCGGCTCGCCGGCGACGTCGAGCGCAGGAACGAGCTCGAGGCCGAACTCGCGGCGGTGGTCGGCCGCAAGGAGCAGATCGAGGCGGCGCTGCGCGCGCTGCCCCC
>WPCJ01213486.1_pt1 | contig 18937 bp, 17 predicted proteins | sample 5399831 | NCBI WGS metagenome assembly WPCJ01 (sample SAMN12869470, study PRJNA574797) | sludge metagenome | isolation source: wastewater treatment of pH10 | place: China:Beijing | collected 2019-05-20 | reverse complement strand
GGAGAGTTGCTGGCTTTGCAGGGCGAGGAGCTGGTTGCCGGCCTGGGTCGCCTGAAGCGCGCCGGTAGCGCCCTGGCTCTCGCCGACGAGGGCGGACATTTCGGTGCGGTTGGTATCGATATTGCCGACGACGCCGGCCTGCACGCGCATGGCGTCCTGCAAGCCCCCGACGGTGTTTTCCCAGCGGCTGCGCGCGTCCGCGATCATTTGCGCGCCGGTCGAGGACGGAGACAGGTTCCCGTAATCCTGCAGGAACATCTGGTCGATCGTCTGCACGTCGAAGGCGATGTTCTGGGCCTGACCGAGAAGCTGTTGGGTGCGTTGCACGTTCTGCTGAAGCATCTGAAGCGAGCTGTAGGGCAGGCTCGCCAGGTTCTTCGCCTGATTGATGAGCATCTGCGCCTCGTTCTGGAGCGAGGTGATCTGGTTATTGATCTGCTCAAGGGTGCGCGCCGCCGTCAGCAGGTTCTCGGCGTGGTTGGTCGGGTCGTAAACAATCCGGCCGAAGCCGAAGAGGGCGTGGGCCGGTGTGGTGAAGACCGGCGAAAGCGCCAGTGGCGCGGCGAGCGTGAGCGCGAGCAAGGAAGCGCCCGCGAGGCGAGAGAAACGGTGTCGGGTCATGGCATGATCTCCTTTGGGTCGAGTTCGAAGGTTTCGGTGAGATCGGGGATAGGCGATGGCGCCGGCGGCGCGGGTGCGTTCAGGTCAGGCGCGACGGTGATGTTGGTGAGGTCGGGAATGAGGTCGGCCGCCCATTCGACGCCGCGCGCGGTGAGCCAGGCACCGAGGAAGCCGTCGCGACCATGTTCGGCCAGGATGTCGGCGATCAATGTCTGGTCGGACTTGGAGGACGCCGCACAGAGCGCGAAGCCGATTTCGGACAGGCCCAACTCGAACAGCCGGTTTCCGCGCCGGCTCTGGCAATAGTAGTCCCGTTTAGGGATCGCGCGGGCCAGGATCTCGATCTGCCGGTCATTCAGGCCGAACCGCCTGTAGATGGCGGTGATCTGCGGCTCGACGGCGCGGTCGTTGGGCAGGAGCAGGCGCGTCGGGCAGCTCTCGATAATCGCCGGCGCGATCGTGCTCTTTTCGAGCTGGGCCAGCGACTGCGTGGCGAAGACGACGGAAGCGTTCTTTTTCCTGAGCGTGACCAGCCATTCGGCCAGTTGCTTGGAGAAGGCCGCATCGCCGAGCGCCAGCCAGCCCTCGTCGATGATGATCATCGTCGGGCGTCCATCGAGGCGGTCGGCGATGCGGTGGAACAGGTAGGCGAGGACCGCGGGCGCGGCCCCGGTATCGAGCAGCCCCTCGGTCTCGAAGGCCACGACCGAAGCATCGCCGAGGTTTTCAGCCTCCGCGTCGAGCAGCCGCCCATAGGGACCGCCGACGCAATAGGGCTGGATGGCGAGCTTGAGATCGTTGGACTGGAGCAGCACCGACAGGCCGGTGATGGTGCGCTCCTCGATCGGGGCCGATGCGAGCGAGGACAACGCCGTCCAGATGTGCTCCTTGGCTTCGGGCGTGATCGTGACGCCCTCGCGTTGGAGGATCGCCACGATCCAGTCCGCCGCCCAGGCGCGGTCCTGCGTCTGCTCGATGCGGGCGAGCGGCTGGAGGGAGACCGAGCCGTCGGCGCTCTCGGTCAGCCGGCCGCCGAGGTCGTGCCAGTCGCCGCCCATGCCCAAAGCGGCGGCTCGGATGGAGCCCCCGAAATCGAACGCGAAGATTTGCGATCCCGCGTAGCGGCGGAATTGCAAGGCCATGAGCGCCAGCAGCACGCTCTTGCCGGCGCCGGTCGGGCCGACCATGAGCGTGTGGCCAACATCGCCGACATGAAGTGAGAGCCGGAAAGGGGTCGATCCTTCGGTCCTGCCATAGAGCAGCGGGGGTGCGCCAAAGTGATCGTCCCGTTCCGACCCCGCCCACACGGCGGACGAAGGGACCGTGTGGGCAAGGTTGAGCGTCGAGATCGGTGGCTGACGCACATTGGCGTAGGCATGGCCCGGCAACGAGCCGAGCCAGGCGTCGACGGCGTTGACCGTCTCGACCATGACGCTGAAATCGCGGGACTGGACGACCTTCTCGACCAGTCGCAGCTTCTCGTCGGCGCGGCGGGCGTCCTCGTCCCATACCGTGACGGTCGCGGTGACATAGGCGATGCCGGCCACGTCTGCGCCGAGTTCCTGCAAGGCCATGTCGGCGTCGAGTGCCTTGTTCGCCGCATCAGTGTCGACGAGCGCCGATTGCTCGTTCGTCATCACCTCTTTCAGAATGGCAGCGATACTCTTGCGCTTCGCAAACCACTGGCGGCGGATTTTGGTGAGCAGCCTGGTCGCGTCCGTCTTGTCCATCAGGATGGCGCGAGTGGACCAGCGATAAGGGAAAGCTAGCCGGTTGAGATCGTCGAGCAGGCCCGGCGTGGTGACGCTCGGTAATCCGGTAAGGGTGAGGACGCGCAGATGAGCGGCGCCCAGCCTCGGTTCGAGCCCGCCGGTGAGCGCCTCGTCGGCGAGCAGCGCGTCGAGATAGATCGGCGTCTCCGGCACGCGAACGCGATGCCGTTTGGTCGAGACGGTCGAATGGAGATAGGTCAGCGTCTCGCCGTCGGTGAGCCACCGGCACTCGGGCATGAAGCCGTCGAGCAGCGCCAGCACGCGGTCGGTGCGATCGAGGAAGCCGCGCACCAGCTCCCACGGATTGACGCCGGAGGTCTCACGGCCCTCGTAGAGCCAGCTTTCTGCGCGGGCTGCGTCCTCGGCCGGCGGCAGCCAGAGGAAGGTCAGGTAATAGTCCGAGACGAAATGGCTGCCTTCCTCCTCGAAGTCAGCCTTGCGCTCGGCATCGACCAGCGCGGAGGCCGGATCGGGAAACACGTCGTTCGGATATGTGCCGGCTTCAGATCGTTGCGCCTCCACGAAGATCGCCCAGCCCGACCCGAGGCGGCGGAAGGAGTTGTTGAGACGCGCGGCGACGCCGACCAGCTCGGCCGCCACGGCGGAGTCGAGATCCGGCCCACGGAACTTCGCGCTGCGCTGGAAGCTGCCATCCTTGTTCAGCACGACACCCTGGCCGACCAGCGCCACCCAGGGCAGGTAGTCGGCGAGGCGCGCGGCGGTGCGGCGATATTCGGCGAGGTTCATCATGGCGCGCCTCACACCGAAAGGTAGCCGGGCACCCGCAGATGCCGGCGCGCGACCTCAACAAAGAGCGGATCGCGCTTCGCCGCCCAGACGGCCGCGAGATGGCCGACCGTCCAGATCACGATGCCCGCGAGCCAGAGCTGGAGGCCGAGACCGACCGCTCCGGCGAGCGTGCCGTTGAGGATCGCCACCGAGCGCGGAGCGCCGCCGAGCAGGATGGGTTCGTTGAGGGCGCGATGAACCGGGGCGGTGAACCCCGGCACGGTGTCGAGCTGTTCGAGGATGGCCGTCATCAGATCACCGCCCCGCCGCCGAACGAGAAGAAGGACAGGAAGAAGGAGCTGGCCGCGAAGGCGATCGAGATGCCGAAGACGATCTGGATCAGCCTGCGAAACCCACCGCCGGTGTCGCCGAAGGCGAGCGTCAGGCCGGTGACGATAATGATGATGACGGCCACGATTTTCGCCACCGGCCCCTCGATGGATTCGAGGATCGACTGAAGCGGGGCCTCCCACGGCATGGAGGAGCCGGAGGCCAGTGCCGGGGAAGTCAGAAGTGCTGCCCAGGCGAAGGCGGCGGCAGTTGCGATATGGCGACGGACGCGGAAGGCGCGGCGGATCATACGGGGTCTCCTTGAGCGTGAACGGATGCTGGTGCTGGGAAAGCGGGGGCGAGCCGGTAATCGCCGTCCGGGCCGAGGCCTTCGACGCGGGCGAGGTCGGCAAGCCGGCGCGCGGAGCCGCGGCCGGAGAGGACGGCAACAAGGTCGATGGTCTCGGCGATCATCGCGCGCGGGACGGTGACGACGGCTTCCTGAATGAGCTGTTCGAGGCGGCGCAGCGCCCCGATGCCGGTTCCGGCGTGGATGGTGCCGATGCCGCCGGGATGGCCGGTGCCCCAGGCTTTGAGCAGGTCGAGGGCTTCCGCACCGCGCACCTCGCCGATGGGGATGCGGTCGGGGCGCAGGCGCAGGGAGGAGCGGACGAGATCCGACAGGCTCGCAACGCCATCCTTCGTTCGCATCGCGACGAGGTTCGGCGCGGCGCATTGCAACTCGCGGGTGTCCTCGATGATGACCACGCGATCGGCCGTCTTGGCGACTTCGGCCAGCAGCGCATTGGTGAGCGTCGTCTTGCCGGTGGAGGTGCCGCCCGCCACCAGGATATTGGCGCGGGAGGCGACGGCCTCGCGGAGCGCGGCGGCCTGGGCCTCGGCCATGATCCCGGCGGCGACATAATCGTCGAGGGTGAAGACGGCGACCGCCGGCTTGCGGATGGCGAAGGCCGGCGCGGAAACCACCGGGGGCAGCAATCCTTCAAAGCGTTCGCCGCTTTCCGGCAATTCGGCCGAGACGCGCGGGGCGCGGGCATGGACCTCGGCTCCGACATGGTGGGCAACGAGCCGGATGATGCGCTCGCCGTCTTCCGGGGTCAGCTTCTCGCCGGTGTCTTCCAGCCCCCCGACGAGGCGATCGACCCAGATACGCCCGTCGGGATTCAGCATCACCTCGACGATGGACGGGTCGCGCAACAGGTCCGAGATGGCAGCCCCGAGCGCGGTGCGCAGCATGCGCGCGCCGCGTTCCATCGTTGCCTGTTTGCGATTCTGGCCAGCCATCTCATCCCCGTTTCCGGGGAGGAGGGCGAAGGCGGTCCCCGGATGGGGATGACTAAAAGAACGGCAAAGAGGGGAGATTCAACAAGTTTCGGTCGTAGTAGTAGTGCAGCGCAGTAATACAGGAGAACGGCGGAGTTGTTCCCAGGCAAGCGAGCGCACGAACGCGAATCATCTGCACGTCCGTAACACTTCCACAGGCGTTGGCGACCAAGGCAAGAGCAGGCGAAAGTTAATCCGTATCAACAGCCGATTTGGGGTGGCTTGCCGACTGGCGGCTTTTGGAGAGGAATCTTAGAATACGGACTCGTGTTCAGACGCTCACTGAGGTTCGCTTGCTGGCCGCGCTTCGTCGAATATCTTTGGTTTGATGCGTTTTAGACGAAAGGCGTCGAGCCCAGCCGCAGCATCTATGCGGGCATCCATTTCCCGTTCAAGCTCGATCAGCCAAGGCCGCTCATCACGCAGGTGTCGATCGAGCTGCCCATGTTCATAGCGGTTATCGAGCGCCATCGTTGTTTGTCGCCATCCGTTTCGTGGCCCGCCAATCCAAGCATCTACAAAGGATTTCGGTGGTATTTGAGCCAGGATCGGAATGTGTGCGAGGGTATTCGTTCCATAGTTGGTCGGTGAAATTGTCTGGAAAATCGATGACGGATCTTCCTTTAGCTGGCGCAAAACCTCTGTTGCTTGATCTGGATAGGTAGCCTCTAATGCAAGGTGCCGCGCACGATCAACATATTTGCAGATTGTATCGAAATGCGGCCTTGCGGCATCAGTGACCCAATAGCCGTATCCTCCATAGGCGTTGAACAGTCGCTCCCAGGGGTCGTACTCTAGTGATTTGGCAGGAAGTCGGCCATCGGACAACAGGTCGTCGATGTATTTCAGGCTAAGGCTGGTTTCTTCCTCCATGCTTCGACCGGAAACATTCTGTTCAGCCATCATGAGGCGAAGGGCGGCTATGTGCAGAAACTCCCCCATGTTTGTCACCGAGCGCTCATCAAACTGCCTCTGCATTCGAACAATGCCCTCGTTGAGGATATCGTCGTCCAGTTCATCAAACTTCATTACAATCAGCCACGGAGCCGCATCTGAGGCTTTAATGAAGTACGGAGTTTGGTCCAGCCACGCAGCTATAAACTCGGCATCAAACCGACCTTCGATAAGCGTTGCCTCAACGATCTCGTCGCTCAGAATTTTTCCGGTCAGGTCGGAAGACGCGTATCGAGAAACAATAGCACTAAATGGCGTATCTTCTTCCGGTGCATCACGATTCATTCTCTCGGAGACATATCGCTCCATACGCCCGGTCAATAAATCTCGGTTCAAACTCCCTGCGCGCACCTCAATATCCAAGGCGCAGAAGAACCGGAGAACGTGGTCTATGGCATCCTGATTAGCAAGGTGCCTTGGGTCGAATGTGGCACTGAGCCGGGCAATGTCGTTGATGACATGCTTGAGAATACGCAGCGACGACTGACCGGACTGCGCCCAAATCTCTTCGATTAGTGATCGTCTCTCCGTAACGAAAGTTCTGGTGGTTTGGCTTGGAAGATCAGCAAGGAACGCGTCGAATGCCGCCGCTGTCTGCGGTGCAGCCTGAACCGTATGTCCGAATGTCTTTTCTTTAAGTTCGGCTAGCTCATCCGCAATGCGTTCATCATGGCAGATCACGACGACACGGAAGCCGCGATGTTCCACGTAATGATTGATAGCTCCAAGCAATTCGCTTGTTTGAGTGGCCCAGAGGGGGCTTCGCTCCAAGTCATCGAAAATGATGGTGCGATCTGGCTTCAAGCGTTGCCGGAGAAAAGCGTTCCAGACGCTATTGGCGAAGCCCGCGAGGGCATACTTGTCGCCCATCGCTTTACCTACCTCACCAAGGGTAGATACATATTCCCCTGCATTCAGGCTCGGAAGGCACGCCGCTAGAACTGCGTCGTGAATGCCATTCACGCTATCGAGCCCGTAAAGACTCACGAAATAGCGCTCGGCTTCCGGTATAATCTCCTTCACTTGGTGTGTCTTACCAACCCCCCAGGGGCCTGTCACCAAAACGGCGTACCCTGGAGTCCCTAGGGTTGAATAATACCGGAGGTAATTCGCGAGAGCAGTATCTGGGCCGGCATGTGCAACCGGCTTGTCAGCTTCTGCCAAAGTGCTCTTCTTCCCTATGATACGGCTCAGTAATTTTCGCATGAGATAAGGTCTAGGACAAAATTATGGATTTCACATCCCATTGTTCGGTTTTAACGGCATTCGGTCCATGGCATTGCTCGGGCGTTATCTTATAGAATAGCAAGGATATGAAACGTCCTATGCGGATGGCGGGCGCGGCAATTCAACCCGTTAAACGACCGACCTCGGGAACGCGACGCTGCGTCTCGTATGACCGCAATTGCGTCGGGTGCTGCCCATCTCCTTCGGGGTGGAAAACGGCCTGACAGGTTTCTGGCGACTACGTCGGGAAAGCTGCCCTTCACCGAGTCAACGAGCTTCGGCGGCAATGCGCCGCCGAGGCAGACGTTCGGGCCCAATCTGCCTTAGCTGGAAAGCGGACCTTACGGCTGAGACTCCCGTAGATCGTTAGGCGTCCTCATTGTGCCTTCAAGAAGAAATCTGCGTGCCCGAAAGCAGATGTCGCGCACTGAGATCGCTTCCTTGAAATAGCAAAAGACGGTGCTGACGAAACCCAAAGGTTGCATGAGCTGCGGCTATCAGCGATGCTCGTCGCCGCAGAAGCGTGGGGGCGCAAACTTGTCAAATTTACCTCTTCTAGGGAGCGAGCCTGTCGCATTTCATATTGGCAGTGCAGTCGTGGCAATAGTGCGCCAAGGCCGCTTCCATGGTTGATGGTCCGCACTTTTCCAAGGTGTGTGGCGGTGGCCATAACGCCCGGCTCGACGTGCTGTTCGTCCATGGCTTAACCGGTGATCCGTTCGACACATGGAGTTCCGGGCCTAAGCAGGAATACTGGCCGCAATGGCTATGTGAGGAACTAGAGGACGTGTCGGTATACGCCCTAGGTTATCCCGCCAGTATCTTCGGAAAATGGGCCAAGAAGGAAATGAATCTCCACGAGCGGGCAGGAAACATGCTGGAACATCTTGCGTCCGGCGGCATCGGCGCAAAGCCGATCGCCTTGGTCTGCCATAGTCTCGGCGGCATCCTCGTGAAGGAAATGCTCCGTACGTCGAATGAATGCGCCGACGACGGTTGGAAGGCAATCGCCGGGCAAACGCGCCTTGCCGTCTTTATGGCGACGCCACACAAGGGTGCCTCTCTGGCGTCGGCGGTGAAGCTGATCATGCCGCGGCTCGCCTCCACTCATGTGGACCTTCTTTCCAATGATAGCGGTTATCTGACCAGCCTCAACCAATCCTACCGTGATCTTGCGAACGGCGCGGGAGTTGCGACGGTCGCCTATTACGAGAAATATAAGACCAAGGATGTCGGTTTTATTGTTTCCGAAGATAGCGCCGATCCGGGTGTCGGAAAGACAAGGCCAGTGGCAGTGGATGCCGACCACATCTCTATCTGCAAACCTGTTAGCCGAACCGACCTCGTTTACACGTCGTTGTGCCGCCATTTAAAAGCCGTTCTGAAGCAGTGTCCTGTGCCCGTGTCGGAAGATGGCACGTTCGATCCATTCTCGCCGGACGATTACGGCTCGGGGTCTGCGTCAGACCGGCGTGACCTGCTGCAAAAGATGATCGATGCCGGCCGGGAGCACGAATACCAAAAAGCTAACAGTCTCCAGAACAAGTTCGCACAGCTCTATTACAAGCTGGGCCTACATACCGAAGCCAAGACTAAGAGCGACGCCGTGCTCTCCGCTGTCGAGCAGCGTTTCACCACCCATGTCTATAGCGGCAGGATCTGCAAGGGCGCGACCGACGATGAAATCGCCGCCGCCTTACAAGCTCATGTCATCGATCCGATGTGCGGCGGCGAAGGAAAGAAGCATCTAAGCCCGACAGCAATTTTGCAGGCGCTCTATTTTCTCACGGAGCAGTGCCACATTCGGTGGGACGTGCCATGAGCGGTCGTCTCTGGTATCCGCAGCTTGATGTTTACGATGCCATCCGGCGGATTGGCGGTTTGCTGACGTTCTGGAATGCGCATGCCGCGCCTTCGCCGGAGCGGCTGTTCATCGCCGATTTCTACCTTGCAAATCCGCCGCTTCTGCATAAGACGCACATGACGCGGGAGGTGCGGAAAGAATTTAACGAGCTGAGAATCTTGCGGCCGGAGAAGGCATTTATCAGCTACCCGTCGCCGCCAATCTTGTTTCAGAAGATGGACGAGGTTCAGCGTCAGGCGTTTAGGACGCTGACAGGCAAGGGGCTGATCGACCTGCCTAGGCTTGAAAAAGGTACGGTGTCGCCCTCGGCGAGCGGCTTTGAGCTGTTTGAAGATCGGTTCGTCCCGCTTTTTGGCGAGACCGAACGCAAGGTCGCCGGATTTATCGCTGGCTCGTTTTCGCTTGCCGAAAAAGAAATTGGTGCTTTGCGTCGGAGCACGGGTCTGAGAAGGGTGGTCCGGTGAGCTACTCTCATTTTCATTTCCGGCGGCTTCGGGTGCTGCTGAAAGGAGCGCCGGTTTATGACCAGCGCTTTCATGCCGGTGTCAATATCATCAGGGGCGAAAACGGCTCCGGCAAATCAACGATCGCTGATTTCATCTTCTATATTCTCGGCGGGGAGTTCGACAATTGGAAGACGGTCGCGGCCAATTGCAGTGAAGTGCAGGCCGAAGTCGTCACACAGGGCGGCGTACTGACGCTTCGCAGAGAGATCGGACGCGCGCAAACGCCCATGCAGGTTTTCTTTGGGCCGATGATAGAGGCCGAACAGCACGGGTTGGATGGATGGGAGACCTATCCGATCCGCCGGTCGGAAAGCCGGGAGAGCTTTTCCCAGGTTTTGTTTCGCGCATCGGGCATTCCCGAGGCGCAAAGCCAGGGCGCTGCTAACATCACAATGAACCAGTTATTGCGGCTGCTCTATTCTGACCAGCGCACGCCTGCCGCCTTCCTTTTTCGGTTTGAATCCTTCGATACGCGCGAGATCCGCGAAGCAGTTGGCGACCTCATTTGCGGCCTCAGCGTATATGAACTGTACGAAATAGAACTCGGCCTGCGCGATCTTGACAAGCAATTCGACGAAAAAAACCGACGGTTCACGGCTCTCTTGAGCGCACTGCCGCCCGACGAAGTACTTTCGCGGGTAGAGACGATCGATAGCCGCCTGGTCGCTATATCCGGTGAATATGAGAGATTGACAGCGGAGATCGGCGATGCCGACGCGCTTGTTGATGATGGGCAAGTTCAGGAGTTTGTCAGAGCGCGGAAGAAGGCGGGGGATGAGCTGCGGAAATGCCGTGCACAGTTAACACTCGATGAACAGAACCTTCACATCAACGAGCTTGAAATCGCAGACCTCACCAGCTTCCTCGAATATCTGGAAGAGCTGGCAGATAAATTACCACGAGCGCAAGCTTCATCCGATATCGTTGGCAATATCGATTTCACCCATTGCCCCGCCTGCCTCGCCCCGCTGTCTGGCAACCAAGGGCCGGATCACTGCGTGCTATGCGGCACCGAAACCGATCCGGAGCATGAGCGTTCGCGCTATCTTCAGATCAAGATGGATCTGGACATACAGATACGAGAATCGCGTCAACTCCTAGAAGAGAAGAAGCGTTCTTCAGCCAACGTCGAACGTGAGCTCCGCCGCCTGCGCCGTGAATATCAGGAGCGGCTTTCCGAATACACCGTCAGGTATGAGGTGAGCACCTCGCCGCGCGACAGTTTCGTGGCCGAACGTTATCAGCGTCTAGGTCAGATTGATCGCGAGCGTACGGAACTGGGGCGGCTGCGGGAAAGAGCCATTGAGATACAAGCTCTCAGCGAAGAAAAAGCGGCTTTGCAGGAACAGATCAACCGCCTCAAGGATCGCCAGAAAGCCTTGGAGACAGCCAGCGAGCAGCGCCGCAGGCAGGCGCTGACGCGTGTTTCCGAAACGGCGAAGGGCATCCTGAAACAGGATTTGGACCGCCAGGATGAGTTCCGGAACGCTCAAAGCGTCGCGGTCAATTTCGGCGACAACTCCGTTCTTGTCGACGGCGAACTGAATTTCGCCGAAAGCAGCAATGTCATTGTTAAGAACGCCGTCATACTGTCACTCTTACTGGCGGCCACGCAGGACGAGAAGTTCTATCATCCTCGCTTTGTTTTGTTCGATAACATCGAAGACAAAGGAATGGAGCAGGATCGGAGCCATAATTTCCAGGAAATAATTTTGCGCGTCTCCGAAGCGGCAGAGATGGATCACCAGATTATTCTCACGACGTCAATGTTAAATCCGTCTCTTGACAAAGCTCAATATGTAATTGGGCCGTATTATACCCATCAGAACCGGACCCTATCTATTCGGCATTAGAGGCCGGATATCACGAGACTGGATGTGTAGGTCTCTAGTTCGCTAACCCGAGAGACGAGCGGTGGAGGTTCTTGTAAAATCCGCTTTGGTCGGTTGCTGAACGGCAGCTATCCGATAAATGCGCCCTGTAGCGGACTTTCCGTTTCCGGCCCCCAGACTACGCCGATAGTTGGGCGTGCCAGGAACGGCAGCTTTCGGGAAGCCGTTAGTGATCTTGGAACGACAGTGATTGGGGTCGGGAGCAGACGTTTTTTCGATATTACTCCGTTGCATGACTATCCCAGCGGCTATCTGTCTATGGTCCAGTCCTTGAGCTGCAATCCTGGGATCCACGAAAACTCGCCGATATTGTTGGTGACGAGGGTATGGCCGCGTGCCATGGCCTGTCTGACGATCAACGTCTCGTAAGGGCCGATCGGCGTTTCACGCCGTTTCAGCACGGTCCGGATTTCGCCCACCACACGCGCGTCCTCCCGATCGAAGTCGAGAATGGCGCGATCGGCGAACCGGAGCCGGAGGGTCTCCAGATTGAGGGCGACCTTCTGGCTGCGATAAGCGCCGAAGTAGAGTTCGTGCGTGACCACCGGCGAAACCGCAAGCGAACCGGGGTCGGACGCCTCGACCCGTTGCAGCAGCGCATCGGAGTGTCGCGCGACCAGTGAGATCACGGCCTTGGTGTCGAGCAGCCGGAGGGGCAGTGGAGCACTTGATCCAGTTCCGGCCGATCCTGCTCTTCGGGCAAATCGCGCCCGTCGGCCATGAAGTCGGCGCTGAAGCCACGCTCGACCGCGGCATACAGGGAGGCCCAGCGTCGGGTCGCATCCGGCCTGGGGCGCAGGATCACGGCGTCGCCCTCGCGCGAGATTTCGACCTCCTCGACATCGAAGCTGAAATCCTTCGGCAAACGGACGGCCTGCGAATTGCCGGACCGGATGATTCTGGCGATATGGGGCATGGCGGCCTCCCGTAGATACGTTGAAGTATATACGAACGGAGCCGAAGTTTCCCAGGCGCGGCCCCGGAGTGGAAGCAGGCATGGGATCGGCGATCAGGCCGCCGCGCTCACATCGAAATCGAAATGGATCGTGTCATAGGCAAACTCCACGCCGCTTTCAGTGCGGTCGATGACCCCCGCATTGATAAGGGTCGTCACGTCCCGATGAACGGCCTGCACATCACGGCCGACGCGCCGCGCCACTTCACGGATCGACAGCGCGCCATGCCCGGCAAGAGCCTTGACGATGGCAAGACGGGCGGGGGCAAGCACGCGGTGCATGTCCTCATAGCTGCCGAAATTGAGGGCGGGCTGAACGTCGACCGGCTTGCCGGCGAGCGCCCGCTCGCTGGCGGCGGCGATCCTGCCGCGAATATCGCTCATGCTGCCCAATCGAACGGTAAGGGTCTTCATGCCAGCATCCTTTCCATGTCGCGCTCGAAAGCGGTCAAAAGCGCCTCCAGCGTGGTGAACTCGAATGGTTCTTCCCGGTCGCCGATATGGCGGTGATCGCCTTTGCCCCGCTCATTGCCGTAGCGAAGAATACATTCGCCCCCGACCACGAGGGCAAGCCGGTATTTGAAGCCATGGCTGCTGCCGGGAACCGGGGACGGCACATGCCAGACCACGATCTCATGGAAAGCGTTCTCGCTGAGGACCGTGCGTTCCTTCGCAATCAGTATGGCTTCCATGTTGTTATTCCTAACAACAGGCTAGGGTGTTGTCAATCGGAACAACGCACCGTGCGCTCTCCGGCCCTCAAAGGCTGCGTCCGGCGTCTTGCCCGTCTGCTGCCGATGGCGCGATGTCGTCGGGGATCTCGCTCAGGAAGCTGCTGCCCTGCTGGAGCCGCATGCCGAGGGTCTGGACGAAGCCGTCGAAACGCTTGAGACCCCTGGTGTGGGCGGTCGCGTTCTCCTCGGGCGGGAGCTGCGGGGTGACGGTGAGCCAGTGCCGGATGAACAGCGCCAGCGTGTCGGCCGTCAACCGGACATCGCGTTCGAGCCGTGCCGTCTGGCGCGACAGGCGATCGAGCCGGCGCGTGAAGGCCGCCTCGCGCATGTCCTGGGCGTCGGGCGACAGGAACGAGGCGATCGCCGCCTCGGCCACGGCCGAACGCGACAGCCTGCACCGGTCGGCGAGATCGTTGAGCCTGGCAAGAAGGTCGGATGGAAGGGTCAGGGAAAGGCGTTCACGCATGATGGTTCCTCACATATCGATGCCGTCATTCGGGTCCATGGCGACCTGGCGGGCCACGCCGCGCATCTGGCGGCGCATGACCTGCCGCTGCCGGGCGCTGTCTTCCTGATCGTCACCGAGCAGGTGCCGGAACTCGTCTTCGGGAGCAGGCTCCTTCTTCTCGTGAACGATCTCGACATGCTCGGGCAATTCGGGTTCGCGGCGCAGGCTCGAATTAGCCTTGTCTTCATCCTTCTTCCTCGCGGCCTTTTCGGCGGCCGCGACCAGCGCGGCATCGGGCGCAAGAGGGTTCAGCGCCGACCAGCCATCTGGCCGCGCAGTGACAGCGATCGTCGCCGGGTCGGGTGGCGGCAGGATGCGTTCGGTCATGCGAGGGTCGGTATAATAGCGCGCCTTCTTGGCCCGGATCGGCGGCGAGCCTGCGACCATGACGATCTCGTCATCGGGCGGGAGCTGCATGATCTCTCCTGGCGTCAGGAGCTGGCGGGCGGTCTCGGAGCGCGACACCATGATGTGTCCCAGCCATGGGGCAAGACGGCTGCCGGCATAGTTCTGCATCGCCTTCATCTCGGTCGCCGTGCCAAGCGCGTCGCTGACCCTTTTCGCCGTCCGTTCGTCATTGGTGGCGAAGCTCACCCTGACGTGGCAGTTGTCGAGGATGGCGTTGTTCTGGCCATAGGCTTTTTCGATCTGATTGAGGGATTGGGCGATGAGGAAGCTCTTGATGCCGTAGCCCGCCAGAAACGCCAGCGAGGACTCGAAGAAGTCGAGGCGGCCGAGCGCCGGAAACTCATCGAGCAGCAACAGCACGCGATGCCGTCTGTCTTTGGCATGCAGATCCTCGGTCAACCGGCGGCCGATCTGGTTCAGCACGAGGCGGATCAGGGGCTTGGTCCGCGAGATGTCTGACGGCGGTACCACGAGGTAGAGCGTCGAGGGTTCCGGGTCGGCAATCAGGTCGGCGATGCGCCAGTCACAGCGCGAGGTGACGGCCGCGACCACCGGATCGCGGTAGAGACCGAGAAAGCTCATCGCGGTGGACAGCACGCCGGAGCGTTCGTTGTCGCTCTTGTTGAGCAGCTCGCGCGCCGACGACGCCACGACGGGATGCGGCCCGGCATCGCCCAGATGCCGTGTGGCCATCATCGCATCCAGCGTCGCCTCGATCGTGCGGCGCGGATCGGAGAGGAAGGCCGCGACGCCGGCGAGGGTCTTGTCCTTCTCCGCATAAAGGACATGCAGGATCGCGCCGACCAGCAGCGAGTGGCTGGTCTTCTCCCAATGCGATCTCTTCTCAAGGCTTCCCTCCGGATCGACCAGCACGTCGGAAATATTCTGGACGTCGCGCACTTCCCACTCGCCGCGCCGCACCTCGAGCAAGGGATTGTAGGCGGCCGACGCCGCGTTGGTCGGATCGAAGAGAATCACGCGGCCATGCTTCGCACGGAAGCCGGCGGTGAGTTGCCAGTTCTCGCCTTTAATATCATGCACAATGCAGCTTCCCGGCCAGGTCAGCAGGCTCGGCACCACGAGCCCGACACCCTTGCCTGATCGTGTCGGCGCGAAACATAAGATGTGCTCGGCGCCGTCATGGCGAAGATAGTCGCGCTCGTAGCGGCCGAGGATCACGCCGTCCTGGCCGAGAAGACCGGCGCTTTCGACCTCGGACCGCTCTGCCCAGCGCGCCGAGCCGTAAGTGTCGATGTCGGACGCCTCGCGGGCGCGCATGACCGATAGGGTGATGGCGACGGCGATGGAGAGAAAGCCACCGGATGCGGCGATGATGCCGCCCTCGGCGAAGATGCGCGGAGCATAGGCTTCGTAGAAATACCACCACCAGAACAGCGCCGGCGGATAATAGACCGGCCAGCCGGCGACCTCGAACCAGGCCGGCCCAAGCTGAGGCTGGAAGCCGAGCCGGAAGGCGACCCATTGCGTGCCGCTCCAGACCGAGACGAGGACGATCAGGAAGACGATGCTGATCTGGCCCCAAAGGATTTTCGTGCCGGACATGGGAGGTTCCTTTCGTCAGAGGCCGAGGTCGCGCTTGCGGCCGAGCGACCAGTCGATGCCGCCTCCGCTGCGGGCGACGCCGGAGATGTGCTGGCCGAGCTTGTGTTCGATCTCGCGGGACCAGGGGACGAGCTGGAAGCCGCGCCCGCCGTCCGGGGCGATGCCCTCGATCACGGCGAAGCGGCCGGAGGAGAGCGCGAGCTGGCGGCGATAGGTGCCGGCGACATATTCCCCGGCCTGCGCCTTCACATGCGCAAGGCCGGTCTCGGCCGAGAGCTGCTCGCCCACGGCGTCGAGCTCGCGGCGGCGCAGCGTCGCCAGAAGATTGCGCTGCAGAACGATGCGCTGGCTTTCGCGCCGCGCGAGGCCCTCGTCTGCGAGATGCTCGGCGCGTGCGTCCATCGCCTCGCGCACCTCGCGGCCGAAGCCGCCGGTGCCGAGCGGCATGGGATCGCGTTCGACCAGCCTGTGATCGAGCCAGGTCGCGCCCGGCGCGGTTATCTGGCTCTGGAGATCGAGGTCGGATCGGTTGGCGAGGACGATGGTGGGCCGTGGATCGTCGGGACCGCCGAAGCGGCGGACTTCGACGATGCCGCCGATGGGCGGTGCATGCTCGAACGCCTCGATGCCGCGCAGCCGGACATGATGGGCACGGCCGTCCGCGCCGTCGATCACGGCATAGGCTTCGCCGGTCAGTTCGTCATGGAGGCCCTTGTCGACCAGGCGCCCGATGATGGGCGGCCCGTCCTTGGCCGTGTCGATCGCGAAGTCGGCGACGCCGCGTTCCTCGCCGAGCCCGGCAAAGGCGCGGTGCATGGTCTTGATGATGTCGCCGCGGGAGCCAAGATCGCGCAGCGACCGCTCCGCACCCGGCTCGACGAACCATTCGTTGACGCCGGCATCCGTGGCGAGGCCCATCTTTTCGAGATGGCGCAGCCGGGCGACCAGCAGCCGTCGGATTTCGCGATCGTCCGGCCCCTTCGCCTCGGGCCGCAGGTCGATATAGCCCAGCTCGTTCGACTGGCGGGCGATCTCCCGATCGAGCCTCGTCCATCGTTCGGCATCGACCTCGCGCGCGAGGCTGAAGCGGATCTCGTGCTCGGGCTTGGGGCCGAGTTCGGCATCGACCAGCTCCTCGGCGCGTCCGCGCAGGCCGTGGCTGATATAGTCGCGCGAGATGACGAGATCGGCGCCGGTCTCGTCGACGCCGCGCACGATGAGATGGACATGCGGGTTGTCGGTATTCCAGTGATCGACGGCGATCCAGTCGAGGCGGGTGCCGAGATCGGCCTCCATCTGCCGGGCGAGATCCCGCGTGAAGGCGCGCAGGTCCTCCATGTCGCCGGCGTCCTCGGGCGAGATGATGAAGCGGAAATGGTGCCGGTCGTCCTGGCAGCGATCGGCGAAGCCGAGATCGTCGGCGCGGTCGTTGTCGGCATCGAACATGACGCCCTTCTCGCCGTCCCGGCTGACGCCTTCGCGCTTCAGATAAGAGAGGTGCGCCGAGATCGGCGCCGAGCGGAACGTGCGGCCCCGGTGCCGCGCGATGCGTGTCTGCGCGACGACGCGGCGACGCGAGCCGAGCAGGTAGCTGCGTGACACGACATTGCGGCCGCGGCCGAAGGTGGAGCGCCCCGAGCCGCCGCCTCGGCGGCCCGATCCCGACGCCGATCCGCTGGTGGGCGCGTTGCTCGCCTGCTTGGCGACGCGCAGCACCTGATTGATGAAGGTCTTGGTGCGCGGCGCGCGGGTCGAGCGCGGCTTGCCGGGGCGGATGCGAAACTCCTTGTCGTCGCCGCTCATGCGCGCCTCCTGAGAGGCACGGCGAAGCCGCCCATACGAATTGACGTTGATTTTGCTGGCAAAATCGCCCATGCGTATGCGCGACCGACCGCCATATGCGCAAAACACCAAGCCATTCCAATGGCTTGACGGTGGTTTGCGCAGGCGCTTTTATCTTGCCGTATTCCAGTCGCCGTGCCTCTCCCGGCCTGCGACCCTTCCATTCCTTTCCGGCACTCCGCTACAGCGCGAAACCGTGCGATCCGGCTCATGGCGCGCCTCCCGAGCCAGATCGCGCGACGAACAGGGCCTCGGCCGGCGCTGGCGCGAGCGAAGCGGGCGACGCGGCAGGCGCATCCGAAGGTGCGCCGGCGCCGCGTTCGCCGTGCAGGCCGAGTGCAGGTTCCGAGCCGGCCGGTGCCGTGACGAAGAGGGGAGCATCGCGCCAATCGGTGACGCGCGGTAGGCCGGCGAGCGCGCCCGGCGCGAGCGGATTGCCGCCGAGAACGGGAGCGAGTGCGGCGACGTAATCGCGCGTTTCTTGCGGCAGGCTGCGTTCACCGGCGAGGTATTCGTCATACCGGCCGGGACCGAAATTGTAGGCGCCGAGCATGTCGGTGACGGTGCGGTAGCGGTCCCACATGGCGCGCAGATAGGCCGCTCCTGCGAGGATGTTGTCGCGCGGCTGGAACGGATCGCTGCCGAGCCGATGGAGCGCGCGCTGTTCATCCCATGTCGCGGGCATGAGCTGCATCAGGCCCATTGCACCGGCCGACGATACGGCGGTCGGATCGCCATTGCTTTCGGCGGTGAGAACGGCCGCGATCCAGCCGGCCGGGATGCCGAAGCGGTGCGCCGCCTCGGCGATGTCGACGGCATAGGGACCGCCGACCTCCGGCTGCGCCCCCGGCACGGTTTGAGCCCGGATCGCGGGCGCTGGCGCGAGGCAGAGAAGCAGGCCGGAAAGGAGAAGGGGGAGTGCGTGGCGTCGGACGGCGCAAGACCGTTCGACGCCGGAAGGACGTTGAGCCGCCACCGTTCAGCTCTCCGCCCGCTTCTTCTTCGGCTCGTTGGCCTGGAGGCTCCAGGCCGTATCGTCGTCGGCGTCCCGGAAGAGGTAAGCGCGCAGCCAGCCGATGGGCGGGCTGTAGATTTCGATGGAGATGAACTCGCCGGCCTTTTCGCCGACATGCGACCAGCCGGCGCCGATGTCGAGGCCGTCTTCGTCGCCGAGCAGGATTCGGTAGGCCGGTGCGTTCTCGGCCTCCGAAGGTTTGGCGGGAACGAAGGTGAGCGGCTCGTTGATGCCGAGCGCGCGGAAGCGCCCGGTGAAGCCGGTTTCCGTGCGGGTGAAGTCGCCGAGATCTGCCATGGTGTTGTCTCCTGTGGTGCGGTTGCGGGGAAGGTCACGGCTCAAGGGCCGGATCGGTGAAGCGCCAGCGAAAGCGGCCGTCGCCGTATTCGTCGGTCCAGATCGGCGTCACGCGGGCGGTGATGGAGGTGAGGGAAAGCGGCCCGAAATACCGGCCGTCGAGGCTGTCGGCGGCGTCCCAATTCATCAGGAACACCTCGCCCTCGGCGATGACGCGGCAGCCGTGCCATTGCGGCAGGTCGCGGCCGAAGCGGTCGCGGGCCTGCGCCTCGCCATAGGCGTGATCGTAGGCGATCACGGTCGCGCCGTGGCGGCAGACCTCGGCGCCCGGCAGCGCCAGGACGCGCTTGAGGAGCGGCACGCCGCGCGGCAGGTA
>WPCJ01037775.1_pt1 | contig 18945 bp, 20 predicted proteins | sample 5399831 | NCBI WGS metagenome assembly WPCJ01 (sample SAMN12869470, study PRJNA574797) | sludge metagenome | isolation source: wastewater treatment of pH10 | place: China:Beijing | collected 2019-05-20 | reverse complement strand
GGTCGAAGCCCGAGCTCTCCACCTGCGGCCTGATCTTCTCCACGATCTGCTCCACGCCCATGGCGTATTCTCCTGATTTCTCAATAGTTTGCGGATTTTCGATCTGCTGAGGATAGCCTGAAAGCCGGCAAGCTCAAACGGCTTTGCTGCTCATGTCGCGCTCGGGATCGTCGCGGTCAACGCCATCGTCTTCCGTGCCGATATCCTTGTCCCAGATGTCGCTCGCGACGAAGGATTCCCATCCGTCGCTCTCATATTCGACCCGCCTCGCATTGGTGTCGATCGCCCCGCATTGCGTCAGGATCGCCATGGCCCTGCGCACCTCGTCCTCGTGAACGCGCGCCATCACCAGCGTCGAGCCGCGCCTGACGCTTTCTGCAAGGACATGGGCCTCGGTCTCGGAAATGCCCGCGCCCGTCAGAGAGCCCACGACGCCGCCCGCCACGCCGCCTGCCGCGGCTGCGCCGTCGCGCCCGCCGTCGACGGCGGTCGGTCAACCGCTGGCCCTGCAATGGCCGGTGCGGGGGGATATTCTACGCCGTTTCGGCCCGGTGGGCATGGGCGAGCGTAACAACGGCATCAACATCGGCGCTTCGGCCGGAACCGAGGTCAAGGCCTCGGCCGACGGCACGGTGGCCTACGTCGGCGACGATATCGTGGGGCAGGGGCTGACGGTCCTGATCGTCCACCGCGACGGATGGCGCACGGTTTACGGGCATCTGGGCTCGGCCACGGTGCGCGACGGGGCGCAGGTTCGGGCCGGTCAAGCCATCGGCACGGTGGGTCTGACGGCGGGCGATGGGCGTCCGTCGATCCATTATGAAGTGCGTCAGATGCGCGGCGATGATCCGGTCGCTCTGGATCCGCTGACGGTCCTTCCGCGCTGATTGCATGATAAAGACGTGTCCGGGCGGCGACGCCCGGATGCTCTTGTCATTGCGTCGCGTTGCAAATCGGCCCGGCGCGCCCTAGGTTCCGCGCCTTGTTTTTCGAAGGGCCCCCGATGAAGGCGCGGCCCGCGTCGGGGAGTTTCCAATGACTGCAACCCAAGACGGCGGCCTGATGGCCCTTGTCATCCAGATCGCGCCGATCGTCGCGATCTTCATCCTGTTCTACTTCCTGATGATCCGCCCGCAGCAAAAGCGGATGAAGGCGCATCAGGCTCTGATCGCCAGCGTCAAGCGCGGCGACGAAGTCGTCTTGTCGAACGGCATGGTCGGCAAGGTCACCCGCGTCGAGGACGCCGAGGCCATGGTCGAGATCTCGCAGGGCGTGAACGTCCGCGTGGTCAAGGCGATGATCGCCGAGGTGCGCAACCGCACCGCCATCGCCGCCAACGACAAGGGCTGATAGCCTCGCCTCGGCGCGGCGCGCGCCGGCCCTGAAGAGAACCGAGACATGATTCAGCTTTCACGCTGGAAAATCACCCTGGTCGCGCTGTCGCTCGTCCTCGGGTTGTTCCTGGCCTATCCGAGCGTGCTGTCGCCGGCGCAGCGCGAAGCTCTGCCGAGCTGGCTGCCCAGCAATGGCTTGAACTTGGGCCTGGACCTTCAGGGGGGCTCCTACCTCCTGCTCGAGGTCGATGTGCCCGAGATGCGCACCAAGCGCATCTCCAACCTGATGGAAGACGTTCGGGTTTCCCTGCGGGAAGACCAGGTCAACATCATGGGCATGCAGCGCGAAGCAGGCGGCGTCGTCGTGACCGTCGCCGAGGGCGCGGCCTATGACACGGCCTTCAACACCCTGCGCACCATGGCCCAGCAGGGCGTCGGCCCGACCGGTCAGCCGGACCGCGTGGCGACCAAGCTGGGCGGCGGCCGTATCCGCTACGCCTTCACCGACGCGGCTCTGGCCAGCATGGGCGCGACCGCCGTCGATCAATCGATTGAAGTCGTGCGCCGTCGTCTGGACAGCTCGGGCACCAAGGAAATCGCCATCACCCGCCAGGGCGCGGACCGCATCGTCATCCAGGCGCCGGGCCAGAGCGATCCGGCGGAGCTGGAGCGTCTGGTGGGTCGTACGGCTCAACTGACCTTCCAGATGGTCGACACCTCGCCGACGGGGCTGAACGACGCCCTGGCCGGTCGCGTGCCGCCCGACGCAGAATTGTTGGTCGACGATCTTGGCACTCCCTATCTGGTCAAGCGCCGCATCCTGGTCTCGGGCGAGAACCTGACCCGCGCCGGCGTCGGCGCCGATCAGAACAACCGCCCGGCCATCGACTTCCAGTTCGACAGCCAGGGCTCGCGTCGTTTCGGCGAGGCGACGGCCCAGAACCTCGGCAAGCCCTTCGCCATCATCCTGGACGGCAAGGTCATTTCGGCGCCGACCATCCAGTCGGCCATCACCGGCGGGCGAGGTCAGATCACCGGCAACTTCACCATCGCTTCGGCGTCTGAGCTGGTGAATCTGCTGAACGGCGGCGCCCTTCCGGCGCCGCTGAAGGTCGAGGAACGCCGCGTCGTCACCGCCGAGCTGGGCGCCGACGCCGTGGCTGCGGGCGCCTTGTCGACCGCCCTGGGCTTCGCGGTCATCGTGATCTTCATGATCCTGGCCTACGGCTTCCTGTTCGGCGGCATTTCGGTGATCGGCCTGATCCTGAACGGCATCCTGATCGTCGCGGCCATGTCGCTGACCCAGGCCACGCTGACGCTGCCGGGGATCGCCGGTCTGATCCTGACCTTCGCCGTGGCCGTTGACGCCAACGTGCTGATCTATGAGCGGATGCGCGACGAGGCGCGTCAGGGACGTTCCGTGGTGGCGTCGATGGATGCGGGCTTCAACCGCGCCATGGGCACCATCATCGACGCCAACCTGACCACCCTGGTGGCGGCGCTCATCATGTTCATGTTCGGCGCCGGGCCCGTGCGCGGCTTCGCCTGGACCCTGACCATCGGCGTCTTCACCTCCGTCTTCTCTTCGGTGCTGACGGCCCAAGTCCTGCTCGGCTATTGGCTCAAGATCGCCAAGCCGAAGAAACTGCCGATCGCGGAGTGATGTCGATGAAGGGTTGGCCTCTTATCAAACTGCTGCCGCACAAGACGAACTTCCAGTTCGTCAAATACGCCAAGGGCTTCGCCGTGCTGTCGGCGATCCTGACGGTGGCGGCGATCATCGGCTGCTTCTATCCCGGCCTGAACCTTGGCATCGACTTCCGGGGCGGCGCCTCGATGGAAGTCGCCAAGCCCGCAGGTCAGACGCTGGAGCTGGACAAGCTTCGCGGGGCCGTCAGCGGTCTGGATTTGGGCGATGTTCAGGTGCAGGGCATTGCGCGACGCGACAGCAACCTGGACGACGGTTCGACCGCCATCGTCCGCTTCCAGGTGCCCGATAACGAAGACCAGACGGCCGTCGTTCAGAAGGTCGAGGGCGCGATCAGCGAAGCGGTCGGCGACGTCGCCTATTCGGGCGTCAGCGTCGTGGGCTCCAAGGTTTCGGGCGAACTGCTGACCAACGGCGTGATGGCCCTGCTGGTGGCTGTGGTGCTGATGTTCCTCTACATCGCCTTCCGCTTCCCCTGGCAGTTCGGCATCGGCGCCGTGGCGGGCCTGCTGCACGACGTGGCGTTGACCTTCGGCCTGATCGTCGCCTTGCGGATGGAGTTCAGCCTGAACCTGGTCGCGGCCCTGCTGACGGTCATCGGCTATTCGATGAACGACACCGTCGTCGTGTTCGACCGCCTGCGGGAGAACTTGCGCAAGTACAAGGTCATGCCTCTGCGCGAGGTGATCGACCTGTCGATCAACGAGACCCTGTCGCGAACCATCATCACCGGTCTGACGACCGTGATCGTGCTGATCGTCCTGGCCGTCTTCGGCGGCGAGGCCCTGCGCGGCTTCTCGATCACCCTGGCCTTCGGCGTCGTGATCGGCACCTTCTCGTCCATCTATGTGGGCGCGCCGATCATCCTGCTGTGGGGCGTGGATCGCAGCGGCGGCGGCAAGGCGGACACGACTCCGGTCAAGTTTGGCATGGCCAGCCGCCCGTAAAGGCGTCGCCTGCGTCTGAACCACGGCCCGTCTTCCGAAAGGGAGGCGGGCCGTGTGCGTTCTGGGGCTTGATGCGGGCGCGTCGATGGTCGAAGGGCCTGTCGCCATGACTGTTGATCTTGATGCCCAGGTTCGCGCCGCCGACCTCGACCGCTGGCTGGCCAGCCGCTTCGTCGCAGACGAACAGGCGCGCGCCGATCTGATCGCCCTCTACGCCTTCGAGGCGGAGCTGTTGGCCATTCCGACGCGCGTGACCCAGCCGCTGTTGGCCGAGATGCGCTACGCCTGGTGGGGCGAGCAGATGGAGGGCGTCTTCACCGACACGCCCCGCGTAGGCCATCCGGTGCTGGAGGCCCTGACGGCGACGGTGACGCGTCATGGCCTGGAGCGGGCGCCGTTCGACGCTTTGATCGAGGCGCATATCGGCCGCGTGCATGGCGAGCCACATGATCTGGACGCCTTCTATGTCGGCCCCATGCAGGCGGCGGTGCGTATTCTGGCAGGCGAGGGGCATGAGGCGTCGGCAACCGTCGCTGGACGGCTGCGAGGCCTGGCCCAGACCGGACGAACGGATGAGGCCCAAGCCGCGCGCGCTGAGGCCAACCAAATGCTTAGGACGTTGCCCGTCGCGGCTTTCCCTGCCGTGGCCGCCGCGACGTTGATGCGCGCGGATGAACCCGAAGCCTTCAAGCGGTTGCGCCTGTTCTGGGCCGTCTTGCGCGGGCGTGTCTGACGCATTGCGCTAGATCTCAATATATTAGTTATTGCTAATTTAGAAGCATGGCATATATTGGCGCCATGGTTGATCTCGAACGTATGGGACTGGAGCGCTTTCAAGCCAGCGCGGGCGATGCGTCCCGTCTGCTGAAGGCCCTGTCAAACGAACATCGCCTGATGATCCTGTGCCAGATCGGCGAGGGCGAACGGCAAGTGTCCGATCTACAGGTCGGTCTGTCGCAATCGGCGCTGTCGCAGCATCTGGCGCGTCTGCGCGAAGATGGTCTGGTCAGCACGCGCAAGAGCGGCACCGCCGTCTTTTACCGCATAGCCGATCCCGCCGCCCTGAAGGTGATCGGGGTGTTGGCCGAGATTTTCTGCCCGCCCGAGGCGCGTTGAGCGCCGCCTCTCTCCTAAGGAAAAAACGATGAATACGCTGATCTCTCTGACGCCCGCCGATGTCGCCGCCCGTCTGAAGGCCGGTCAGGCCGTTCTGATCGATGTTCGTGAGCCGGACGAGCACGCACGCGAACATATTGCCGGCGCCGTCGCCGCGCCGCTGTCGGCTTTTGAGAGCGCCGATCTGGGCCTCAAGCCCGGCGGCGACGTGATCTTCATGTGCCGCAGCGGCAACCGCACGGCGGGGAACTGCGACCGGCTGGCTGCCCGCATCGACGGCCCGGCGCACGTTCTGGCGGGCGGTCTGGATGGATGGAAGAAGGCGGGCCTGCCGGTCGTCGCCGACCGCAAGCAGCCGCTGGAGCTGATGCGTCAGGTGCAGATGGCGGCGGGCGGCCTGATCCTGTTGGGCGGGGCGCTGGGCGTTATGGCCCACCCTGGTTTCTGGGGGATCAGCGCCTTCGTCGGCGCGGGCCTGTTCGTGGCGGGCGCGACCGGATTCTGCGGCATGGCGCGCTTGCTGGCGGTGATGCCCTGGAACCGCCGGATGAAGCGAGCCTAGGCCTCCAGCGCGCCGATCAACCGGGCGAGCAGGGCGCTCAACGCGGCCTGCTCGTCGCGCGACAGGTCGGCCAGCATGGCCTGGCTTTCGGCCATGTGCAGCGGCATCAGCGTGTCGATCAGGTCGAACCCCTTGGCTGTCAGCCTAACCAGGGAGGCGCGGCGGTCGCTGGGGTGGGGCATGCGCTCGATCAGGCCTGATTTCTGCAGCCGGTCCAGCCGCGCCGTCATGCCGCCCGACGACATCATCGTCGCCTCATAAAGCGCCGTCGGCGTCAGGCCATCCGGCGAGGGCGCGCGCCGCAGGGTGGCCAGAACATCGAATTCGCCATGCTGAAGCCCGTGGCGAGCGTAGAGCGGCGCCTGCCGCTCACGCGTCACCAGAATGGAGGCCTCGTGCAGACGCCCAAGCGTCTCCATGGCCAGCAGGTCGAGGTCGGGGCGCGCGACCGCCCATTGGGCGGCGGCGCGGGAAGCGCGATCGGTCATTGTCTTGACATCAAGATACTTGATGGCGAGGCATTATCGTCTTCCGCAGCCGGTGTCACCTCGGATGGATCAGTCGAACGCCCCGCAACCTTCGCGCAGCGCGGGTCTGCTGTTGATCGCGGCCATCTTCGCCCTGGCGCTGAATCTGCGCCCGGCGATGGCGGCGGTCGGGCCTCTGCTGGATCTGATCGAAGCGGCGACCGGCATGGGTTCGACTACGGCCAGCCTGCTGACCACCCTGCCGGTGGCGATGATCGGCGTCGGCGCCTTGTCGATCCGTCCGCTGCGGCGACGGCTGGGCGAGCGCAAGGGCGTCCTGTTGGGCGCCGTCCTGATCGGCTTGGCCTGTCTGGCGCGTGCGGTCTTTGACGGGACAGCTGGTCTGATCGCCAGCGCCGTGGTGGTCGGCGTCGGGGTGGCCCTGATACAGGCCCTGGCGCCCGTGGTCGTCAAACGGGCCTTTCCGACGCGTTTCGGCACGGTCATGGGCGTCTATACGACCGGCATCATGGGCGGCGCCGCCGTGGCGGCAGCGACGGCGGCGGGACTGGCCGAGGCGGTCGGCTGGGCTGGAGCCCTAGCGTTGTGGGCGGTCCCGGCCTTTCTGGCGGCTGTTGTCTGGATCGTCGCCTCGCGCGTCCCGGCGGCTGAAGAGCCGAACCGCGCGGCCATAGCCGAAGGAACCCGCCCCGAGGTTCCGTTCTGGAAGCAGCCCAGGGCCTGGGCGTTGGTCCCGATCCTGGGGCTGGGCACCTCGGCCTATACGCTCGTACTGGCCTGGTTGCCGCCCTATTACGTCGACATGGGGCAGACACGCGCGACGGCGGGCTTTCTGCTCAGCGGCATGACGGGAGCCGAGGTCGCGGCGGGCGTGCTGGTGTCCCTGTTCATCGCGCGTTTTCCCGACCGGCGCGGGCCGATGCTGATAGCGGTGGCTCTGGCGCTGGTTGGGCTGGCCGGACTGGTGCTGACGCCGGTCAGCCTGGCGGTTCCGGTCATGCTGCTGCTGGGGCTGGGTATCGGGGCGGTGTTTCCGCTGACCCTTATCCTGGCCATGGACCAGATCGACGACCCGGTGCGATCGGGCGATCTGCTCGCCTTTGTTCAGGGCGGAGGCTACATCATCGCCAGCCTGTCGCCGCTGGCGGCCGGGCTGCTGCGCGACCGCCTGTCGGACCTCAGCCAGGCCTGGATGCTGATGGGGCTGGGGCTCGTCGCCATGGCCCTGATGACCCTGACCTTCAGGCCCGGCGGCGCGAAGCTGCGTTAAGCCGCCGCGTCCCGCCAGGCTTTCAGGGCGTCCAGCGCGCGGATGCTCTGCAGCCGCTTCTTGGCGCGGCCGCGTTCCTTGGGGTGAATGCGCTTGCCGTCCTCATCGACCTTGGGCGCCTCCAACGGCGGCAGCAGGCCGTAGTTGATGTTCATCGGTTGGAATTTGGAGCCTTCAAGGTGGCCGCCGGTGATGTGTTCGACCAGGGCGCCCATGGCCGTTTCCGGCGGCGGCGGCGTCAGATCGCGGCCCAGCGCCTGGGCGGCGGCCAGACGGCCGGTCAGCAGGCCCATGGCCGCGCTCTCGACATAGCCCTCGACCCCGGTCACCTGGCCGGCGAAGCGCAGGCGCGGAATGGCCTTCAGCCGCATCTGCTTGTCCAGCAGCTTAGGGCTGTTCAGGAAGGTGTTGCGGTGCAGGCCCCCCAGACGCGCGAACTGGGCGTTCTCCAGACCAGGGATCATGCGGAAGACGTCGGTCTGGGCGCCGTACTTCAGCTTGGTCTGGAAGCCGACCATGTTGAACAGGGTGCCCAGCGCATTGTCCTGACGCAGTTGCACGATGGCGTAGGGCTTGACCGTCGGGTTGTGCTGGTTGGTCAGGCCGACGGGCTTCATCGGGCCGTGGCGCAGGGTCTCGCGGCCGCGCTCGGCCATGACCTCGATCGGCAGGCAGCCGTCGAAATAGGGGACGTTCTCCCACTCCTTGAAGTCAGCCTTGGGGCCGTCCAGTAGGGCGTCGATGAAGGCTTCGTACTGGGCCTTGTCCATCGGGCAGTTGACGTAGGCCGCCTTGTCGCCGCCGGGGCCTTCCTTGTCATAGCGCGACTGGCGCCAGGCGACGTCGAAGTCGATGCTGTCGGCGTGCAGGATCGGCGCGATGGCGTCGAAGAAGCTGAGCGATTCCTCGCCCGTGGCCTTCAGGATGGCGTCGGCCAGGGCGGGCGAGGTCAGCGGGCCGGTGGCGACGATGACGTTGTCCCAGTCTTCCGGCGGAATGCCCGCGATCTCTTCACGCACGATGGTCACGAGGGGATGGGCTTCCAGCTTGGCCGTGACAGCATCCGAAAAGCCGATGCGGTCAACCGCCAGGGCGCCGCCCGCAGGCACCTGATTGGCGTCGCCGGACGCCATGATCAGGCTGTCCAGCGCCCGCATCTCGGCGTGCAACAGGCCGACGGCGTTGAACTCCCAGTCGTCCGACCGGAAGGAGTTGGAGCAGACCAGCTCGGCCAGGCCCGTGGTGTGGTGGGCGTCGGTCCGCACCTGCTCCGGCTCGTCCCGGCGCATTTCGTGCAGGATGACGGGCACGCCCGCCTGGGCGATCTGCCAGGTCGCTTCGGATCCGGCGAGGCCTCCGCCGATGACGTGGATGGGGCGGGGAGTGGAAGACGCGTTCGACATGGCGGCCTAATAGCCTCGTGGACGTCGCCTGTCATGCAGCGGCGTGCGGTCAAGGCTGTCGGAGGGCGGCGTTGGTCCTTATAAGCGGCGACGGAGGCTGTTCATGACCCATGGATTCCAGATTGATGTGGCGCTGTCGGACGGTTTTCACCTGATCCGGCGTCGCCCTGGCGATGTACTGGCCTGGGGCGTCATCCTGGCCTTGCCCGTCATGTTGTCCGTCATTGTCATGATCGACCTGTTCATGACGATCGGTCCCGAAGCGATCGCCGAGGATGCGGACCCCAGCCCGCAGGCGCTCGCAGCCATGATGCGGATGCAGGCCTGGTCCATGCTGATCAATGTGGTGCAACTGATCGGCTATGTGCTGATCATCGCCGCCATTGGCCGCGCCGTGCTGTGGCCCGAGCGCGCGCCGGGTCGCTTCTTCGATCTTCGCGTCGGCATGGATGAGGCGAGGGTGGCCGTGGCCGGCCTGGCCGTCATGGCGGGCTGCTATGGCGTGATGCTGGTCGTTGTTCTGCTGGCTTTCGCCTTTGGGGCGGCCTTCTGGATGGTGTCTGAAACGGCGGCCGTGATCATGGGCGTGGCGGTGGGACTGGCGGGGATCGTGGGCATTGTCTGGGCGGCTCTTCGGACATCCATGATCATGCCGCTGAGCATCGCTTCGCAGGACTTCGCCTTCGTGTCGGGGTGGAAGATGACGAAGGGACGAGTCGGCGTTCTGCTGGGCCTGTTCGCGGCGACCATCGCCATCACCCTCGTAATCCATGTGCTGTTTCTGGTCGTAGCCGGATTGATCGCGCTGGGCGTCAGCATTCCCTTCTGGCCCCAGTTGGCGGCATGGGTCGAGAGCGCACAGGGCGGGGTTCCTGACTTCAACCTCGGCGTGGCCGTGGCTGTGGGCGTTGCGGCCTTTGTGATGATCGCGATCTACTATGGAATCATCGTCGCCATCTGGATCGCGCCCGGCGTGTCGGCCTGCCGGCAGATGCTGGCGACGCAGAAACAGGACGAAACCGGCGCAGCTGCGTTAAGCTGAGCGAGAATCGAGGAGCCAGCATGAGTTTCAACGCCACCGAATCCGCCTTTGAGGGCTTCCGTCTGGCCCGTCGGGCGCCGATGGCCCTTCTGGCTTGGGCCGCGGCCTATATTGCCTTCTTCGCGGTCTTCTTCGCGGTGGCGGGCGGCAGCCTGATCAACATCATCAACCTGGCCGAGCAGATCGAGCAGAGCGCCGAACCGTCGATGAGCGACCTGACCAGCCTGGGGCAGGCCTATGGCGCCATGATGGGGCTGGCCCTGCCGCTGTCGCTTCTGTTCAGCGCCGTGCTGACGGCGGCGGTGGCGCGTTCCGTCATCCGGCCTGAGGAAAAGCGGTTCGGCTATCTGCGCCTGGGCCGCGATGAGTTGCGTATCCTGGGGGCCACCCTGCTCGTGGCGCTGCTGATGTTCGGCGTCGTGATGGGGGGAACGGCGCTGGTGAGCGTCTTCGTGGGGCTGGCCGCCAGCATGGGCGCGCCCTTCCTGATCCTGCCGGCGGTGCTGGCGGGGCTCGGGGGCGCGGCGGTCGCCGTCTGGCTGGCCGTGCGTCTCAGCCTGGTCGCGCCGATGACCTTTGCGGAGCAGAAGATCGCCATCAAGGAAAGCTGGGCCATGACCAAGGGCCGCTTCTGGCCGCTGCTCGGCATGGCGGTGCTGGCGGGCGTCATGTCCATGCTGGTGGGACTGTTGGGCTCCATCGTCATTGCGCCGCTGAACCTGATCTTCGGCGGTCTGGAGAGTCTGGCGGGGGCGGAGACGACCAATATCGCCACGCTGCTTGTGAAGTTCTGGCCGGCGCTGCTGGTGTGGGGCGTGGTCAACGCCCTGCTGTCGGCGGCCCAGGCGGCCATCATCTATGCGCCGTTCTCGGCCGCCTATCTGGGCATCAAGGGCGTGCAGCGCGTCTGATCCGAGACGGCATCGCCGGAAATGAAAACGCCGCGCTCCGATAGGGGCGCGGCGTTCTTTTCAGATCAGGCGCTCTTGCGGGCTTTGGCGCGCTTGGCGGGCGCGGGTTCGGCGGTCAGGGCGGCGATGCGGCCCTTGCGGCGTTCCTCGTGCCGGTCCAGCACCTCCTTGAGGTAGCGGCCGGTCCAACTGGCGGGGTTCGCCGCGACCTGTTCCGGCGTGCCGACGGCGACGATCTCGCCCCCGCCGTCGCCGCCTTCGGGGCCGAAGTCCAGCAGGTGGTCCGCCACCTTGATGACGTCGAGGTTGTGCTCGATCACCACGATGGTGTTGCCATTCTCGACCAGTTCCTGCAGCACCTCCAGCAGCTTGCGCGTGTCCTCGAAGTGCAGGCCGGTCGTCGGCTCGTCCAGGATGTAGAGCGTCTTGCCGGTCGCCCGTTTCGACAGTTCCTTCGACAGCTTGACCCGTTGCGCCTCGCCGCCCGACAGGGTGGTGGCCGGCTGGCCGACCTTGACGTAGCCCAGGCCTACGCGTTCCAGCGTCAGCATCTTGTCGCGGATCGACGGCACGGCGGTGAAGAAGCGCGCCGCCTCTTCAACCGTCATGTCCAGAACGTCGGATATGCTCTTGCCCTTGAAGACAATTTCCAGCGTCTCGCGGTTGTAGCGTTTGCCCTTGCAGACGTCGCAGGTGACGTAGACGTCGGGCAGGAAGTGCATCTCGATCTTGATGACGCCGTCGCCCTGGCAGGCCTCGCAGCGGCCGCCCTTGACGTTGAAGCTGAAGCGGCCGGGGCCATAGCCACGCGCCTTGGCCTCGGGCAGGCCCGCATACCAGTCGCGGATGGGTCCAAAGGCGCCGGTATAGGTTGCCGGGTTCGAGCGCGGAGTGCGGCCGATCGGCGACTGGTCGATGTCGATGACCTTGTCGAAATGCTCCAGCCCCTCGATCCGGTCGAAAGGGGCGGGGGCGTCAGACGCATTGTTCAGACGCCGTGCAGCGGCCTTGTAGAGCGTCTCGATGGTGAAGGTCGACTTCCCGCCGCCAGAGACGCCGGTGATGCAGGTGAAGACGCCGACCGGGATCTCGCCCGTGACGTTCTTCAGGTTGTTGCCCGTGGCGCCCGAGACTTTCAGCATCCGCTTGCGGTCGATGGGGCGGCGGCCTTCGGGCGGCAGCTCGATCTCTCGCGCGCCGGTCAGGTACTGGCCGGTCAGGGAGTTGGGGTTGGCCATGACCTCGGCGGGGGTGCCCTCGGCGCAGACCGTGCCGCCATGGACCCCGGCGGCGGGGCCCATGTCGATGACATAGTCGGCCGTCAGGATGGCCTCCTCGTCATGCTCGACCACCAGGACGGAGTTGCCGAGGTCGCGCAAGCCTTTCAGGCTGTCCAGCAGACGGGTGTTGTCGCGCTGGTGCAGGCCGATGGACGGCTCGTCCAGCACATAGAGGACGCCGGTCAGGCCCGAGCCGATCTGCGAAGCCAGCCGGATTCGCTGGCTTTCGCCGCCCGACAGGGTGCCGGACGAACGCGACAGGTTCAGATAGTCCAGCCCGACGTTGTTCAGGAAACGCAGCCGGTCGGTGATCTCCTTCAGGATGCGTCGGGCGATCTCGATCTGCTTCTCGGTCAGGCCGTCTTCCAGGGTTGAGAACCACAGGAAGGCCTTGGAGATGGACAGGTTGGAGATGTCGGCGATGTCCTCGCCCCCGACCTTGACCGCCAGAGCCTCGGGTTTCAGGCGCTTGCCGCCGCAGACCTCGCACGGGGTTTCGGACTGGTAGCGGCCCAGCTCTTCGCGCACCCAGGCGCTGTCGGTCTCGCGCCAGCGGCGCTCCAGGTTCGGCAGGACGCCCTCGAACGGCTTGGAGACCTCGTATTTGCGGGCGTTATCGTCATAGACGAACTTGATCTTGTCGCCGCCCGAGCCGCGCAGGATGACGCTCTGCGCCTTCTCCGGCAGGTCGCGCCACGCCTTGTCCATCGAGAAGCCGTAGTGCAGCGCCAGCGATTGCAGGGTCTGCGTATAGAGCGGCGAGGGACCGCGCGCCCACGGCGCCACCGCGCCCTTGTGCAGGGTCTTGTCGCGGTCGGGGATCACCAGATCGGCGTCGAAGGCCAGCTTGACCCCCAGGCCGTCACAGGTCGGACAGGCGCCGAAGGGGTTGTTGAACGAGAACAGCCTGGGCTCGATCTCGCTGATGGTGAAGCCTGAGACGGGGCAGGCGAACTTCTCGGAAAAGACGATCCGGCGCGGCTCTTCGCCTTCGGGCGCGCTAGCCCATTCCGCCGTGGCTATGCCCTCAGCCAGACCGAGTGCGGTCTGGATGCTGTCGGCGTAGCGGCCTTCAAGGCCTTCTTTGGTTACAATGCGATCGACGACAATATCGATGTCGTGCTTGAACTTTTTGTCGAGCGCGGGAGCGTCCTCGATGGCGTAGAATTCGCCATCGATCTTCAGCCTCTGGAAGCCCTGACGCTGCCACTCGGCCATTTCCTTCTTGTACTCGCCCTTGCGGCCGCGAACGACCGGCGCCAGTAGCAGGATACGCTCGCCGTCGGGCAGGGCGGTCAGCTTGTCGACCATCTGGCTGACGGTCTGGCTTTCAATCGGCAAGCCGGTGGCGGGCGAATAGGGCACGCCCACGCGCGCCCACAACAGGCGCATGTAGTCGTGGATCTCGGTGACGGTGCCGACGGTCGAGCGCGGGTTCTTCGATGTCGTCTTCTGTTCGATGGAGATGGCCGGGGACAGGCCCTCGATCAGGTCTACGTCCGGCTTGCCCATCAGCTCCAGGAACTGGCGCGCGTAGGCCGACAGGCTCTCGACATAGCGGCGCTGGCCCTCGGCGTAGATGGTGTCGAACGCCAGCGAGGATTTGCCCGACCCGGACAGGCCGGTCATGACCACCAGCTGCTCGCGCGGAATGTCGAGATCGACGCCCTTGAGGTTGTGCTCGCGGGCGCCGCGAACGCGGATGAAGTTGTGCTTTTCGGTCATGGAATCCGGGAACGCGGAAGACCCCGAAACGGTCCGGGGCGACGACGCTATATGGGGATCAATTCGCCGGAAACAGCAAGAACAATATGAGAACTTTAGTCTGCTTCAGGCGCCCACGGCGTTTCTGAGCGGCGATAGCGTTCGCCGGGGCCGACCAGGACGCCGTGGGCGTTGGCGACGCCCAGCTCAAGGCTTTCGGCGATGCGGCGGGCGCGGACGATGAAATGTTCGGCGGCGACGGGCGGGCATAGTTCGCGGGCGGTCGTCTCGAACAAGCCTAGCCAGTGATCGAAATGACGCGCGTCGATCGGCAGGGGCAGGTGTTTGGGCATGGGCCGCCCCTGATAGACGCCGGTCGACAGGGCGACGGACGACCAGAACAGCTTCATCTGCTCCAGATGCGGACCCCAGTCGTCGATGCGGGCGGCGAAGATCGGGCCGATAAAATCATCCTCGCGCACCTTGGCGTAGAAGCCTTCGACCAAGGCGTCGATCATGGTCTCGTCGATGCCCGTTTCGGCGCGGATGCGGGCGACGGCGGCTTCGCGACGGGCGGCGGCTTGGGCCCGGTCCGGCGCGGGACGGTCGATGCGGAAGGCGACGGGGCGGTCGGGCGTGCTCATATCGGCAAGATAGGAAGCGGCGTCGCGGAAGGCCATGACGCCGATTGTCCAAGGCGTCCCGTCGCTGCATTGCGAAAGCTGCGCCGCAAATTGGGGGTTGCGTTACGAAACGTCCATCCCCATCCTTCACTCAGCCAACGCATCAGTGAGGAGGCGCGACGATCATGATCAGCACCCTGGAAATCGGTTTCGCCCTTTCCGTGCCGCTGCTCGTGTTCGCCTATGTCCTCGCTCAACCCAAGCCCAAACCGGTCCGCATCCGCGCTCGTGACGCTCAACAGCGTCGCGGCCCGCACGCCTGACGGTAGAGGCCTTTTCGACAATCTGACGCTCGCTTTCGGGCGCGAACGCACGGCCGTCGTGGGCCGCAACGGCGTGGGCAAGACCACGCTGCTGCGCCTTGTCGCCGGTCTGGCTGAGCCTGCCGAGGGCGCGGTCGCGCGCTCTGGAACGGTCGGCTGGCTGGCGCAGGCCCAGACTCCGGCTGATGACGAGACTGTGGCTGATACGTTGGGCGTGGCCGAGCCTCTGGCCGTCCTGCATCGCGTGCTGGCGGGGGATGGTTCGCTGGATGACATGGCCGAGGCGGACTGGACGCTGGAAGAGCGGATGCAGGCGGCTCTGGCCGAGGTCGGTCTGGCCGATCTGGCGCTGGATCGCCGCACGGCGGACTTGAGCGGCGGCGAACAGACGCGGCTGCGGCTGGCGGGCCTGAAGCTGGCCGCGCCGGACCTGCTGGTGCTGGACGAACCGACCAACCATCTGGACGCCGAGGCCCGCGCCATGATCGCCGATGTTGTGGCCGGATGGCCGGGCGGGGTGGTGTTGGTCAGCCACGACCGCGCCCTTCTGCGCCGCGTGGACCGCATCGTGGAATTGTCCAGTCTGGGCGCGCGGGTGCATGGCGGCGGGTGGGATCTGTATGTCGAGCGCCGCGACGCCGAACGGGCCGCCGCCGAACGCGATCTAGAGCAGGCCGAGCGCGCCATCGGCCGCGTGCAGCGCGAAAATCAGGCGGCGCAGGAGCGTCAGGCTCGGCGCGACCGCGCGGGCAAATCGGCGCGCGCCAACAGCTCTGATCCGAAGATATTGCTCGACGCTCAGGCCCAGCGGGCCGAGGAGAGCGGCGCGCGCGGCCAGCGCCTGGCCGAGCGCAAGCGTCAGGCGGTCGAGGCGGAATTGGCCGAGGCGCGCGAGCGTGTCGAACGCGTGCGCCAGATGGCCCTGGCCATGCCGTCGACGGGCCTGCCTGGCGGGCGCACGGTGCTGAACCTGAGTGATGCGGTCGCGACGGCCGATGACGGACGCCGCTTGCTGGGGCCGCTTTCGCTGCGTCTGACCGGGCCTGAGCGTGTCGCTGTGATCGGGCCCAACGGGGCGGGCAAGACGACGCTCCTGAAACTGATAGCCGGCTTGTCAGAGCCTTCGTCGGGGACGGTCGAGCGGCCGGTCCGCGCGGCTCTGCTGGATCAACAGGCGGCCATGCTGAAGTCCGACGAAACCCTGGTGGACGCCTGGCTGAGGTTGAACCCGCAGGGCTCGCCGAACGCCGCGCGGGCGGCTCTGGCGCGCTTTCTGTTCCGCAATGTGCAGGCGGACCGACGTGTGGGCGAACTGTCGGGCGGAGAGCGTCTGCGCGCGGCGCTGGCCTGCATCATGACGGGCGCGGAGCCGCCGCAGCTGCTGGTGCTAGACGAACCCACCAACCACCTGGATATCGATTCCGTCGAGGCGGTCGAGGCCGCCCTGTCAGGCTATGACGGCGCCTTAGTCGTGGTCAGCCACGACGCTGATTTTCTGAAGAATCTGGGCGTCAAACGGACGATCGTGCTGAAGAACGGTCAACTCCAGCCCTCGACCACGCCCTGACGGCGGCCGCGGATCGCGGGGGTGTTCAGCGTGGTGCGCGGCTCGGCCTCTGCCCGGCCGAACAGCCAGCCCTGGCCATGGGTGACGCCCAGATCGTGCAGGGCGTCGGCGACCTGATCCGTCTCGATCATCTCGGCGATGGTCTCCAGCTCCAGCGAGCCGCACAGCTCGACCAGATGGGCGACCAGGGTGCGGGTGCGGGCGTCGATGTCGATATCGCGCACCAGGGCGCCGTCGATCTTCACCGCATCCACCGACAGGCCGCGCAGATAGTCGAATGAGGCCGAACCTGCGCCGAAATCGTCGATGCAGACCTTGATCCCGGCGTTGCGCAGAGCGCCCAGGCGCCGGTCGGCGGCGGCCAAATCGGCCAGGGCTGCGGTCTCCGTCACCTCGACCATCAGGCGACGTCGGTCGTCGGGCGCCGAGGCGGTCATCTTCAACAGGGCGGCGACATAGGCGTCGTTCGCCAGGGACGCACCCGAGACGTTGACGGCGATCTTCAGCAGGCCGCCGCCCGGCTCGCGCAGGCGGCGCACCGCCTTCTCCGCCACGGCCAGGTCGAAGCCTTCGATCAGGGCCAACTCCTCGGCCATGCGGATGGCGGCGGCGGGGCCTGATCCCTTGCCGAAGCGGGCCAGGGCTTCGAAATGGTGCACGGCCCGTGTCTTCAGGTCGACGATGGGCTGGTAGTAGAGGGCGAACTCGCGGTCGCGCACGATGCTGCGGAAACGGTCGGCGTCCTTCAGCGTGCGTTGCAGGGAATCGGCGAAGGACAGTTCGGGCTGATCCAGCCCGCCTTTCTTCAGGCAACCCTCGATGGCGAACCGCATGGCGCGCAGGGCCGAAGCCGCGTCGCCGCCTAGAGCGCTCTGCGTCGCGACAGCGGACAGGGCCAGACCCTCGGCCTGACCGGCCTTCTGCATTTCCGCCGCAAGGTCGCGGGTATCGTCCAGGCTGCGGATCAGGGCGTAGCGATCGGACGTCAGCTGACCCGCGCTGGCGCCGTCGTGCGAGGCGGCGTTCAGAGAGGCGCCGATGCGGCTGTGGACGCGTTCCAGCGTGGCGGGATCGACGCCCTGCAGGCCGTTCACGTCGATGAAGGCCAGCGCCAACCGCTGCAGGGCGCCGGCCTCGCCGCCTGCTAAACTTGCGCGGGCATGATTGAGGAAGCCCTCGGCGTCTCTGGTCGGGGCGCCGGCGGGCAGGGGCGCGTCCTCGACGACGAAGGGCTCGCCTTCATAGGACAGGGCGCAGGATTGCGCCGGGGCGATGTCAGGCAGGGCGAAGGCGCGCAGGGTGGCCCGACGCATGCGGCCGTCGCCGCAGTCGACCAGAACTTCGGCAGCCGGGCTGCGCTGGCCTGGACGCAGCTCTGCCAGCAGGTTCTGAAGAACGGTTGCGCTGTTGATCGACAGGCGATCGCTGAGGGGATGGCCGACCCAGGCGGCCGTCTGCTGGCCCGCGACGGCGCCGGAACCCAGGGCGAAACGCACCACGCCGTGCTGATCGACTTCGATCAGGGCGTCGGCGGCGGCGAAGGCCAGGCCCAGGAGGCGCGGGGTCAGGTTCATGCCGAAGCCATAAGACGCAGGCTGTTAAGGAATAGCGACGGCTGGGGTCAGGCGGTGCGATTCAAGGCTACGGCCCGCCCGTCGCCCTGCATGGCCTGGCCCGAAGCGCCGTAGCCCACGCCCTGCGCGCGGGCGCCCGCCACCTCGGCCGCGATGGTGCGGACCAGACCTTCGGAAACCTGGCGCGCCGCTTCCACGGTGACGGCGTGTTCAGCCAGCACCGTTTCAAAGGCCTCGGTCGCCCCGATCAGGGCGCGGCGGTCAGGCTCCGGGGCGATGGCGATGGCGGCGGGATTGGCTTTCACCTGCGCCGACTCGCGACGATAGATGTTGGCCATCTCCTGCGTCTGGGTCATGCCCTCATTCAGATCCTGAGCGCGGTGGGCGCGCAGCGCTTCCATTTCCAACGACAGTCGCTCGGTCAGATCGCGGGTCAGGCGCGTCAGATGCTGCACGCGTAGGGCGGCGGTTTCGACGTCGGCGGTCATGCGCCTTGCTCCTGCATCTTGATCATCTGGGCCAGAACGCTGTCGGCCAGGCCGACGCCGCCCGCCTTCACCGTCTGCTGAGCCATGGCGTCGACCAGGAAGCCGCGCCAGGCGGCCTCGCCTGCGCCGCCGCCGAAGGGAGCCTCGGTGCTGAGGCCCTCGAACATGGGCTTCATCATCTGCGACAGGAAGCTGGCCTCGAAGGCTTCGGCCGTGCGGCGCATGGCTTCGAGATTCTGCGGCGGGCCGGGGCGGGCCGGGGTGTCGGCGCGCAGCAGGCCCGGAGAGACGGCGAGGGGGGGCATCAGATCACCTCGATCTCGGCCTGGAGGGCGCCGGCGGCCTTGATGGCCTGCAGGATGCTGATCATGTCGCGCGGGCTGACGCCGAGGGCGTTCAGGCCGTTGACCAGGGTGGAAAGCGAGGTCGAGCCGCCGACGATCCGCATCTGGCGGCCGGTTTCCTCGGAGATGCTGATGTCCGACTGGGGCACGACCACGGTCTGCCCGCCGCGGCTGAACGGCTCGGGCTGGCTGACCAGAGGCGTTTCCTGGACCGAGACGGTCAGATTGCCCTGGGCCACGGCGACGGTGGAGATGCGCACG
>WPCJ01283664.1_pt1 | contig 18957 bp, 20 predicted proteins | sample 5399831 | NCBI WGS metagenome assembly WPCJ01 (sample SAMN12869470, study PRJNA574797) | sludge metagenome | isolation source: wastewater treatment of pH10 | place: China:Beijing | collected 2019-05-20 | reverse complement strand
GCATCGCCGGCACCAGCGTGGCCGCAACAGCCTGCGCCTGCGCCGCGGTCGTCATCGGCACGGCTGCGGCCTGCGGCTGCGCCGGAGCGGTCTGCGGCATGGCGGGCGCCAGTGTCGCGGGCTTGGCACCTGCATCGTTCGCGAGCGCCGTCGTCAGCGCCTGTTTGAGCACGACAAGTGCCGCCTTCATGTCCGGCATTGCGCCGGAGGCCGGAGCGCCCTTGGTAAGCGACGCTTCGAGAAACAGGCCGGAGTTCTGAAATGCTGACTTCACTTCATCGCCGGTGAGCTGCGTATCGAGCGGTGGTCGCTGGGCCAGCACCTGAGCGATGGCCTGCTGCAATTTCGGCGGCAGGTTCTCCAGCGATGTCGCCGCGCCGAGATTGGCGAACAACGCCGAGAGACTTGCCTGTTTGGTGACAGCCCCCAATGCAGCCTGCGACACAGCCACGGCTTCAGGCGCGGTCAATTGCGCCTTGGACGCTGCCAGTGTCGTCAGCAACGTGGCGGTCAGATCGGATGTCGATATGGCAGCAGCGCGGGCCGCCGCAGCCTGCTGCGGCAGCACGGCGAGACGAATGCCCTCGGCTGTCTGCGATACGGCAAGCTGCAGCGCCTGCCCGGCCTGCAGCGGGACCTGGGTCTCCACGTCGATAGCCTGGCCGGCAATGGAGATGCGCGCCTGGTTGCTGGACGAGACTTCAAGCACCCGCGCGGCAACGACACTGCCGGGCTGAAACGCGACATCGCGCGCCACGCCTTGCGCGGCGACGAGGGACGGAATCGCATTGACGGTAACCGACATGGCTGCACCCGAGTCTGGTGCAGCAACCTAGGTTAAGCGGCGTTAACTTCCGATTAAGCGGCGCCAGCGCCGAGCGCTCGCAGGACGGCGACGGCGCCCTCGAAATCGACCTTGCGGGCAGCCCGGCGCGCCGCTGCTTCCTCGTCGAGGCCCCATTTCTCTGCGTTCCAGTCTTCGTCCACGAAGGCTGCGGCCCAGACTTCATCCGCGCTCAGCCGACCGCGCAGCAGGGCCAGCGCGAGCAAGGCCGAGCCGGTGATCGTTGTCACCATATGCAGCGCAGCGACACGCCATGGATCGCTCGGCAGCGCCTCGCGCGCAGCTGCGAGCGCCTGCGCCGGCTGGCTCACATGCATCACACCCTCGGCCAGGATGAAGTGAGCGCCCAGTTCCTCGGCCGCCCAGAACAACACGGGATCCCATGCCGCCGCCTCACGCGCGATCAGCGCATCCGGATGCGACGCGCGATAGAACAGCAGATCCGAGCCAAAATACTTTGCGATATCAGCGCGCACCGCGGCGATCTGCTCTTCGGTCGAGATCGCATCGAGCACGCTGTTGGCAAGCCGCGTCACCGGCATGCTCAAGGGATCGATGAATTCCTGCTGCGCGTCCCACTCTGCAGCCATGACATCCGAGATTGCGCGCATCGGCACGGTGAGCAGGTTGCGCGATGGCGTGCGGACAGTCTTGTCGTCGAGCGTAATCGCATGGCCGTTCGCATCCGCATTGATGCCGACACGCGTATAGAAGCGCTTGCGGCGTGACGCGCCGGCGGCCTTCTCCCGCGATTCCTGCACCGTGAAGCCGGGCTTGCCATAGACGTCGTCAAACAGTTCGCGCATCGGTCATCTCGATCCAGTTACTCGGTCGCAGTCTATGCGATGCCAACGCCGCGCGCGAGGCCGTCAGCGATTGGCGCAGGCCCGCGAATAGGCTGCGCGCTCATTGGGGCCAAGCCCGGCAGCCGCGCCATCCTGAAGGCATGTGGTGATCCGGTCGCCGAAGGATGGCCGCGCCTGCGGCACATAATTCTGCCGCGGCAGATCGCCCATCTTCGGCACCACGGGCACTTCGATTTTCGGCGGCGGCGGCGCAGGTGGCGGCGGCACCGTCAGTGCACTGCTTCCCGGCGGGAGCAGCCCCTGAGCGAGCAGCGGCGCAGCCCCCAGCATAAGGAACGCGCCCACGGCGATACATGTACGGCTTCGAAACATAGGGCTCATATCGTCACGATCTCCGGCGCGCTCAAGCATGTTTCCATCAACGCCGGAGGATGTGATCCGTTGCAGCGCGCCGGTGCTCCCAGCCCTCGCGCTCCAGCTCGGGCCGATCGTCCTCGACCTCGGCATAGCCGATGCAAAAATAGCCGATCAACCGCCAGTCACGGGGAACGTCAAGCGCCTCGACAATCGCACCGGGATCGAGGATCGATACCCAGCCCATGCCGATGCCTTCTGCCCGCGCTGCCAACCACATGGTGGTCACCGCGGTCACGACCGAATATTCCGCCATCTCCGGCATGGTGCGACGGCCGACGCCATGCCCGACTTCGGTACCGCGATCCGCGAAGACCGCCAGATGCCCCGGCGCCTCGCACAAGCCCGCAAGCTTCAGCCGTGCATAAAGCTGCGCGCGTTCGCCGTGATAGGCGCCCAGCGCCTCGGCATTGCAGGCGGAGAAATTATCCTGCACGGCCTGACGCCGCGCCGGATCATCGACGATGACAAAGCGCCATGGCTGGCTGTGCCCCACTGACGGCGCCAGACATGCCGTTTCGATCAGCCGCTCCAGCGCGCCGTCCGGCAGCGGATCGCTGCGAAAGCGCCGGACATCGCGGCGCCACACGAACAGATCGTGCAAGCGCGTGCGAAACTGATCGTCGAATTGCGGCAAGGCCTAGTCTTCCGGCGCGTTTTCGATCGGATCGAAGCGGTCGTGTTCGAGCGCCAGCAAATTCCACGACTGCAGCATATGCGGCGGCAGCGGCGCCGTGGCGTCGATCACACCGCCGCGCGGATGCGGAATGATGATGCGGCGCGCCAGCAGATGAAGTCGGTTCTGCAGCCCGCCCGGCAACTGCCAGTTCTCGATGTTGAAATATTTGGGATCACCGACGATGGCATGGCCGATATGGGCCATATGCGCGCGCAATTGATGCGTGCGCCCCGTTACCGGCTTCAACGACACCCAGGCGAGCTTCTGACCCGAGGTCTCGACCACCGCATAGTAAGTCACCGCATGGCTCGCGCCGTCGTCGCCATGCTTGGCGACGCGCATGATGGTGTCTTCCTCGTTTTCTTCCTTGGCGAGATAGGTCGAGATGCGGCCCTGCTTCGGTTTCGGCACGCCGGCGACCAGCGCCCAGTAAAACTTTCGCGCGGAACGTTCGCGGAAGGCGCCGGTGAGAAACGAAGCCGCGAATCGTGTCTTGGCGATCAGCAGGCAGCCCGACGTCTCGCGATCGAGACGATGCACGAGGCGCGGCTTCTGGCCCTTGGAGTCGCGCATCACCTCCAGCATCATATCCACATGACGCGTCATGCCCGAACCGCCCTGCACGGCAAGGCCGGCAGGCTTGTTCAGCACCATCACGTCAGCATCCTCGAAGATCGTCATCGCCTTCAACGCATCGAGCGTTTTCTGCGCGGCTTCCGAGAGCACGCCGACGGTCTTCGGCGCATCGAGCTTGAGCGGCGGGATGCGAACGGTCTGCCCGGCCTCCAGACGATCCTTGCTGTCGGCGCGTTTGCCGTTCACGCGCAGCTCGCCTTTACGGACGATGCGCTGGATGTGTGAGAATGACAGGCCGGGAAAGCGCGCTTCGAGAAAGCGATCGACGCGCATGTCGTTCTCGTCGGGCGTGACGATCACGGTCTGCACATTGGTCGGCATGATCGCCGGCTCGACTTCGGCCCTGGCCGGCTTCTCGATCACAGGTTCAGGCTTTCGCGAACGCGACGGGCCACCGGCAAAGCGCGTTGGCGCCTTGCTTCCGGTGCGTGCAGCGGATGGCCGCTCGCTCCGTTCCGGGCGTTCCGATCGTTCAAACCGTTGCGGACGCTCGGACCGTTCGAAACGTTCCGGGCGCTCAGTGCGCTCAAACCGCTCCGGTCGCTCGGACCGTTCAAATCGCTCGCCCTTCTCGGCAGCACGCGCCCGCGGCGGACGTGCACTCGTGGCCCGCTCCGCATCGCCGCGCTCGGCCCGGAAGCGTTCGCCCTTCGCAACGGCACTCTTGGCAGGCGTTCTGGCAGGCCCCTTGGCTGCCTTCTTCGCCGCCGCCTTGGCCATCGTGGCGCCCGGCTTGGCGCGTCCCGAACGGCCACCGCCTCCGGTGCCACGTTTGGCGGGGGATCTCGTATCGCGGCGGCTCATCTGTAACTCCAGGGGAAAGTCAGTCCGTAGCGCATCTACCGACCTGGGTCACGGTCAAATCGCCCATTGGCGCAAACCTTCGGGTTCCGCCCGCCCGATTGCCAGCGTCAGCGGCGGAAACCACCATACGGGGACTGGCCTGACAGCAGGCGCGACGTCGCGGAGCCATCGTCCAACTGCTGTTGGGTGAAGCTACCCTCGAGCGACAAAGTGACATTCGGAGCCGGCTGAAACGCGATGCCTGCGCGCGCCCTGTATCCGGTCGCGATGCTGGTATCGGAACTGAACGGCGCCAGCGCGGTGCCGATACCCGGGCGGTAGTTCAGGGTGTCGAAACCGGCAAAGACCGTGACGGGCAGATCTGCGGCGCCCTTAAAGGCGTAGCCGGCCGTCGTGCTCTGCGCGGTGAGCCCGCCGAAATCGCTGGTGGCGCCAGCCCAGCCGAGGCCCATGCGATCAAAACTGGCGGCCTCGCTGCGCACATATGCACCGGTGCGAAAATTGGACTTCCAGTCGCCATCATACGCAGCGCCGGCGTCGAAACCTGGGAAATTGCGATAGCTTGTGATGCCGGCATCGGACCAACCGCCGAGGCCAAACGGCCCATTTGGCACCCAGTACTGCACTGGCGCGGCCTGCTGAGCCCAAGCCGCCTGAGCGATCAAGCAGAGAGCGGCACCCATGACGGCGGCGCGCAGCGGTGGAGATGTGACAATCGACATCAGGCCCCCTACGCTTCTCTGCTTTTGGCGGCGCGCAGCTTCGCCCAGTAATCCAGCCGCTTGCGAATCTCGCGTTCAAATCCGCGCTCAGGCGGATCATAGAAGGTCTGGCGGCCCAGGGCTTCCGGGAAATAATCTTGGCCGGAGAACGCATCCGGCGTGTCGTGGTCGTATTGGTATCCGTCGCCGTAACCTTCCGACTTCATCAGCTTGGTCGGCGAGTTCAAGATGTGCTTGGGCGGCAGCAGCGAGCCGCCCTCCTTCGCCATCCGCATTGCCGCCTTGTAGGCCATATAGGCGGCGTTCGATTTCGGTGCTGTGGCGAGATAGATCACCGCCTGCGCGATGGCGAGTTCGCCTTCGGGATGGCCGAGAAAGTCATAGGCATCCTTGGCGGCGTTGCAGATCACGAGCGCCTGCGGATCGGCAAGACCGATATCCTCGACCGCCATGCGCACCACACGCCGGGCGAGGAACAGAGGGTCTTCGCCCGCGTCCAGCATGCGGCACAGATAATACAGCGCCGCATCGGGATCGCTGCCGCGCACGGATTTATGCAGAGCCGAGATCAGGTTGTAATGGCCATCCGCCGACTTGTCGTAGATCGGCGCACGGCGCTGCAGGATGTCCTGCAACTGCACGGCATTGAACACTTCATCGGTCCGCGCCGCGCGCCAGATCTCTTCCGCCAGCGTGAGTGCGGCACGGCCATCGCCGTCGGCCATGCGCACCAGCACGGCGCGCGCCTCGCCATCCAGCGGCAGCTTGCGGCCTTCGATCTTCTCGGCATTGGCGAACAGCTTTTCGATCGCATCGGCATCATGCGAATGAAACACCAGCACGCGGGCGCGCGACAAAAGAGCGGCATTGAGTTCGAAGGACGGGTTCTCGGTGGTGGCGCCGACCAGAACCACGGTGCCATCTTCCATCACCGGCAGGAACGAGTCCTGCTGTGCCTTGTTGAAGCGGTGCACCTCGTCAACGAACAGCAGCGTGCCCTTGCCCATCTGGCGCCGTGCACGAGCGGCGTCGAACACCTTCTTCAAATCCGCGACGCCGGAGAACACGGCGGAGATCTGCTCGAACTGCAGCTCCGTCGCATCCGCGAGCAGCCGCGCGACCGTTGTCTTGCCGGTGCCGGGCGGCCCCCAGAAGATCAGCGAGCCGAGCGTGCGCGTCTCCAGCATGCGCGTCAGCGCACCGTCGGGGCCAAGGATGTGATCCTGGCCGACGACATCCGCAAGCACGCGCGGCCGCAGCCGCTCCGGCAGCGGACGCGGCGCGTCCTGCTCCATCCCGGCTGCGGCGAACAGATTGGCTGATGGTTGCTTCGGGCTCATCCGCCGAGTGTGACGTTGATCTGCTGGCCGCCACGCACGACGACGATGCGCCATAGCCGCGCGCCATCGCGCGTCACCTTTTCGAGATCGCTGGTCTTGGCGATCTTGACGCCGTTGACCGCGAGGATGAGATCGCCCTTCTGGAAGCCCACATTGGCTGCCGTCGCACTATCCGTGAGATCGGTGATCACAACACCCTCGACGCTGGAATCCAGCCGCAGCTCATCGGCCAGCGCGGGCGAGATATTCGCAACCTTCGCGCCCTGGAACGGCGAGCGCCCCTTCAGCACGATTTCATCGCGGCCAGTGTCCGGAGCCGCCTCGAGCGCAACGGTGAGCTTCACCGGCTTGCCGCCGCGCTGCACATCGAGCTGCGTGGTGCCACCAAGCGGGCGCGTCGCGAAGCGATATTCGAACGCATTAGGGTCATCGATCGGCTGATCGTCGATGGCGGTGACGAGATCGGAAACCTTGAGGCCCGCCTTGGCCGCAGGACTGTTCGACGTCACATTGACGACCAATGCACCCGACGGCGTCTTCAGGCCGAGCGTTTCGGCGATATCAGGCGTGACATTCTGCAGACGCGCACCGAGCCACGGGCGCTTCACTTCCTTGCCGCCGCTCTTGGCGGAAGCGACGACGACGCGGACCATGTTGGCGGGAATGGCGAAGCCGATGCCCTGCGAGCCACCGGAGCGCGAGAAGATCGCCGTGTTCACGCCGACCAGCTTGCCGGTCATGTCCACCAGCGCGCCGCCGGAATTGCCGGGATTGATCGCGGCATCCGTCTGGATGAAGAACTGATAGTCGGTGATCCCGACCTGGGTGCGCGCCAGCGCCGAGATGATGCCATGCGTCACCGTCTGGCCGACACCAAACGGGTTGCCGATGGCGAGCACGACATCGCCGACTAGCAGATCGTCGGAATTGGCAAAATCGAGCGTCGCGAATTTTTCCTTGCTGTCCTTGATGCGCAGCACCGCCAGATCGGTGCGACTGTCCTTGAGGACGATCTCGGCTTCGAATTCACGCTTGTCCGCAAGCGAGACCTTTACCTGATCGGCGCCCTCGATCACGTGATTGTTGGTCACCACCAGGCCCGATGCATCCACCATCACGCCCGAGCCGAGCGAACGCTGCATCTGCTCCGGCTGCATGCCCTGCCCGCCGAAAAAGCGACGGAACAGCGGATCGTCGAGCAGCGGATTGCGGTTCTGCACCGTCTTGGCCGCATAAACATTGACGACCGCCGGCTGCACCCGCTGCACGATCGGCGCGTAGGACAGCTTCATTTCCGTGGGCGATGTCGGGACCCGGCGATCTTGTGCAACAGCCGGCGCGAGCACGGACGACAGGACGATGGCGCACAAAGCGGAAGCGGTCGCGGCGTTACGGAAAAATAGGATCATCGGGGCCTCTTTGCGGAAATCGCGGCGAATATAGGCTGCTGAGCAGGGCAATAGAAGGGCAGGAACTAGCTTGCGTCCGCCGGCACATCCTTCTCCACCGGCGCTTTCTTGCGCGGCTGGGGCGTTGCGGCCGCGACCTGTTTCTGGCGCATCTTGTGCGCGTCGCCCCACTTCTTGAGCGCATCGATCACCGGCCGCAATCCGAGCCCGGTTTCCGACAGTGCATATTCGACCCGCGGCGGGACCTCGGCATAGACCGTCCGGACGATCAGCCCATCCTCTTCTAGCGCGCGCAGCTGCTTGGTCAGCATGCGCTGGGTGATCCTTGGCATCAGCTTGCGCAGCTCGCCGAAACGCAGCCGCCCCTGCTGCAAATGATACAGGATCACCCCCTTCCATTTGCCGTCGATCAGATCGAGCGTCACCTCGACCGGACAGCCCGGCCCGTTGCCGAAATCACGCCGTTTCATCGCAGATGTCCAATAGTATCCATTCGGTGACTATATCCCTGAAATGACAGTACTTGCAATTATTGTCGCCTCGGGACACCTCTTCGGGACATTCCCGCCAGGAGCTATGGAGCGCCCCCAATGAAGGCAGTCGGCTACACCCAATCCCTCCCGATCGACGCAGTTGACGCGCTGGTCGATTTCGAGGCCCCGAAGCCGGAACCGACCGGTCGCGACATCCGCGTATCGGTGAAGGCGATCTCGGCCAATCCCGTCGATTTCAAGGTGCGCAAGCGCGCGGCGCCGCCGGCCGGCGAAACCAAGATCCTTGGTTATGACGCTGCCGGCATCGTCGATGCTGTTGGCCCCGATGTGACGATGTTCAAGCCCGGCGACGAGGTGTTCTATGCCGGCTCGATCCAGCGCCAGGGCACCAATGCCGAGTTCCATCTGGTCGATGAGCGCATTGTCGGCCGCAAGCCCTCCTCGCTCTCCTTCGCGCAGTCTGCGGCGTTGCCGCTCACCGCGATCACCGCCTGGGAACTGCTCTTCGACCGGCTCGGCGTCGCGCCCGGCAAGAGCCTTGATCCGCGCACGCTGCTGATCATGGGCGGCGCCGGCGGCGTCGGCTCCATCCTGATCCAGCTCGCACGGCGCCTCACCGGGCTCACCGTGGTCGCGACCGCGTCACGGCCGGAGACCGTCAAATGGTGTGAAGACCTCGGTGCTCATGCCGTGATCGATCACAGCAAGGCGCTGAAACCGCAGATCGATGCGTTGAAGCTGCCGCCGGTCGCGCTGATCGCCAGCCTCACCGCGACAGACCATCACTACAAGGCCCTCGCCGATCTGATCGCACCGCAAGGCAAGTTCGGCCTGATCGACGACCCCACCGAGCTCAACGTGGCCGCCTTCAAGGGCAAGGCCGTCTCCGTACATTGGGAGTCGATGTTCACACGCTCGTCATTCCAGACGCCCGACATGATCGCGCAGCATCATCTCCTCAACGATGTTGCCGACCTCATCGACAAAGGTGTGTTGCGCACGACGCTCGACAAGACCTTCGGCACCATCAACGCAGCGAATCTCAAGCGCGCGCATGCGCTGCTCGAATCCGGCAAGTCGCACGGCAAGATCGTGCTCGAAGGCTGGTGAGCGCGTAACGCGAAACGACAGTCGCACGCAAGGCAACATTCGCTGCGGCAGCGCACCTACAGGTGCACTGCCGTTTTAATTTAGCTAATTTAGATAGCAATTTTTATAAACAAAGTGTGCCCACAGGGCGACACATGCGCTGCCTTCGGCCCTGCGGGTTAGCAGTTTTGCAGAACTGTCACAGACCGCGCCTAGTTATGCCGCGAGCTCTCTACCAAGGCTCGCTTGCACGGAACGAAATTCTCGCTGGCAACACTCAGTGAGCAGGCTCGTTCCGCAAGATCACAAACAAAGCTTTGAACGCATCACCACCTGCGCAGCAATTCGCGGGGCGTGACGGGTTTTGTCTTCTATAACGGGGATATCTATGTCTTTCACGACGAACAAATTCTTGGGCACCGTCGCCGTGCTCGGCGCGCTGGCCGTCTCTGGCCAGGCACATGCACAGACCACCAACGATGACGTCGCCGCGCTGAAGGCGCAGCTCCGCGCTCTCGAGAAGAAGCTCGACAGCGTTCAGAAGCAGGCCAATGCCACGCAGAAGCAGCAGGCGAGCTTCGTCAATGCCAACGCCGCCATGCACAAGAAGGCCGTGCCGTTCATCGACGCCACGCTGACCATGCCGGGCAACCGTCCGACCTTCTGCACCGGCGACGGCGCCAACTGCGTCGCCATCACCGGCCGCATCCACTTCGACGCCGGCGCATATTCGTTCTCGCCGAAGTCCGGCACCACTTCGCCGCAGACCGTCAATGACGGCATCAACGCCCGCCGCGCCCGTCTCGGCCTGATCGGCACCTACAACAAGGACTGGGAATACGGCCTCGTGATCGATGCCGGCGGTACGACCGACGGTCAGGCCGTGCTCAACAACGCCTATGTCGCCTATAAGGGCATCAAGGGCATGTTGATCCAGGGCGGCTACATCGACGTTCCCTACACGCTCGATGAAGCGACGTCGTCGAACAACATCCTGTTCATGGAGCGCGCTGCTTCGCAGGTGCTCGCCGTCAACCTCGCCGCCGGCGACTTCCGCTCGGCCTTCGGTGGTCAGGTGTTCGACAAGAACTACTGGGTCGGCGCTTACGTCACCGGTCCGACGACCGGCGCCGGCGTCAACCACAGCCAGCCGCAGCCGCTCGGCGCGACCTTCCGCGCGGTCGGCCTGCCGATCAACAACGAGATCGCCACCGTCCTCGTCGGTTTCGACGCCCTGTATCTCGCCCAGACCGGCGGCGCGACCAACAACACGCTCGGCATGAGCGATCGCGTTGAAGTCCGCATCGATCCGGCCACCAGCGCGCTGCTCAACACCGGCACCATGAACTTCGTCGACAGCGCACGCGTGCTGAGCGGTGAAGCTGCGGTCAAGTACGGCAGCTTCATGGCTTCGGGCGAATATTTCGACTACAGCATCCAGCGCAGCAACGGTCTCGGCAACCTCAGCTTCAATGGCGGCTACGGTCAGGCCAGCTACGTCATCACCGGCGAACAGCACAAGTACAGCACGTCGGCTGGTGCGTTCGGCGGCATCGCCCCGGCCCGCCCGGTCAACTTCGCGACTGGCGATCTCGGCGCCTGGGAACTCGCCGTGCGCTACAGCTATGCCAACCTCAACGACCTCACGGTCGTCGGTGGCGAGCTGAAGAACACCACGGTCGGCCTGAACTGGTACGTCAACAACAACATGCGCTTCATGTTCAACTGGATCCACGGCACCGTGGACAAGGTGAACACCGCTGGCGTGAACAACGGCGCCGACTACGACGTGTTCGCGATGCGCACCCAGGTTGCCTGGTAACAAAGCCCGCCTGGCAAGCGCGACGCGCTTCAGTAACCTCCAGGCTACGGGGCTGAATGCCCTCGGCCCTGAACGAATAAAGGCGGCGCTCCGGCGCCGCCTTTTGCTTATGAGAACGGCGCGATCTTCGCGATCAGCGAGCCGGCAACGTTCGGACGAATGCGGCGATAATCGATCAGCGCGCCTTCAGCGAAGACGCGCCGCCAGTCAGGCGATCGTCTGGACGATGCCACCTTCGGCACGCAATGCGGCGCCATTGGTGACCGAAGCTTCCTTCGACGAAACGAACACCACCATATTGGCGATCTCATCCACGCTGGCGAAGCGCTGGATCAACGAGGTCGAGCGATGCTGCTTGACGAAGTTCGACGCGGCTTCATCGAGCGACTGACCGTTCTGCTTGGCGAGATCCTTCACGAAGGTCTCGACACCCTCGGACATGGTCGGGCCCGGCAGCACGGAATTCACCGTCACCGCCGTCCCCTTGGTAAGTTCGGCAAGGCCGCGCGAGATGGCGAGTTGCGCCGTTTTTGACATGCCGTAATGGATCATCTCGCTCGGGATGTTGAGGCCGGACTCCGACGAGATGAAAACGATGCGACCCCAGTTTCGCTTCAGCATGCCCTGCATGTAGGCGCGTGACAGACGAACTCCCGACATGACATTGACGTCGAAGAAGCGCTCCCAGTCTTCATCGGGAATATCGAAGAAGCCCTTGGGTTCGAAGATGCCGGCATTGTTGATCAGGATATCGACATCAGGCAGCGCGGCTGCCAGAGCCTTGCAGCCCTCGGCGGTCGAGACATCGGCAGCGACGCCCTTCACCTTGGCGCCCGGGATGGCCTTGCCGATCGCAGCGACCGCTGCGTCCACCTTGGCTTGATTGCGGCCATTGACCACGACCTCAGCGCCGGCGCCGGCAAGGCCTTTGGCGATGGCCAGGCCAATGCCTGCAGTGGAGCCTGTGACGAGTGCAGTCTTGCCGGTGAGATCGATCTTCATGGGAAGCTCCGTGAGTGAGGATGGAGCTGATATTGGAACGCGGTCGTTGCGCCGCAATGACGCTCACGCGGCGGTGACAATGGAGCGGAGCTCAATCCGGGGATGTCGAGCTGGCTGAAACTGCTGTCCCCGGGTTACGCTTTGCTCCATCCGGGCTACAAACAAAAAACGGCGCCCGAAGGCGCCGCTTTCCGAATTCAAACTGCCTTGCAGCTTACGCTGCGTCGGCCTCCGAGCCCTGCACCGGGCCCGAGTCCTTGCCCTTGGCATCTTCGTCGCGATCGACGAATTCGATCACGGCCATCGGGGCGTTGTCGCCGTAGCGGAAGCCGGCCTTGATGATGCGGGTGTAGCCGCCCTGACGATCAGCATAGCGCTTGGCCAGCACGTCGAACAGCTTGCGGACCTGATCCTGGTCCTTCATCTCGCTGATGGCCTGGCGGCGCTTGTCGAGGCCGCCCTTCTTGCCGAGGGTGACGAGCTTCTCGACGATCGGGCGAAGCTCCTTGGCCTTCGGCAGCGTGGTGACGATCTGCTCGTGCTTGATCAGCGACGCGCACATATTGGCGAACATCGCCTTGCGGTGTTCGGCGGTGCGGTTGAGTTTGCGATGAACCTTGCCGTGACGCATGGGAGTAGTCCTCTATTCAATTGCCGCGACGGTTCGTCGGGACATCATGTTGCAGGTGGGCCGCCTGCGTTCGCCCAGAACATGGCCGGGGTTACCCGGCCTTGTTCGACAGTTGCTCAGTAGTGGTCTTCGAAGCGCTTGGCCAGCTCGTCGATGTTCTCCGGCGGCCAACCGGGCACTTCCATGCCGAGATGCAGACCCATCTGGGCCAGCACTTCCTTGATTTCGTTCAGCGACTTGCGGCCGAAGTTCGGGGTACGGAGCATCTCCGCTTCCGACTTCTGCACGAGGTCGCCGATATAGACGATGTTGTCGTTCTTCAGGCAGTTTGCCGAACGCACCGAGAGCTCGAGCTCGTCCACCTTCTTGAGGAAGGCCGGGTTGAAGGCGAGATCCGGGATGACTTCCTGAGCAACTTCCTTGCGGGGCTCTTCGAAGTTCACGAACACGTTGAGCTGGTCCTGCAGGATGCGCGCAGCATAGGCCACGGCGTCCTCGGGCGTCAGCGCGCCGTTGGTCTCGATGGTCATGGTGAGCTTGTCGTAGTCGAGGATCTGACCCTCACGGGTGTTCTCGACCTTGTACGACACCTTGCGGACCGGCGAGTACAGGCTGTCGATCGGAATCAGGCCGATCGGCGCATCTTCCGGACGGTTATGCTCGGCAGCGACATAGCCCTTGCCGCCCGACACCGTGAACTCCATGCGGATTTCGGCGCCATCGTCGAGGGTGCAGAGCTGCAGGTCGGGATTGAGAACGGTGATGTCGCCAACGGTCTGGATGTCGCCAGCGGTGACGGCGCCAGGCCCCTGCTTCTTCACGACCATGCGCTTCGGGCCTTCGCCCAGCATCTTGATCGAGATATCCTTCACGTTCAGCACGATGTCGGTGACGTCCTCGCGCACACCGGCAATCGAGGAGAACTCGTGCAGCACACCATCGATGTGCACCGACTGCACGGCAGCGCCCTGCAGCGACGACAGCAGGATGCGGCGCAGCGCGTTGCCGAGGGTCTGACCGAAACCACGCTCGAGCGGCTCAGCGACGAGGGTCGCGAAACGCGAGGGATCGCTGCCAGGGGTCACCTGCAGCTTGTTGGGGCGGATAAGCTCTTGCCAATTTTTCTGGATCGTCACTGGGTCACCCATGGCCATCGAAATCTCTGGCTTGGAGATCGCGGAGAAAGTCCGCGTAAAACTACGTCGAACGCGATTACGGGCGGCCGAGCCACCCGCAATCCAGATAGTTAGTAATTAGACGCGACGGCGCTTGCGCGGGCGGCAGCCGTTATGCGGGATCGAGGTCACGTCACGGATCGAGGTGACGGTGAAGCCTGCGGCCTGCAGCGCGCGGAGAGCCGACTCACGGCCCGAACCCGGACCACCAACCTCGACCTCGAGGGTGCGCATGCCGTGTTCCTGCGCCTTCTTGGAAGCGTCTTCAGCAGCGACCTGCGCGGCATACGGGGTCGACTTGCGCGAGCCCTTGAAGCCCATCGTACCGGCCGAGGACCAGGCAATGGTGTTGCCCTGCGCGTCGGTGATGGTGATGGTGGTGTTGTTGAACGACGAGTTCACATGCGCGATGCCCGAAGCGATGTTCTTACGTTCGCGACGACGGACGCGGGCGGCTTCCTTTGCCATGGTAGACCTTTCTAGAGATATCAACGCCGCCGTAGTGCCAGCGGCTACACCGGAAAAATGCAAACGACGAACAGGGAGTAGCGAAGCTGCTTCGCCACTCCCTGCCCGCTGAAAGCGCTAAATTACTTCTTCTTGCCTGCGATGGCCTTGGCCGGACCCTTGCGGGTGCGCGCATTGGTATGCGTGCGCTGGCCACGAACCGGCAGGCCGCGACGATGACGCAGGCCGCGATAGCAGCCGAGGTCCATCAGACGCTTGATGTTCATGCCCGTCTCACGACGGAGATCGCCTTCGACCAGATAGTCGCGGTCGATGACTTCACGGATCTGGAGCACTTCGGCGTCGCTCAGCTGATTGACGCGGCGCTCCGGAGTGATCTTCACCTTCTCGATGATATCGGCAGCGTTCTTCTGGCCGATGCCATGAATGTACTGCAGCGCGATCAGAACGCGCTTGTTGGTCGGGATGTTTACACCGGCGATACGGGCCACAACTTCTCTCCTGTCACCAGCCGATCATGAACTGGCATTATCTTCAATTTGTCGGGCGGGCATTCACAAAACGCGAATACGACGCCCGTCCCTCAACTCAGTGGGGCCCGGCATCGTCTGGAATCTTCCGACTGGATGAGGGCCGTATTTAGAGACTCGACTCAGTTACGTCAACCGCCCCTAGCGCTTGGCTCGCTTTTTCGCGAGCTTTCGCACGGACTTGACGGTCTTCTTGGCAGCCTTTTTGGCGACCTTCTTGACCGCCTTTTTCACCGTTTTGGCCGCTTTTTTGACGGCTTTCTTGGTGGATTTCGTGGTTTTGGCCTTGGATCCTGTCTTGGAACCCGCTTTGGCAACCTTCTTCGGCGCCGCTACGGCCTTCTTGACCGCCTTCTTGGCGACCTTTGCCTTCTTGGCAACCTTGGCTTTCTTGGCCGGCGCCTTCGCAGCCTTTGCCGCTGACTTGGCCTTACCCGCTGACTTGGCCTTGGCAGCCTTCTTCGGCGCGGCAGTCTTCTTGGCCGACGCCTTCCGGGCAGCCCGAACTGGCTTGGCCGAACCGCCATCGGCGAGAATCGCTGCCAGGACGCGGTCGATCTCCAGCGTCACTTCATCGATACTCATCATGCCATTGATGGTCACGAGCTTGCGCTTCTCGGAATAGTAATCGATCAGCGGCTCGGTGGATGCACGATAGGCAGCCAAACGCTTCGACAGCACTTCCGGCTTATCGTCGGCGCGTACGGTCTCGCCGCGCGCCGTCATTTCGGCGACGCGGGTTTCGACACGCTCCAGCAGTGCGCTCTCATTGACGCGCAGCTCGACTGCCGCGTCGAGATTCAGCCCCTTCGACTTCAACAGCACGTCCAGCGCTTCGGCCTGCGGGACCGTGCGCGGGAAGCCATCGAGGATGAAGCCGTTGGCGGCATCCGGCTGTTCGATGCGATCCGAAATGATGCCGATCACCACCTCGTCGGGCACCAGGCCGCCTGCGGCCATGATGTCCTTGGCCTTGAGACCGACCTCGGTCTCTGCGGCGACTGCTGCACGGAGCATGTCGCCCGTGGAGAGCTGCACGATCCCGTGACGCGCCACGAGACGCTGTGCCTGTGTTCCCTTGCCCGCCCCCGGCGGCCCGAGAAGAATCAGTCTCATTTACGCCGGCCCCTCAGCTTCGACTTGCGGATCAAACCTTCATACTGGTGCGCCAGCAGATACCCCTGCACCTGGGCGACCGTATCCATGGTCACGCTGACCACGATCAGCAGCGAGGTGCCGCCGAAATAGAACGGCACGGCCGCGTAGGAGATCATGATTTCCGGGATCAAGCAGACGATCGCGAGATAGGCGGCGCCGACCACGGTGATGCGCGACAGCACATAGTCGATATATTCGGCGGTGCGCTCACCCGGACGAATGCCCGGAATGAAGCCGCCATGCTTCTTCAGATTATCGGCGGTCTCGGTCGGGTTGAACACGATCGCCGTATAGAAGAACGCGAAGAACACGATCAGCGAGACATAGAGCACCAGAAACAGCGGCCGGCCATGGCTGAGCTGAGTGGTGATCATCTGGAACCATTCCGGCCCCTTCCCCGCATTGAAGCTCGCGATGGTCGCGGGCAGCAGCAGCAGCGACGACGCGAAGATCGGCGGGATCACGCCCGAGGTGTTCAGCTTCAGCGGCAGATGCGAGGACTGGCCTTCGAACATCTTGTTGCCGACCTGGCGCTTCGGATACTGGATCAGCAACCGGCGCTGGGCACGCCCCATGAACACGATGAAGGCGATCACGACGACGGCCATCACGATCACGACCAGAATCAGGCCGGTGGACAGCGCGCCCTGACGGCCGAGTTCGAGCATGTTGGCGATCGCCGCCGGAAGCTCGGCCACGATGCCGGCCAGAATGATCAGCGAGATGCCGTTGCCGATGCCGCGCGAGGTGATCTGCTCACCCAACCACATCAGGAACATGGTGCCGCCGGTCAGCGTCACCGAGGCAGAGATCAGGAAGAACACGCCGGGCTCGCTGACCACATTGCCGGCGCTCTGCAGACCCGCCGCGATGGCATAGGACTGGAAGGCAGCCAGGATGACGGTCAGATAACGGGTGTATTGATTCAGCGTCTTGCGGCCCGCCTCGCCCTCTTTCTTGAGCGCTTCAAGCTGCGGCGACACGGTGGTCAGAAGCTGGATGATGATCGATGCCGAGATATACGGCATGATGTTCAGCGCAAAAATCGCCATGCGATTGATGCCGCCGCCCGCGAACATGTTGAACATGCCGAGGATGCCGCCGGCCTGCTGGCGGAACACCTGCTCCCATGCCGACGGGTCGATGCCGGGCAGCGGGATATAGGTGCCGAGCCGATAAACAAGCAGCGCACCCAGTGTGAACCAGATGCGCTTCTTCAGTTCATCGGCCTTGCCGAGGGCGGCGAAGTTGAGATTAGAGGCGAGTTGCTCTGCTGCAGAGACCATGTCGGACTTTCTCCCGCACCTCTCGAACCTGGGTGTCTGCGCAATCCAGACACCCGGCGAGGCCGGACGTTATTTGGTGCTCGGCATTACTAAAATCTACCCGAGTGCCGTGCAAGGCCGCCTGCGGACGCAGGCGGCGCGCAGGTCTCAGGCGGCCTCGCCGTCTTCCGCCTTGGCGGGCGCAAGGATGGTCACCTTGCCGCCGGCCTTCTCGATCGCCTCGATGGCCGACTTCGACGCACCGGCGACTTCGAGGTTCAGCTTGGCCTTGATCTCGCCACGGCCGAGCACGCGGATGCCATCTTTGGCGCGGCGGATCACGCCGGCTTCGACCAGCGAAGCTGCGGTGATGGTGGCCGACACATCGAGCTTCTTGCTGTCGATCGCGTCCTGGAGGCGGTCCAGGTTGATCTCGGCGAAGTCGAGACGGAAGATGTTGTTGAAGCCACGCTTCGGCAGACGGCGATGCAACGGCATCTGACCGCCTTCGAAGCCCTTGATGCGCACGCCCGAACGTGCGGTCTGGCCCTTGCCGCCACGGCCGCCGGTCTTGCCCTTGCCAGAGCCAATGCCGCGGCCGATGCGCATACGCTTCTTACGGGAGCCGGCGTTATCGGCGATATCGCTGAGCTTCATCGTTCTGTTTCCTGTTGCGTCCTGCCCTTCCGGAGCGGCCTAAAAGGCCATTTCTGCCGAAAAACCAGTGTCATCCTTGCGGCAACCATGTGGCCGGCTTGGGACGACGTGAACTACCTTAGTCCTCGACCACGCGGACGAGGTGCTGAACCTTGCTGATCATGCCGCGCACTTCAGGAGTGTCCTGAAGCTCGGTGACGCGGCCGATCTTGTTGAGCTTCAACCCGACCAGGGTCGAGCGCTGCGAGTGGTGACGGCGGATCGCGCTGGCGATCTGCTCCACCTTGATGGTTTTTGCGGCCTTGGCCATCGTACTACTCCGAAGTCAGGCTTACTCGGCAACCACTTCCGCATCGGCGCCAACGCGGCGCGACTGCAGGGTGGAAACCTTGAGGTTACGACGAGCGGCGACCGAGCGCGGCGAATCCTGATGCTTCAGCGCATCGAACGTCGCGCGAACCATGTTGTACGGATTCGACGAGCCGACCGACTTGGCCACCACGTCCTGGATGCCGAGCGTTTCGAACACGGCGCGCATCGGGCCGCCGGCGATGATGCCGGTTCCAGGAGGCGCGGTGCGCAGCACGACCTTGCCCGCACCCCAGCGTCCATCGATGTCGTGATGCAGCGTGCGGCCTTCGCGCAGCGGCACGCGGATCAGGCCGCGCTTAGCGCTTTCTGTCGCCTTGCGCACCGCTTCCGGCACTTCGCGAGCCTTGCCATGGCCAAAGCCGACCCGGCCCTTCTGGTCGCCGACGACGACAAGCGCGGCGAAGCCGAAACGACGGCCGCCCTTCACAACCTTGGCGACGCGGTTGATGTGGACCAGACGGTCCACGAACTCGCTGTCGCGTTCTTCGCGCTGCTCGCGCGGGCGGCCGCGGCCGCCTTCTTCTCTCGCCATTGTCTCTTTCCGTCACTTGCGCGGGCCCGCTTGCGCCAACCCGCTCGCTTCGAACATCGGAACGCCTCGGGCGAAGCGGAAACCGCTTCGCGTCGGGGCGCATCGACA
>WPCJ01129811.1_pt1 | contig 18960 bp, 15 predicted proteins | sample 5399831 | NCBI WGS metagenome assembly WPCJ01 (sample SAMN12869470, study PRJNA574797) | sludge metagenome | isolation source: wastewater treatment of pH10 | place: China:Beijing | collected 2019-05-20 | reverse complement strand
ATTAACTTTTCTATATTATATAATAATATTAGGAATTTCAGACTGGACTTATTTAGACTAAAATCTAATTACTACAATAATAAATAAGTTAGTATATTTTTCTGTGTGGCGGCTGGTCAAGCCATCCTTCACACTCCGCCTTATTCCAAGAGGCAGCACGAGATTATAGGAAATATACCTGGCACTTAATTTCTAAACGAGTTAATTTATGCAAAAATTTAAATTAACCCTCTATTTAATGTTAGAAAAAGTAAAAAGATATTTCTCAATTGAATTTGAAAACTATTTCGCTTGGATTCCGGTATTTTTAAGCTTTGGTATTTTAATTTATTTTGCGGTTCCAAATGATCCTCCTTTATATTTAAGTGCTGCACTTAATTTGATCTTGCTTTCCTTAGTACTTATTTCTTCTAAGAAATTTAATGTGTTTAAGACTTTACTTTTTTTATTTTGTATTTCACTTGGCTTCAGTTTGGTGGACCTGAGAACTGCTTATGTAAGAACGGAAACCCTCTCAAATGAGACAGCTAAACTATGGATAAAAGGCAGAGTTAGCCAAATTCAACATATGCAAACCGGAAAAAGGATAATGCTGGAGGATTTAAAAATATATGACAGAAATATAAAAAAACTGAATAAAGTTAGGATCAATGTAAGAAGTAATATAGAGAACTTAGATATCGGAGATATTATAAAAGTTCAGGCAGTGTTGCTTCCACCTCCTAAGCCGATTACCCCACATGGTTATGACTTTGCAAGATATGCTTATTTTAAGCAGTTAAGTGCAATAGGTTATGCAACTAATAGGATAAGAGTAGTTAAAAAATCTGAAGATTCTTTAATTTCTTTCTTTGCAAACCTTAGAAATAAGGTGGTTGAGCGAGTTAAGGCGAATCTTGATGAACCAATTGCAGGAGTAGCTAATGGAGTTTTAATCGGAGACTCAAGTTCGATTTCTAAAGATGATTATGAGATCGTAAGAGTTTCGGGTATTGCACATCTTCTGGCAATTTCCGGTATGCATATGGTGGTTGTAGTCGCGATTATTTTCATTAGCGTTAGATTTTTGCTAGTGAGGTGGGAATATCTTGCGCTTAGGGTAGATGCCAAGAAAGTAGCAGCGGTTACGGCATTGCTTGGGAGCACACTATACTTACTTCTTACGCTTGGGCCCGTTTCCGCACAAAGGGCTTATATCATGTCCAGTATAATATTGTTTGCCATAATATTAGATCATAATTCTTCAGCAATCAGGGCAGTTGCAATTGCTGCTATTATCATTTTAATTATAACTCCTGAAGAAGTTTTAAGCCCAAGCTTACAGATGTCTTTTATTGCCTCCCTAGCCCTTATTTCAAGTTTCAACTTTTTTAGTAAGTTTTTACTTAAAAATAAGAGCGGAATCTCTATTGCTATATTGAACTACTTTATATCTATAATATTCTCCACCCTCATAGCCGGACTCGCAACGGCACCTTTTATAATTTACCATTTCAATCAATTTTCTTCTTATAGTGTTTTGACTAACCTTATTGCAATTCCAATCAATGATTTTTGGGTGATGCCTTTTGGGTTACTGGCTTTACTTCTTATGCCTCTGGGATTAGAGCAAATTCCTATAACTTTAATGGGTTTCGGAATCCGCCTAATCTTTGAAGTAGCAAAGCTAATAAGTAACCTTCCTAACGCTTCTTTCAATGTGGTAAGCTTTTCTGATATTGGGATGTTTTTAATATACTTCGGTAGCATTGGTTTATTTATCTCTGTAACTCCTCTCAGAGTGCTATTTATCATACCGGTTTTAATCGGATTATTTTCAAAAAACCCTGATCTTAACCCAGATATATTAGTTGAAAGCACGGGAAAGTTATTTGCTGTTAGAATGGGAGAGGAATTAATCTTTTCCTCTAAACGAGGAGCAAAATTTACCCGTGAAGCATGGAAGCAGGCTTACATGCAAAAGGAATTGAAAACTCTAAAACAGATCCAACTCCCATGTTGTAGCTTAGAATCTTGCTTATATGAAAAAAATGGTAAGAAAGTATTTATCTATTCAAGAGGAGAAATAGCCTGTGATTCAAGTATAGATGTATTTATAAATTTAAGCAAAAAAGAGATTAGCTGCCCTAGAGAAACGAATATCATAACCTTAGATAACCTAAAGAAAGGGGGTAATCTTGTTATGTGGTTAAATCAAGACAATATAAAACTAATTTATAGCGGTTTAACGGGCAAGATAAGACGATGGCACTAAAGACTTATCGTAGGCTTTTTGCAGAATATGACTCGACTAGAGAAGTAAGCGAAGTACACGGCACGGCAGAACCCGAAATCGTACCAAATGTACATAAAGATTCGAGTACCGAAAGCTCAGGTTATACAAGAAGCCTACTCAATAATTAAGCCCATTGCTCTCTTATAAGCATCAAGTAAAGCTTCTTCCTCAGCAAGTTCTTCTCTTTTCATCTTGCGCACCCGAATAATTTGCTTCATAATTTTAGGTTCAAATCCGTTAGACTTAGCTTCTGCAAAAATATCCTTTACATGCTCGGAAAGTTCGCGCTTTTCTTGCTCTAATCTTTCGATTCTCTCAATAAATTGTTTTAAAACATCCGAAGCAATTCCACCTACAGCCATAATACTCCTTAAATATTGGTATAAAATTCACTTTGTTTATATTTTGTGATTAGAAACCTTATAACCACTCCGATGATTGCAGTCAAGGGGACAGCAACAAGAACCCCGACAAATCCGAATAATGCGCCGAGGGCAAGCAGACCAAATATAATCCAAACCGGGTGAAGCCCAACTTTATCACCTATCAATTTCGGAGTAATAAAATTACTTTCTGCTATCTGACCGAAAATAAATATTGCTACAACTATTGCTATATAACTTAAATTTTGGAATTGTAAGGCAGCAATTAAAACCGCAAGTACCACTCCAAATAACACCCCAACATAAGGGATAAAAGTAAATATGCCGGTTAGAATCCCAAGTGATAATCCTGACTCAAGCCCTAATATGCTTAAAGCTATTGCATAATAACACCCAAGTATTAGGCAAACATAAATTTGTCCTCTTAAATAACCTGAAAGAGTTATATCCAGATCCATTAAAAGCTGATTAGCAGAATCATGGAAACGGTGGGGGATAAGGGTCTTTATATTCAGCGGTATTTCTCTCCAGTCTCTAAGCACATAAAAAGTTACAATCGGAGTGATAAATAACAAAGAAATCAAATTTACCGCAACTAAACTTGAGTGGAAAATATCTTTTAGTATATTAACCGCAAAACTTACAATATATACGGAAATATTATTTAAGCTTTGTTCTATCTTATTTAAGTATTCTGGAGAAAAACCTCTTACTTTATAGGCAATGTTTGGTATCACATGTTCAGATAAGGAGCTTCTATATTGAACCAAAAAATCTATTATTTTTGATGTTTGGTTATACATCAAGGGTATAACCATCATTGAAATAAAGCAAAGAACAATAAAAAATATTAAGACTGCAATAATAGTACCTACAGTTCTCGGAACCTTAACTCGCTGAAGAGTTTTGACAAGCGGGTCTAAAAGATAGGCAAAAACCAATGCTACAACGAAAGGCATCATTATACCTTTTATGGCATATAATAAAAATCCCGCTCCTAAAAAACATAGCAAAAGTATAAGTGTTTTACCTTGGAGCATCTTAGTACCCTTTTTGTATTTCTTTATATTTATGATGGCTTGAGTGGCAAATTGCAATTGCAATTGCATCGGCTGCATCTGCTTTCTCTATCTTGGCTTGCGGTAGTAACAAATTAATCATTCTAATCATTTGTATTTTATCAGCACCACCATACCCGACAACAGCCTTCTTAACTTGTTTTGCTTGGTATGATACGGGGGAAAGCCCCTTGATCTCTAAGCTAAGCATAGCAACTGCTCTGGCTTGTGCAAGCTTTAACGAAGATTCAAAATTTGAATTCACATAAGTTTCTTCAATTGCCGCCATATCAGGGCTAAATTGTTCTATCACATTATTTAAGGTTTCAAAAATTAAAGCAAGCCGTGAGGAGATATTATTATTGACTTTAGTTTCTATTACACCAGAATCAATATACTGTATATTGCTGCCACAAATAGTAATAATACCCCAACCTGTCCGGTTCAACCCTGGATCGATACCGATTATTTTATTCTTCGTCATCAAGTTTTTTTAAAATTGTTTCTGGTAATTCAAAATTTCCTACTACGCTTTGCACATCATCATTATCTTCCAAGGCATCTACTAATTTGAGTACTTTCTCAGCATCTTCTTCGCTTAACATTATAGTATTAATCGGTTTCCAGGTAACTTCTGCCGAAAGATAGGCACCAAACTTATGCTCAAATTTATCCCTTATTTCATTAAAGTGCTCTGGTTCACAAATAATCTCGTGAGTTTCACCATCAGAAATTACATCATTGGCTCCTGCTTCGATTGCCGCATCTAAAAAGACTTCTGCTGAACTCTTATCTGCCGGATAAGTAATTATCCCAACCCTATTAAACATGAAACTTACACTTCCAGTTTCTCCCAATGTACCACCATGTTTTGTGAAAGCAGATCTTACATCTGAGGCAGTACGATTACGATTATCAGTTAATGCTTCAACTATCAAGGCTATACCTCCTGGTCCATAACCTTCGTATCTTATTTCTTCAAAATTATCTGAATCAGCCGGGTTAGCAGCCTTAGAGATTGCATTTTCAATTCTATCTTTCGGCATATTGGCATTTCTTGCAGCAGTTATTGCGGCTCTAAGCCTTGGATTAGAGTTAGGGTCAGGAATTCCGGATTTTGCCGATATATAAATTTCCCTTACTAATTTGGTAAACATTTTAGCTCTTTTCTTGTCTTGTGCACCTTTACGGTGCATAATATTCTTAAATTTGGAATGGCCTGCCATAGTTTTCTAATCTAAAAATTGTTATTCAGTTACGTATAATAAACTTAGATTTCTTTTTCTCAAGCACTAGCTTGCAGTTATTTAATGATTTTGTTATGGTTTAAGTTACATAAAATAAAAATGTTATTTATGCAGAAGTTAGAAGATTTAAAAGAATACTTATTAAGCTCAAAATATAAGGCTGATATTATTGCTGTTTTTATAAAATCGGGTGAATTGATTATTGAGCTTGAGTCGAACGCTATAGAACATTTCTTAAAGTTTTTACGTGATGATGGCAAATGCCTATTTAATATCCTAGTTGATATTTGTGGCGTTGATTACCCGCAAAGAGAGAAAAGGTTTGAAGTGGTATATAATCTTCTTAGCCTAAAATATAATAACAGGATCAGAATAAAAGTTTTTGCTGATGAAGAAACTATCATCCCTAGTGCTACCCATGTATTTAGCAGTGCCGGATGGTTCGAGCGGGAAACTTGGGATCTTTATGGTATTTTCTTCTCTAACAATAATGATTTAAGAAGAATACTAACTGATTACAATTTTGAGGGCCATCCTATGAGGAAGGACTTCCCTCTCACAGGCTATGTTGAGGTCAGGTATGATATTGAGAAGAAGAGGGTGTTATATGAGCCGGTCAAGCTTACTCAAGAATTTAGGAATTTTGACTACTTAAGCCCATGGGAGGGATCCGAATATGTATTACCCGGCGATGAAAAAGCAACGCAAGATAAGTAAGGTAAATAATTTCCTATCTAATGTTCTTATAAAACTTAAAAACTTAGATTTTAAATACATAAGAACATTGCAGGGATTTGTTAAGAGCAATAAATATGCAAGGTTAATGCGCTTAGACAAACCTGCAGGATTTTTACTTCTTTTATTACCATGCTTATGGACTATTGGGTTTGCCGCAAGTAATCTTTTACAAAAAACCAGCTTGTCACTACTATTCACTTTGGGTGCAATTGTAACTAGGAGCGCTGGCTGCATAATTAATGATATGTTTGATAGGAACCTGGATAGGCAAGTTGAGCGTACTAAGGATAGACCTCTAGCAAGTGGGGAAGTTTCTATGAAAGAAGCTTATTTATTATTAGGCTACTTACTCACAGCTGCTTTTTTAATTTTATTATGCTTACCTAAGACAGCAATTTACGTAGGAGTTATAAGTATTATTCCAATAATTATCTACCCCTTATTAAAACGATATACCTACTACCCACAGGTATTTTTAGGGTTTGTATTTAATTTAGGAGTAATTATAGCTTGGGTTACTATCTCAACAAAACCGTCATATAATCCTATATTAATTTATTTAGCAGCAGTGCTTTGGACTATCGGGTATGATACGATTTACGCTATTCAGGATAAAGAAGATGATTTAAAAGCAGGTGTTAAATCATTAGCAATCAAGCTGGGTGATAATTCTGAATCGATAATTTGGACAATGTATCGAATTTCTGTAATTTGCCTCTTTATTGTTGGGATTAATACCTATATGAATTGGGGCTTTTTTATACTGATGTCGCTAGCTGCTTACCACCTATATTGGCAGGTAGAAACTTTAGAAGTGGATAACCCCCAAGATGCGGGTAGGAAATTCAAATCAAACGTTCAATATGGACTTCTAGTCCTAGCAGCAATTTGGATTGGTAAAATCAAATTTTAGTAGATATTACTAAAAAGCCAAGCAGTTACTGCCTTTTTTAATCGGTTTCAAAAGAAGTCTTTTGCAAAATAGTAAATTTAGGGCTATACTCGCTCGTTGCTTATTGCGAATTTATAATATGCTTGAACAAAAATTTTTAGAACAAAAGAATTTATACTCACCTAAAGGTACTGAAGCTAAGATAATTACTCAATTTTTAAGAACAAATGACTTTATTTGCTATATTGCAGATAACGAATTTGAAATCGATAATATATCTGCTTCTATTAAATTCTTTATGCCTACAGCAAAGATAATATACCTTCCCAGCTGGGATGCTCTCCCTTATGATAGGATTTCACCTACTCCCGAGATAGGGTTAAAAAGAATCAGGGCACTAACCAAACTACTTACCATTAAAAATGTCAAAACTGTTCTAATTACCACAGCTCCTAATTTAGTACAAAAGCTTTTACCGAAGGAGCTCCTACTTAATTCATTTATGATAATTCAATTAGGAAGTATCGTTATAAGGGATGACTTATTAAAGTTCTTGGACACAATAGGATATGTAAGATCCGTAACTGCCAATAACCCAGGTGAATATGCAGTAAGGGGCGGAATCATTGACATCGTATCAAGCAGTAAGAATAAAGGCTATAGAATTAGCTTCTTCGGGGATGAAATAGATTCTATTAAGTCATTTGATACCGAAACTCAATTAAGCCTAGAAAGAACTGAGCAATGTCTTATATATCCCGTAACTGAAGCAATATTAAATGATGATACTGCTACTAAATTTAAAACTAATTATAGAAAATTATTTGGTATAGTAAATGATCCCCTACTTGAAGCAATAAAGACCAAGAGTAAATATACGGGAATGGAGCACTGGCTCCCCTTATTTTATAATCAATTAAATAGCTTATTTAATTATATTCCGGCTAATTCGGTAATATTATATCATGACAAGTTGAAAGATTCTATCGAAGAACATTACAAACTTATAGAAGAATCTTATAATACCAGAACTAAGTTATCTAATGATATAAATTACCGCCCTCTACCCCCTCACCTCTTATATTTAAGTCCTCAAACGGTTGAAAATCACTTAACGAGATATTCTACTAAAACTCTAACTATATTCCAAAACCAAGATACCATACAATTATTTACTCCCGCTAAAGACTTATTTATTGAATCAAGGGCACAAAGCCAACCGATCTCTGATGTTCTTAAGAGCTATATTGAATCACTAAAAACACCTATATTAAGCAAAAATGAAAAACAAAAACGCATAGTTATCGCATGCTTTACGACAGGCTCTAAAGAACGGATAAAAAATATGCTATCAGACCATAACTTTCATGTGGTAGATACTAACTCTTGGGAAGAAATCAATAATCTATCCGGGAAAACCTTAGGCCTTGCAATATTACCTATTGAGCAGGGCTTCATATTTGAAAATTATGTATTGTTAAGTGAGCAGAACTTACTTGGCGAACGACTTTCCAGGTTTACTAAACGGAAAAAGAACTCAGCAAAATTTTTACAAGAAATCAATAACCTTTCCGAAGGTGAATTTGTGGTGCATGTCGACCATGGGATAGGTAGATTTGAAAAACTGGAAACTCTCACCGTCGAAGGTACGGTTCATGATTTCCTTAAAATTATCTATCGTGATGATGATAAGCTTTATGTTCCAGTCGAAAACCTAGATCTAATCACAAAATACGGTGGAGATGATCTCTTAGTTGCGCTTGATAAATTGGGTGGTAGTGCTTGGCAATTAAGAAAAGCAAAATTAAAAAATAGGCTTAAACTTGCTGCTGAAGAACTGCTCAAGATTGCTGCTAAACGTGAGCTTGCTCAGGGGGTTGTTTTGGAACCACTGAATGAGATGTATGAAAAATTTTGCCATAAATTCCCCTATCTTGAAACAGAAGACCAATTAAACACAATTCAAGATGTCGAGCAAGATCTACAAAGCGGTAAACCCATGGATAGGCTTGTTTGTGGAGATGTAGGATTTGGTAAAACCGAGGTCGCTTTAAGGGCTGCTTCTATTGCAATTCTTTCCCCTAATCCTGTACAAGTTGCTGTTATTGTGCCAACCACCCTGCTCTCTCGACAACATTATCAAACTTTCAGCAACCGGTTTAGTGATCTACCAGTTAAGGTTGCTCAACTTTCAAGATTTGTTGCAAAGAAGGAATCCGAACAGACAAAAGTTGATTTAGCTGAAGGCAAGATTGATATAGTGATCGGCACTCATGCCCTACTCAGCAATGATATAAAATTTAAAAACTTGGGATTAATAATAATTGATGAAGAACAGCATTTCGGAGTAGCACAAAAAGAAAAACTAAAAAAATTAAAATCTTGCACCCATATACTCACCCTTTCAGCCACTCCTATTCCAAGAACTCTCCAAATGTCCCTAACCGGGATAAAAGATTTAAGCTTAATTACTACCCCACCAGTAGATAGGCAGCCGATCAAAACTTATGTTATGCCCTATGATGCTTTCATCATAAGAGAGGTAATCTTGAGAGAACACGCACGCGGCGGAAGAACTTTTTATGTTACACCAAGAATTACCTACCTTGATGAGTTAGAACTGAAGCTCAAGGAGATTGTTCCTGAAATTAAAGTAGTGAGGGCACATGGGCAAATGCCTGCCTCAAAACTGGATCAAATTATGAATGATTTTTATGACGGTAAGTTCGATGTTTTATTATCAACAACAATTATTGAATCTGGGTTAGATATACCATTTGCAAATACAATAATAATTGATAAAGCAGATATGTTCGGCCTTGCTCAACTTTATCAAATTCGTGGTAGAGTTGGGAGAAGTAATACTAGAGCTTATGCTTATTTAATAAGTAGCAAAGGGTATAACTTAAATCCTATCGCAAAAAAACGACTCGAGGTAATTCAATCACTTGAAACTTTGGGTGCCGGATTTACAGTCGCATCCCATGATATGGATATCAGGGGTTATGGTAATTTAGTTGGCGATGAGCAATCAGGTCATATCAGAGAAGTAGGCACTGAGCTTTATCAAGATATGCTTGCTGAGACAATAGGAAAGCTAAAAATTTCAGATCTCAATGGAGAACCATATACTTGGAGCCCAAATATCAATATTGGCGTTTCTATAAAAATCCCAGAAAGTTATATTAGTGATGATTCTTTGAGACTCTCCATATATAGAAAAATTGCACGAATTTCTGATCTAAAGGAGCTTGAAAGTTTTGCTGCAGAGTTAATAGATAGGTTTGGTAATTTACCGCAAGAAGCGGAACAACTCTTCGCAATTATAAAATTGAAACAGCTTGCTAAGCAGCTGAATATTGAAAAAATCGACTTAGGCGAAAAAGCTTTAGTAATTAGTTTTAAAAATGGTAAACCTTCTGATATAGCAAATCCTCTAAAATTTATTAATCGTCATTCCGATCATGCTAAACTTAGACCAGATGGAAAATTGTTAATTATGAGAGAATGGAAAACAGAAAATAGTAAGATTAAAGGGGTAGAGAACATATTAGTTCAACTTGGTATTTAAATTCCATTATTCTTAATATATAGTTTTAGAAATACAAAATTGTAAATGTAAAGAAGACCATGGCCAAGTTTTTAGGGTTATTATCTGCATTTTTATTATATAGTTATAGTGCTTGGGCCAATAATTTTGATGACCAAAAAATTACTGATGCATTAAAATATGCTAAGTCAAATGATTGGCAAAAGGCATATGCCCTTGCTGCATCTTCATCCTCCCCAGGGTTGGCTGTTTCTCTAGTTAAATTCAAGGAAATAATTGAGGAAAAAGAGACGCTCGAGTTATCAATAGATTTTTACCAGAAAAACAAGTGGTTTCCTATTTGTGGCTTTCAAAATAAAATAGAAAAAAAGATAAGCTCTGGTACTAACCCTGAATCTATAATTAAATGGTTTAAAATCTGCACTCCTAAATCAGAATCTGCTAAACTATTGGAAGATTACGCTAGTATTTCACTTAAAAAAACTTCAATTGATAATTCTTTTCTTGCTCATTGGGCGAGTGTGAACGAGATCAACCCTTCAATTGATCAGCTTATTTTTAATAATTATAAAAAGCAAATCTCACCATCACTTATTATTAAAAAATCACAGAACTTCATTTGGCATAGCAACTATAATCAAGCTCTTTATTATAGCAAATTTTTACCACCTTCAGAACAAAGATTAAACAAACTCAGAATAAGCTATGCCGACAACCTTTCCGGCTATAATATGCTTACAAAAAAATATCCGAGCCTGAAAAACGATGAATATATACAATATAAGCATATAATGAGGCTATTGAAAGAAAGGAAAGATGACGAGGCTTATACGGCATTCTTATCAGTAAAACACTTTTCAGTCCCGATAAAATGGTGGAAGGCAAAAAATGTAATAACCAGAAATTTAATTCGGGAAAAACAATATAGGAAAGCTTATAAGATAGCTATCTCTCACGGCACTAAAACAGGCGATGAATATCAAGACGCCGAGTGGATCGCAGGGTGGATCTCTTTAAGATTTTTAAGTGATCCGAAAACAGCCGCACATCATTTTTTTCGATCATATATTGACTGCCAGTATGCAAGCTGTAAATCAAGGGCAGCTTATTGGCTTGCAAGGAGCTATAAAAAGCTTAATGATCAGGAAAACACATCAGCCTGGTATAACACAGCAGCTAAACATAAGCTCCACTTTTATGGAAGCTTAGCTAAATTCGAACAATCGCAATCCATTAGTAGTAATAAACTCTTTGATTATACATCGGAAAAACCTCTCAAAATCACTTCATTAGATTCCGACACGCAAAAAACTTTACAAGCCGCCTACTATATGACTAAGTCAGGTAACCACAATATTGCCAAGGTACTATCCAGACAGATTGCTCAAAATAATTCGGATCCGAAAGTAAAATATGCTTTTGCTAATTACCTAAACGGAAAATGTTTAACTCCTGCACGTATAGAATATGTAAAGTTCTTAGCTAATCACCAAGGACCTTTCCTCAAATGCGGCTACCCAACCGATATCCTTATCTCAAATAATAAAAATTCTAAAGCTCTATACCTCGCGATTATTAGGCAGGAAAGTAACTTTGATCAATATGCAAGAAGCCCTGCTGGAGCAATCGGCTTAATGCAACTAATCCCCTCTACTGCTAAGCGCTTTGCTAAAATTCTTGGGCTTCATTACAATGCCTTTAAACATGATCCCAAAGCAAATGTTATTAAAGGCGTGACTTATCTTGATCATCTAGTTAGTTATTTTGGTAGCATTATACCTGCAATTGCAGCGTACAATGCCGGTGAGAATGCTGTTGACCGCTGGATAAATGAGTTTGGTAACCCTACAAAAATGCAAGATATATACATGGTGTTGGATTGGATCGAATCTATTCCTTATGCTGAAACTAGAACTTACGTTAAAAAGGTGTTGGAAAATATGATGGTATATGAGAATATACTCAGACCAAACAACCCTATTCTTTTAGTAAATCTTTTAGGAAAATAATGAAGGATACTATATTCGCTCTTGCAACTCTAATGGGAAGGTCCGGAGTCTCAGTTATAAGAATTTCTGGTAATAGAGCTTTAGACGCCTTATATTCTTTAGGCTTTAAAAGACCACCCCTGCCAAATCAAGCATACTTTACTAAAATTTTTGTCCCTAATTCTTCTGACCTTCTAGATGAAGGCATTGTTTTATATTTTAAAGCCCCTAATTCTTTTACCGGAGAAGATGTAGTTGAACTGCAGCTACATGGTAGCATTGCTGTAATAACGGATACCATGAATGCCCTTTCTCAACTCCCTTACTTGAGACCTGCAGAAGCCGGTGAATTTGCAAAACGCGCTTTCATGAACAATAAGATTGATTTAACCAAAGCTGAAGGCTTATCGTTATTAATTGACGCCGAAACCTCAATTCAAAGAAAACTGGCTCTAAATCAGCTCCAAGGCAATCTTGAAACTTTATATGAAGGCTGGCGTAAACAAATTATTACAATATTAGCCAGAATAGAAGCATTTATTGATTTTCCAGATGATGATGTCCCTGAAACAGCTATTACCGAAGCTAGCGACTCTATTCTTAACCTAATAAGCAATATTGAAAAACACTTATCTGATAATAAAAGAGGTGAGATATTGTTCAAAGGAATTAGTGTAGCGATTATAGGTGCTCCAAATGTTGGAAAGTCTTCCTTACTTAATTTAATTACGCAGCGAGAAGTTGCCATAGTCTCAAATATTGCTGGAACTACACGTGATGTAATTGAGGTAAGAGTTAACTTAGATGGCTACCCGGTAACTTTCTTTGATACAGCAGGTATCAGAGAAACTAGTGATATTATAGAATCAGAGGGTGTAAAGCGTTCAATTGCAGCATTGGAGACCGCAGATCTTGTGATTATTGTTTGTGATGGAGTTTATAATTTAGATATAACTACTATTCTAAATAACTTAAGAAATCCAGAAAATAGTATTCTATTATTTAATAAATCTGATATCTGTGATTATAAGGACTTAGGTAGTTCGAGCAATTTTAAGGTATCTTCTAATCAAATTCTTGAAATTTCAGCGAAAACCGGGTATGGTGCGGAAAAGTTTTTTGATGTATTGCTAAAAATTATTAAAGATAAATATAGTCCTTCTTCTGAACCAATTATTACCAAAGCACGATATAGAAAAGCATTACAAGAATGCATACTATGCTTAAAGGAATTTAGTGGTGATAAGCCTCTAGAGTTAGCCGCAGAAGATATAAGAATGGCGGCCCACTCGATAGGCATGATTACTGGAAAGGTTGATATAGAAGAGATCTTAGATGAAGTATTTAGTAATTTTTGCATTGGGAAATAATAGCAAATACAGTAAATAATATAATTGTTCCACGTGAAACATTTTTAGGTAATTATGAAATATCAATTTGACGTAATTATAATAGGTGCAGGGCATGCCGGATGTGAAGCAGCCGCGGCCGCAGCTAGAATCGGAGCCAAGACATGCCTAATCACCAATAAATTGGAAAATATTGGTGAGATGTCCTGCAATCCTTCTATTGGAGGTGTTGCTAAAGGCATAATCGTACGGGAAGTTGATGTTTTAGATGGAGTTATGGCAAAAGTTATTGATAGGGCCGGCATCCACTTTAAAATGTTGAATGCCAGTAAAGGACCAGCAGTATGGGGCCCCAGAGCCCAAGCTGATCGCAAGCTCTATAAGGCTGCAATGCAGGATATTTTATACAATTATCCTAACCTTAAAATACTAGAGGGCGAGGTCACAGATTTAATTATTAATAATAATCAAGTTCAAGGTATTGGATATGGCACAAACCATTTATATGCTAAATCGGTGGTACTCACAACCGGAACTTTTTTAGGTGGCATAATTCATATTGGCACCAAAAAAACTCCAGCCGGTAGGATTGATGAGAATCCTTCAATAGAGCTTGCTAAAAAAATTAGATCCCTTGGCTTTGATGTTGGTAGGCTTAAGACAGGCACTCCTCCTAGAATTCATAAAGATTCCATAAACTGGAGTATACTAGAAAGACAGCATGGAGATAACCCTCCTACTCCTTTTTGCTACTTAAATAGTGAGGTTAAAGTCCCGCAAATAGACTGTTTTATCACTCATACTACTACTCAAACTCATAAGATTATTAATGAAAATCTGCACTTATCTCCCATGTATTCAGGACAAATTGAAAGCACAGGGCCAAGATATTGCCCATCAATAGAAGATAAAATAGTAAGATTCGCCTCCAAAGAAAGACATCAAATATTTCTAGAACCCGAAGGGCTTGATAGCGAAGTAATCTATCCAAATGGGATCTCGACTTCTCTACCAGAAGAGATACAATATCAAATAGTTCATTCTATTAAGGGAATGGAAAACGCAAATATTCTAAGACCAGGTTACGCTATAGAATATGACTACATAGATCCTAGAGAATTAACCCATACTTTAGAAACTAAAAAAATTAAAAATCTGTTTTTTGCTGGTCAAATTAATGGCACCACCGGTTATGAAGAAGCAGCCGGGCAAGGCATTATTGCCGGTATTAATGCTGCTCTTTCGATTGATAATAAATCATATACTCATAGTCGCTCTGATTCTTATATAGGTGTAATGGTCTCTGACCTAATTATTAACGGAACTGTGGAGCCTTATCGAATGATGACCTCAAGAGCTGAATATAGGATAAAATTAAGACCTGATAATGCAGATTTAAGGCTAACGGAAGAAGCGATTAAATATAATATTATATCTTCGGAAAGGGCGAGCTTTTATCAAGAACAAAAGGAATCCTTGGAGAGTATTAGAAGAGAGTTTAGCCAAATAACTTTTACCCCTAACAACCTTGCTGCACTTGGCTATGATATTTCTAAAGATGGAGTTAAGAGGAATCTTCTTCAACTTCTTGCGCTACCTAAATTTACTCTTGAAGCACTTTATCAAATTTACCCGACAGCTAGAAACCATTGTGGTAAATACTTAGAAAAATTGCACATTGAATCAATGTACTCTTCATATGAGGAGAGACAGAAAAGAGATTTAGAACTTTATTATGAAGAAGAAACCATTAAGATCCCTCAAAATATTAATTACCTTGAAATCGGCTCGCTTTCAAATGAGGTAAAATCCAAGCTAGATAAGATAAAACCTGGATCTATAGCAGATGCTAAAAGAATACAAGGTATGACACCCTCTGCAATAATTGCCTTACAAATCTTTATAAAGAAGAAATATGGCTGATTTATTATCTCATTTTATAGCAGAAAATTTTATAATTGTTCCACGTGGAACAATTTCCAAGTTTAATTTCTATTTAGATTTAATTGAAAAATGGAATCCTAAGATAAATTTGGTTTCTAGAAATTGCACAAGAGATGAATTAATTTGCAGACATTTATTAGATTCTTTTCAATTAATTAGCTTTATCAATAACCACAACTCTTTAATTACTGACCTAGGAAGCGGTGGAGGATTCCCCGGTTTAGTTTTATCCATAGCCGGTTACAATTGCAAGCTAGTGGAAATCAATACTAAAAAAGCTATTTTTCTAAGGGAAGCTATTTTAAAGCTAAAACTAGATAGCGAAGTACTAAATCAAGATTTTAGAAGCCTCTCAGGATATAAAACAGACTATATAATATCAAGGGCAGTAAGTAATATTAATTATTTACTTAACTCTAGCAAGGCTATAATATCTTATAAAACCGTATGTTTATTTCTTAAAAGTAAATATCAGACGGAAGAAATAGAAGAACTAAAGAAGTTTTGGTCTTTTGAATTGAAAATACATAAGAACAAATTTAATAATGACGGTGTAATAATAGAGATTTATAAATTAAAAGAATGGGTAAAATAATCTGCATAGCTAATCAAAAAGGTGGGGTCGGCAAAACTACCACTGCAATAAACCTTGCAACCGCAACAGCTGCAGTGGGTAGAAATACTCTACTTGTCGACTTGGATCCTCAAGGAAATGCAAGTACAGGACTCGGGATCGAAAATGAGGATCGTATTAGCACTATATATGATGTTTTAGTAAGTGATCTAAGTGCTAAAGAAGGAACTATCAAAACCAGTATACCAAAATTAGAGATAATAGCATCAACTATTGATTTGGCTGCTGCAGAGGTCGAGCTTTATGAATTTAAAAATAAAGAAACAATATTAAAGAACAAATTATCGATGGTTACTGATGGTTATGATTTTATTATCATTGATTGCCCGCCCTCTTTAGGGCTTTTAACTATTAATGCATTAACTGCTGCTAATTCGGTTATAATTCCTTTGCAGTGTGAATTTTTCGCACTGGAAGGCCTAGCTTATCTGATTAATACTATAAATTTAATCAAGAGGTCTTTAAACCCGTCGCTAAGAATTGAGGGTATATTGCTTACCATGATGGATAGAAGAAATAATTTATCAGTGCTTGTGGAAAAAGATGTCAGGGATACTTTCAAAGATGTGGTTTACCAAACTGTCATACCTAGAAATATAAAGCTCTCCGAGGCCCCCTCTCATGGAAAACCTGCTTTGATTTACGATACTAAATGTGTTGGCTCTGCTGCTTATATAATGCTTGCTAAAGAATTATTGAATAAAAACATAATTAATGATAATGAGATAGAAGATGAGCAAAGAAAAAAAAGTGCTAGGTAAGGGATTATCGGCTCTAATTTCCCAGACCAAATCCTTGGATCTTGGATGGGATGAGAACAGTATTTCAGACCATCGAAAAATATATAATATTGATATAAGAAAGATATCACCGAATCCTAATCAACCGCGTAAATTATTTGCTGAAGAAGAAATTGAGGAACTTGCAGCATCAATTTCTGAACATGGTATAATCCAACCTATATTAGTCAAAGCATTGAACGATGGTTTTTATGCACTAATTGCCGGAGAGAGAAGATGGCAAGCTGCAAAAAAAGCCGGGCTGTTAGAGGTGCCTGCAATTATAAAAGAAGTAAATGAAATAAAATCCTTTGAGTACGCGATAGTTGAAAATATTCAAAGACAAAATCTAAATCCGCTAGAAGAAGCCTTAGCCTACCAAAAATTAATTGAGGCTTATGGATATACTCATGATCAACTCTCTAAAAAGCTGAGTAAAAACCGTAGCCATATTTCGAATTGCTTAAGGATACTAAATCTTCCGGATGAGGTAAAAAAGCTAATTGAGGAAAATAAGCTTTCATTCGGCCATGCAAAAACATTAGTAAACGCTAAAAATCCTATACGGCTTGCAAATCAAATTATCGAGCAAGGCTTATCAGTGAGAGATACAGAACAAATTTTAAAAGGAAACAATCCTGTAAAAAAAGAACCCACTGCCAAACCTCATTTTCAAAATGATAACTATTCATTTGCTGAAGCTGAAGGGAATGAAGATATAATCGCTATTGAGAAAATGCTTATGGATTCCTTAGGGCTACCGCTTAGGATAATTAGCACTGAAACTGGGGGGCAAATACAAATTAATTTTAAAACTTTAGAAGATCTGGATAACTTAATTCAGATCCTAGGTTCGAAAGGGCTAAACTTTTAACTTTTCGACCTTAATTCATATATAACCTCTTTAGTTCGATGGTATGTTTCCAGGTTCACTTCCGATAGATAAAACTGCATAAATCCATATTATTGCAACAATTATAAAGATACAAAATAAGTAAGGAGCTAAAGTAATTAATGTAGAGCCTACCATAAAAGATAACATACTCCATTGAATTAATGATCCTAAAGCCTTACCTAATCTCTCCCCTATTACATCAGCTATGCTCTTCCCTTTACTTTTTAACTCATCATCAAGCAGTATGTATAACATTTCTTTTGTTGGTTCAAACAGAGAATACTTACTAGCTCTTGTTAGAATATTTTGGAAAGCACCAGCTGATGCACACAGTAAAAGTACATTATAATTGCTATTTAAAATCGGGGCTAAAGAGTTCTCAAAAATTATAAGTATGAAAAACATACCACCGGTTACCAACATTATAATTGGAGTCACTAGCGCACCAACCCGCCAATTTAGCTTCCTTAAAATAGTGCTTCCCCCTAGCACGGCTAAAACAGTAGCACAACTAATTGCAATTTGCACAATCGCCATAAAGTGGCAATAATCCATTGCGTTATCATACAAGATACTCAAGCACTTCTTCCAAACTCTCTCGACAAGATTAATACAAATCCCATAACATACTAATAACGTCATAATAGTTATTATATGTTTGGATGATAAAATATATTTTAGGTTTTGTGTTGCGCTTGTCTTAATCGTTGTTTTTTTTATTTCCTGACCTTTATTGATAATGTAACCACCAAGAGCATTGACGCTAATACTTATAATAATAGCGGCAATCACCATAGTTACGCAGATATATTTTAGTGAAGCACCCCAGTTTGCTATATGTCCGGGCAAAGTTATAACTGATAGCATAGCTCCTGATAAAAGAGCTCCTATTTCACCGATAAGCCCAAATAAAGGATAATATTTTTTAGCTTCTTCAATAGAATAAATCTGATTTGCTACTTGCCAAAACATCAGAGAAAGCATCAAACTTCCCCACATCTCAGCTAATATATAAAATAAAGAATATGACCAATTAGCGATCATAATAAGATGATATTTAAGATAAGGAAATCGTTCCGCCATTTCACTGAAATTAAAATGGATATAGGATGAATTCGGATAAAGAAAAAAGCAAAAAATAATAAAGAAAGAGAGAAATAAGCAGTTTAGCAAATGATAAATTTGTATATGGGTTAAGATATTAGCAAGTCTGGTATATAATAAAGCA
>WPCJ01007709.1_pt1 | contig 18964 bp, 21 predicted proteins | sample 5399831 | NCBI WGS metagenome assembly WPCJ01 (sample SAMN12869470, study PRJNA574797) | sludge metagenome | isolation source: wastewater treatment of pH10 | place: China:Beijing | collected 2019-05-20 | reverse complement strand
AACTCAGGGTCTTGAGCATTGCCTTCTCGGAAAGCCGGCGACCACTCTTCTGGGCAATGCTCTGCGGCGCTCCCCGAGCGCATCACCGAAGAGCTGATCGCCGAGCTGGTCGACACCTTCTATGGCCGGGTCCGGCTGGACCCGCTGATCGGCCCGGTTCCTCGCCACGCTCGGCGATGACTGGGGGCCACACCTCGCCAAGCTGCGCGATTTCTGGTCGTCGGTGACGCTGATGAGCGGGCGCTATCACGGCAAGCCGCAGGCGGTTCACATGTCCCTCCGGCTCGATATGCCGCATTTCGAGCGCTGGCTCTCGCGCTGTTCGAGGCGACCGTCGCCGAGCTCTGCACCGGCCCGGCCAGGTTCCTGTTCATCGATCGCGCCCATCGCATCGCCGACAGCCTGCAGATCAGCCTGAACATCGGCCCGAAGGCGCTCGTCCTGCCGCAGCGGGCTGCGGACTAGGTTCCCGGATCCTCCAGCGACGCCAGCCGCCCGGCCGCCAGCCTGGCGAAGGCGATGGTCAGCATCTTCCTACGAGCCGGCGCCAGCTGGTGGCGTGGCGGCTCGCGCAGCAACTCGCCGCCGAAGGCGTCGGCGACGATGAGCCCGACATCGTCGGGCAGGATCTCCATTGGGAATTCCGGGGCGACCGCAAACAGGAAGCCGTCGCAATAATCGCGGTAGTCCGGCCATTTGCCGTCTACGCGATAATCCTCGATGCCTGACTTGACCTCCACGACAAGCAATTCGCCGGAGGGCGAAAGGGCGACGATGTCGCCGCGCCGGCCATTGGCGAAGGTCATCTCCTTGACGATGGCGTAGCCGCGCTCGCGCAGATGGCGCGAGGCGCCGCGGCAGACGGCACGAGTGATCTCCGGCCGGGCAGGCGGCGGGTTGAGGGCGGAATCGGCGAGGGCCATGCCCGGCATGTTCTCTTTTTGTGCTTGCCGATGCAAGTGCCGCTTGCAGTGCAAACCGGTATGGCTATGGTCCGCCCGCCTTGGAACGCTTTGCCCCCCTCCTGCTGATCGCGCTCGCCGCCGGCCTTGCCTTCGCGCTGTGCTTGGCTCTGCGCCCATTGATGATGCGCTATGCGCTGGCGCGGCCGAATGCCCGCTCCAGCCACCGCATACCGACGCCGCAGGGCGGTGGCATCGCCGTGCTCGCTGCTGCTTTCCTGGCCCTCGGGCTCGCATTGGCCTTCATTCCGATGGATGCGAGCGCCCGGCAGGCCCTCGTCCTGGTCATGGTCGCGTCCGCCCTGCTCGCTGTCGTCGGCGCCTGGGACGATATCCGCCCGCTCTCGCCGGCCCTGCGCCTGCCGCTGCAGTTCCTCTGCGTCGGTATCGTCGTCTTCTACGCAGCACCCGATGTGCGGCTGCTGCCGGAAACATTGCCGCTCTGGGCCGAGCGCGGCCTCGCCCTGGTCGCCGGCGCCTGGTTCGTCAACCTCGTCAACTTCATGGACGGGATCGACTGGATCACCCTCGCCGGACTGGTGCCGCTATCCGGCGCGATCGCGCTCGCCGGCGGCTACGCCATCGTCGATCCTGCGACCGGGCTGCTGGCCGCGGCGCTGTTCGGCGGCCTCATCGGCTTCGCGCCGCTCAACAAGCCGGTGGCGCGCATCTTCCTCGGCGATGTCGGGGCGCTGCCGCTCGGCCTGCTCGGCGCCTATCTGCTCTATCGCCTCGCCGGCACCGGCGCGCTCACCGCGGCGCTGATCCTGCCGCTCTATCATGTGATGGATTCGACGATCACGCTGCTGCGCCGCCTCGCACGCGGCGAAAAAGTCTGGCAGGCGCATCGCTCGCACTTCTACCAGCAGGCGACCGATAACGGCTTCAAGGTCATCGAGATCGTCACCCAGGTCGCCCTGCTCAATCTTGCCCTGATCGGGCTCGCGGCGGTCAGCATCGCCGTGCCCTCACTCTGGGCGCAGCTCGCCTGCCTGCTGGCGGCGCTGGCGCTGACCGGTGCCTTGCTCCGCCGCTTCTCACGCAGGCGGGCGCGGCCGTGAACGGCGAGCGCATCCTGCTCACCGGCGCGAGCGGCTTTGTCGGCCGCAACCTCCTACATGACCTCATCGCACGCGGCTACCAAGTGCGGACGGCAGGCCGGAGCGCGATCCCGATCATTTCCGGTGTCGAGCATGCCGCGATCGGCGATCTCGGCGCGCCGATCGACTGGGAGCCGCTGCTTGAAGGGGTCGATCACGTCGTCCACGGCGCGGGCCTCGCTCATGCCGACGGCGACATCCCCGAGCAGCGCTACCGACAGGTCAACACCCAGGCGACGCTGGCGCTGGCGCGGGCCGCCCGGACAGCCGGCGTCCGGCGCTTCGTCTTCCTGTCCTCGATCCGGGCGCAGAGCGGACCGGTCAGCGATAGGTCGCTCAGCGAATCCGACACGCCCGCGCCGACCGACGCCTATGGCCGCTCCAAGCTGGCGGCCGAACAAGGGCTCGGCGGGCTTGATCTCGACTGGGTCGCGCTGCGGCCGGTCCTCGTCTACGGGCCGGGCGTGAAAGCGAATATGGCGGCTCTACTGAAGCTTGCTCGCCTGCCCGTGCCGCTGCCGCTTGGCGGGCTTTCGGCGAAGCGCTCGCTGCTCGCGATCGAGAACCTCTCCGAGGCGGTCGCCTTCTCGCTGACCGAAGCCTGCCCGGCCAGGCGCAGCTACGTCGTTTCGGATCCGGAGCCCCTGTCGGTCGCGCAGATGCTGACTGCGATGCGGGCCGGCCTCGGGCGTAGTCCGGGGCTGATTCCGATCCCGTCATCCCTGCTTGGGCTGGCGGCGTGGCTAGCCGGGCGCAGCGATGCCTATGAGCGGCTGGCAAACGGGCTCGTCGCCTCGCCCGCAGGCCTGATCAAGGCTGGCTGGCGACCGCCTGCGGAGACGAAGGCCGCTCTGGCACGGCTGGCGGCGGACCCGGCTGGCGCCGGCTGAAATCCGGGATCGCCGCTTCCAATACCGCCTCGGCGCCGAGCCTGTCCTGCGCCGCCAGTGCCCGCTCAAGCTCGTCGAGCCAACCCTGCATGCGCTCGCGGCCGGCGAAGATCGGCTTGGCGGCCATCACGCCGTCGAGCCCGGTCTCGGCCATCGGCTCGTCCTTGGCAAAGAGGATCTCGTTCAGGCGCTCGCCCGGCCGGACGCCGGTCACGGCGATTTCGATGTCGACGCCGGGTTCATAACCTGCGAGGCGGATCATCCGCTCGGCGAGGTCGATGATCTTGAGTGGCTGGCCCATCTTCAGAACGTAGACCGCAGCGCGCTCATCCTGTGCCTCGTGCTCGGGCGCATGCGAGGCTGAGGTCAGCACGAGGTCGCAGGCCTCGCGGATCGTCATGAAGTAGCGGATCATCTCCGGGCTGGTCACGGTGACCGGCCCGCCGCGTTCGATCTGCGCCTTGAACTTCGGCACCACCGAGCCGACCGAGCCGAGCACATTGCCGAAGCGGACCGCGACGAGGCGCGTGCCGCGATTGCCATTGGCGAATTCGGCGTCGCGGGCCTGCGCATACATCTCGGCGAAGCGCTTGGTCGCGCCCAGCATCGAGACCGGCTCGATCGCCTTGTCGGTCGAGATCATCACGAAGATGCCGGCTCCGGCGGCGATCGCCGCCTCGATGGCGACGACCGAGCCGAAGATGTTGGTCTTGATGCCCTCGCCCCAATCGGCCTCGAGATAGGGCACGTGCTTCAGCGCGGCGGCGTGGATGACGATGTCGGGCGCAAAAGCGTTGAACAGCGGGCCGATCCGAGCCTCGTCGCGGACATCGGCGAGGGCGCCGGTGACCCGCATCGGCAGGTCCTGTGCCGCGAGCGCCTCGGTGACGTGGAACAGCGCCGGCTCGGAATTCTCGACGACGAGCAGTTCCGCCGCGCCGAAGGCGGCGCAGCGCAGGCAGATCTCCGAGCCGATCGAGCCGCCGCCGCCGGTGACGATGACACGCTTGCCCTTCAGGAAGCCCTCGAGCCGCTCGCGATCGATCTTGACCGAGGGGCGCACCAGCAGGTCCTCGATCTCCAGCGGCGCCAGCTCGCTGCCGCGCAGCCCTTCGCCGAGCGAGTCGAGGCGCGAGATCGGGATGGCGAGCTTGCGGGTCTGGGCGAGCCATTTGTCCGGCTCGGCCTCGGGCGCGAGCGCGCTCGACGTGGCGACGATGCGGCGGAACGGCTCGCCACGCTCGCTGGCGTCGGTCGCGATCGTCTCCATCTGCGAGAGCAGGCCGAGCACCGGCACGCCGCGGATCGACTGCCCGAGGTCATCGGACCGTGGCGAGAGGACGCCGGCCGGCCGCATCTTGCCCATCGCGCCCGATTCCATGGCGCGGATCACCATCTCGATATCGACGGCACGGCCGAGCAGCAGCGCCGGCAAGGTCGCCTCGCGCGCCGCATGATGCTTAGAGCGCGAGTATTTGAAATAGCGATAGGCCAGGCGCGGGCCGCCGAGCAGGGCGATCTGCACCAGCCAGTACAGGACGATGGTGATCTTGCCGAAGAAGAAATAGCCGTAGAGGTTCGGCGAGACGAGCACGTAGTCGACGACAAGCAGGGTCAGGGTCAGGACCGTGACCGCCCGGACGATGTTCGAGAGATCGGGCAGCGAGGCGAAGCGCCATTTCGAGCGGTAGAGCTGGAAGAACCAGTAGACCGCGCCGGCATAGGCGACGAAGAAGGGGAGGATCGTCGGCAATTGCCGCATCCGCTCGTCGAACAGCCAGCCATCGAAGCGCACGGCGAAGACGAAGACGATCGCGAGCGCGGTCATCGCCAGGTCGTGGACGATGACGGCGAGCTTCTTGGCGCTCTGTTTATTGAGATTCAGCATGCGCGGCGGGGTATCCCGCTCCGCCGGCGCCTTGTCAACGCAGGTCGGAGGTACCGGTCAGGCGGCGGAGCGGGCGGCGCCCAGCCCGGCGAGGATGAAGTCGATCATCTCATCGACGGTCGGGCCGGGGAGCTCGGCACATTGGCCGAGCAGGAGCGGGTGACAGAAACGCAGCATCGCCATGCGCACGCAATGGGTCGCCGTGACCGGATCGCGGGCGGCGAACTCGCCCTTGGCGATGCCGTCGGCGACGACAGAGCGCAGGATCGCGTCATAGCGCTCGATATGGCCGCGGACGACGTCCCAGCTTTCCTCCATCGCGCAGGCGACCATTTCATGCAGGCGGTGATTATCGAGATAGCGCGCCGCATTGATCCGGCAGGTCGCGGCGAGGATGTCGCGCAGGCGCTCGGTGGCGGGCCGCTTCTCGGCGGCGATCGCGGCGACGGTCGCCTCGAGCTCGCTCATCGAGCGTTCGGCGACGGCTTCGTTGATCGCCTTCTTGGAGTCGAAGAAGCGATAGACATTCGCCGGGCTCATGCGCAGCGACTTGGCGATATCGGCGACAGTGGTCTTCTGATAGCCGATCTGGCGGAAGAACCGCTCGGCGACATCGATGATGTCGTGCCTTGTATCGCGCTCAAACGTGCTCATGCCAGAGCAACTTCCCGGTCTGATGACTTGTTCCCATAGGCCGTCTGCGGACGCCCTCGTTGACTATGACGAATTTCGTCAGTCGTCAACAAATTGAACCGCAAAGCTTTATTTGTGTCCTCCTGACAGTTTTTCACCGAACGTCGCTCATGTCAGGAGCGCAATCGCGCCAGTTCGAGCAGCGCGGCGGTGTCGAGATGGCGCTCCAGATGCTCGGCCAGCCGGTCGAGGGTCGCTTCGACGGCCGGTTCATAGGCCTCGCCCGCCGCAAGTGGCTTTCCAGCCAGGTTTTCGAGCCAGGCGCGGCGCAGCGAATCCGACGTCAGGACGCCATGCAGATAGGTTCCGACCACCCGTCCGTCGGCGCTGCGGGCGCCTTCCGGCCGACCATCGACGCTGAAAGGCGCGCGTGCCCGGTCGGGGCCGTCGCTGACGCCGAGATGGATCTCGTAGGCGCGGCCAGCCGTGCCGCTGGCGGGATGCTCGACCGTGACCTCCCTGACGGTCTTGTCGGGGGTGAGTTCGGTCTCGATGTCGAGCAGGCCGAGGCCGGGGGCGGCGCCGGCCGGACCTTCGAGCCCCAGCGGATCGCGCACACTTTTGCCCAGCATCTGATAGCCGCCGCAGAGGCCCAGCACATGGCCGCCGCGGCGACGATGGGCGAGGATGTCGATGTCCCAACCCTCCTCGCGCAGCCTGGCGAGATCGCGCAGCGTCGTCTTCGAGCCCGGCAGGATCACCAGGGCGGCGTCGCTGGGGACCGGCGTGCCGGGGCCGACGAAAACGAGCTCGACCCCAGGCTCGAGCTTGAGCGGGTCGAGATCGTCGAAATTAGCGATGCCGGGCAGGACCGGCACGGCAACCTTCAGCGCACCGGCGCGGGCCGGCACGCCGCGCGTCAGATCGAGCGCATCCTCGGCTGGCAGGCGCGCGGCCTCGGCAAACCATGGCACGACGCCGAGGCTCCGCCAGCCGGTCGCCCGGGTGATCGTGTCGAGGGCCGGCGTAAACAGGCCGACATCGCCGCGGAAGCGATTGACGGTGAAGCCGCGGATCATCGCCCGGTCCTCGGCATCGAGCACGGCATGACTGCCGACGAGGCTGGCGATGACGCCGCCACGGTCGATGTCGCCGACGAGGATCGCCGGGACGCCGGCCGCTCGCGCAAAGCCGAGATTGGCGATGTCGCGGGCGCGCAGATTGGTTTCGGCCGGCGAGCCTGCGCCCTCGACCAGGACGAGGTCGGCGCAATCACTCAGCCGCTCGAAGCTTTCCAGCACCTTCGGCAGGAAGTCGCCGCGGCGGGAGAAATCGCCGGAGGAGAGATGGCCGGCGACGCGGCCCTGCAGGATGATCTGGCTACCACGCTCGCTCTCGGGCTTGAGCAGCACCGGATTCATGTCGACATGCGGGGCGATCCGGGCCGCGCGCGCCTGCAGCGCCTGGGCCCGGCCGATCTCGCCGCCAGCGGTCGCGGCGGCGTTGTTCGACATGTTCTGCGGCTTGAACGGACGCACCTTCAGCCCGCGATCGGCAAAGAGGCGGCAGAGGCCGGCGACGAGCAGCGACTTGCCGACATTGGAGCCGGTGCCGAGCAACATCAGAGCGGGGGTTCGATGGGAAGGACGCATGGTCCCTGCCTAGAGCAATTCCCGCAAAAGTGCGTAGCGGTTTTGTGCCCGGAATTGCGTGAAACCAAAGCGGTTGCCCGCTTCTAACCCCAGAAAAAGCTCACCGATCCACGTCAGCGTCCCACGGTTCCAAAGGGGCGAAGAAACCGTGGAAGTGCTGTCGTGAACCGGCTGAGGGGTAGAAAATACTGACTGCTGACGAATGTCAATATTCATCACTCCGCATAATCTGCCGCTTTTTCGGGGCGATGCACACCGGCGTTGCGCGTGCTATGGCGGCATCCGAGCCTTCCCGCCCGCCTTTTCGAGCGAAGCCAGCTGCGATGAATCCGATCTTCTCCGCCCTTCCGACGACGATCTTCGAAACCATGTCGCGGCTCGCGCGCGAGCACCAGGCCGTCAATCTGGGCCAGGGCTTCCCCGACGATCCCGGCCCGGAAGACGTGCGGCGCAAGGCCGCCGAGGCCGTGATCGACGGTTGGAACCAGTATCCACCGATGATGGGCCTGCCGGAGCTGCGCCAGGCGACGGCGGCGCATTTCCGGCATTGGCAGGGCCTGGAAATCGATCCCGAGGCCGAGGTGATGATCACCTCCGGCGCGACCGAGGCGATCGCCGGGGCGCTGATGGCGGTGGTCTCACCCGGCGACGAGGTCGTGCTGTTCGAGCCGATGTACGACGCCTATCTGCCGCTGGTGCGCCGTGCCGGCGGCGTCCCGAAATTCGTGACGCTGACGCCGCCGCATTTCGGGCTGAGCGAGGAGGCGCTAGCGCAGGCCTTCTCGCCGAAGACCAAGGCGGTGCTGTTCAACAATCCGCTCAACCCGACCGCGACCAATTTCAGCGCGGCCGATCTCGACCTGCTGGCCTCGTTCTGCGTGCGGCACGATGCCGTCGCGATCTGCGACGACGTCTGGGAGCACGTCGTCTTCGACGGCCATCGCCATCAGCCGCTGATGAGCCGGCCCGGCATGCGCGAGCGCACGGTCAAGATCTCCTCGGCCGGCAAAATCTTCTCGCTGACCGGCTGGAAGGTCGGGATGGTGATGGCTGCGCCGGAGCTGATGCGGGTGCTGGCCAAGGCGCACCAGTACATCACCTTCACCACCCCGCCGAACCTGCAGGCCGCCGTCGCCTACGGCCTCGGCAAGGACGACGCCTATTTCGACGGGATGCGCGCCGATTTCCAGCGCTCGCGCGATCGCTTCGCCGGCGGCCTCAGCGAGCTCGGCTTCAGCGTGCTGCCGAGCGCCGGCACCTATTTCCTCAATGTCGACATCGGCCCGCTCGGCGAGGGCGACGACATCGCCTTCTGCCAGCGGCTGGTCACCCAGCATGGCGTCGCCGCGATCCCGGTCAGCGCCTTCTATGCGGAAGGAGCGGTGCGCAACGTCGTGCGCTTCTGCTTCGCCAAGCACGACGCCACGCTGGACAGGGCGCTGGAACGACTCGCGGCGCTGCGTGTGAAGGGCTGATCAGCCCTTTCTGAGGGTCTCGACGAGAACCGCGGCCCGACGCAGCGTCGGCTCGCGGCGCTTGGCTTCGGCGGCGAGGCCGAGGCCGCGCAGCGTCTCGATCGCCATGACGAGCTCGGTGGTCGCTTTTTCGGCCCCGGCACGGTCGCGGATGCGCTCGGCCAGCTCCAGCCGCGCCTCGGCCCGATTGGCGGCACTCTGCGCCCAGAGCGAGGGCACGATCTCGCGGCGTCTGACCTCCAGCGCCGCGTCATAGGCGGCGATCGCCTCCTCCAGCACGACCGGCTCGTTGTAATAGCCGGCGAGGCCGACAAGCGCGGCCCCGATCCGGTCCTGCACCTCGGCCCATTCGAGCGGGGCGCTCTCGCGCGGCCGATCGTCGAGCACCAGCTTGAAGCAGTTCACCGCGGCTTCGAAGGCGGAGACACCGCTGGCGCGCAGGCCGAGCGCGACATGGGCCTTGCCGAGCTCCCATTGCAGCCGGCCCCATTCGCGCGGCATGTCGGCACGCGTCATCCCGGAGAGCCCGGCGCGGAAAGCGGCAACCCCCTCGTCGAGCAGGCCGGCATCGTCCTCGATCTCGCCCAGCCGGGACAGGGCCTCGCCGAGCCTGGTCTGCAGCGCGGTCCAGAGGCGCGGCGCCTTGGTGCGCTGCAGATCCTCCAGCGTCGTGCGATAGATCTCGACCACCTGACGGAGCAGGGAGCCGCCGCCCTCGTGATGCGACAGGCCGGTCAGCGAGCGCGCCAGCCTGAGCTGCGTCTCGGCCCAGGGCACGGTCTGGTCGAAATTGTCGAGCTTGGCGAGCAGACCGCGCAATTGGCCGATCGAGGCGACGAAGGCCGACTTGTCGGAAAAGTCGGCGCCGCGCCGCGCCAATGCATCGGCCTGCATCCAGGCATAGGTAAGCCCGCTGCCCGCTTCAGCGGAGTCGGCGATCAGCGCCGCCTCGGCATAGCGTTCGGCGGCATCGCGATAAGCTTGCGGGTTGAGGTGCAGCATCGCCACCGCACCACGATCGGCTCGGCCGGCAGCCGCGGCTAGCAAGCGGTCGCGCGACAGCTTATCAGGAGCGACCGCGCCATCGAGATTGCGCTGTTCGGCCAAAGCGAGCAGGCGGTCGGCTTCGGCGAGCTTGCCATCTGCCAGCGCCTGCACCGCCTGTCCCTGCAGCCGATCGCGTTCGGGATCGTCGCCGGACGGCTTGGTGAGCCGGGCCTTCAGGCTGCGGAAATCGCCGGCACGGCGCGCCAGATTGTTCTCGATCCGGGTGAAGTCGGGCTTGCCGGAAGCGTCGCCCATCGAGGCGAGCACACCCAGCAGCAGCGCAGGAGGAACCCCCTCGCGCTGCGAGACACGAGCCAGGATGGTGGCGAGTTCCGGATTCACGTTTCCCGCCACCCCTGTTCCAACCGCTCTCAGATCGCGGCGATGACCGCGATCTCGACGGTGTATTGCGGGCCGGCGAGCTTGGCCTCGACGGTGGCGCGGCCCGGCGTGTTGCCGGCCGAGACCCAGCCGTCCCAGACCGCGTTCATCTCGGCGAAGGTCGACATGTCCGAGAGCCAGATGTTGACCATCAGCAGCTTCGACTTGTCGGTGCCCGCCTCGGCCAAGAGGCCGTCGATGATCGAGAGGATGTCCTTGGTCTGCTCGGCAACGCTCTTGCCGGCCGCCTTGTCGGCGACCTGACCGGCGAGATAGACCGTGTTGCCATGCACGACGGCCTTCGACATGCGCGGGCCGGGGGCGATGCGCTTGATGCTCATGATCTGGTCTCCATCAGAAGGGGCCTCGCTGGTAGCCCGAGACCGGAAGCGGCGCAAATGCTTATGCAGCGGCGGCCCAGCCCGCCCAGAGCAAGGCATAGCGCGCCGCCTTGCCGATGAACACCAGCAGGATGAAGCGCAGCAACGGGTAATTCAGCGATCCCGCGACGAAGGTCAGCGGATCGCCGGCGATCGGCAGCCAAGCGAAGAGCAGCGAAGGCCAGCCGAAGCGGGCGAACCAGCCCTGCGCCTTGGCGAAGCGGGCGGGATCGGGCCGCAGCCGCGCCGGCAACCGCTCGACGCCATCCGTCGCGATCAGCCGGCCGAGCCACCAGTTGAGCACCGAGCCCGCGGTGTTGGCGATCGACGCGACGATGAAGAGCAGCGTCGGATCGACCGATTTGGCCGCCAGCAGGCCGACGAAGACCGCTTCCGACTGCGCCGGCAGCAATGTCGCGGCGACGAAGGCAGCGCCCGCCATCAGGCCGAGGGAAGCGAAATCGAGGGGCATCAGTCCAGCATCGCGGCGAGCGCGTTGACGGTGTTGGCGTTGCGCAGCGTGCCGATGCCGAGCTTTTTGGTCGTCAGATGCGAGAGCAGCCTGGTCTCGCTCGGCTTGCGGCTGAAATCGATCCAGAGATCGCCGTCGGCGAGGGCGAGCACGATGCCGGGCGTCGCGATCCCGCGGAGCATGGACAGGGCTTCCAGGCCGAGCGGCTTTCGCATGACGCGGATACCGATGTCGGCGCCATTCCCGGCCGGGAACGGATTTTGGGCGGCGAGCCGCCGCCATGCGTTAGCCGTCCGCGCGATGATGTCGACATGCTTGCCGAAACGGGCGCGGAAGCCGGCTTCCAACCGGCTTTCGATCGCCGCGAGGGGCGCGTCCTCGGCCTCGAAGATCAGATTGCCGGTGGCGACCCAGCTGCGCACATCGCCAAAGCCGGCCTCTGCCGCCATCGCCTTCAGATCCGCCATCACCACGCGCCTGCCAGGGCCGAGCACGATCGAGTGCAGCAGGGCGACATAGGTCGTCATCGTGATTCCGGACCGGGCGGTTCGGTGCTCGTCCTAGAGCCGCCGCAGCGCGACCTGCTGGATGCGGTGGCTCGCGCCCTTGGTCAGGATCAGGCTGGCGCGCTGGCGGGTCGGCACGATGTTCTCGCGCAGATTGGGCAGGTTGATGCCGGTCCAGAGCGTCTCGGCGATCGAGAGCGCCTCCTCCTCGCCGATCTCGGCATATTTGCGGAAGAAGGAGCGCGGATCGCGGAAGGCGGTCTGGCGCAGGGTCATGAAGCGGTTGACGTACCAGCGGTGCAGGTCGTTCTCGTCGGCGTCGAGATAGACCGAGAAGTCGAAGAAGTCGGAGACGAAGGGGATGATGGTGCCGTCCCTGGGCAGGCGGCTCGCCTGCAGCACGTTCAACCCCTCCAGGATCAGGATGTCCGGGCGCTCGACCGTGACCTGCTCGCCCGGCACCACGTCATAGACCAGATGCGAATAGACCGGCGCGCTGACGGCGCGCTTGCCGGCCTTCACTTCGGAGAGGAAACGCAGGATCGCGGCGCTGTCATAGCTCTCGGGGAAGCCCTTGCGCTGCATCAGGCCGCGGCGCTCGAGCTCGGCATTCGGCAGGAGGAAGCCGTCGGTGGTGACGAGCTCGACCTTCGGCGTGTTCGGCCAGCGCGAGAGCAGTGCCTGGAGCACGCGCGCCGTCGTCGACTTGCCGACTGCGACCGAGCCCGCAACGCCAATGACATAAGGGACCTTGACCTCGGCCTCGGCCATCAGGAAGCGCTGCGTCGCCTTGAACAGCCCCTGCGTCGCGGCGACGTAGAGCGAGAGCAGGCGCGAGAGCGGCAGGTAGATCGCGACGATCTCGTCGAGCGAGATCGGGTCGTTGATCGATTGCAGCCTGGTGAGGTCGTCGACCGACAGCGTCAGCGGCGCGTCGGCGCGCAGGTGCGCCCACTCGTCACGCGAGAACGTGCGATAGGGCGAGACCAGATCGGGGGCGGAGGGCGCCGCAATCGGACGCTGGTCCATGACGCCCCCCGTCTTCCAGGCTTCGAGGTTCAACGCGACACTCGCCTCGACTTCAACGGGGCCGCGCCGCCTTCTCGGCCAGGCCGGAGCGCACGGTACGGGCCTCAAGCTGGCTCAAGACGTCCCGCAATGCAACATCGCGGGACTTCAGCACGACCAAAAGATGATAAAGCAGATCGGCGCTCTCGGCGATCAGTTCCTCGCGATCGCCCTTCACGGCGGCGATCACGGCCTCGACCGCCTCCTCGCCGAACTTCTTGGCGGCGCGCTCGGGCCCGGCGGCGAGGAGCTTCGCCGTCCAGGATTCCTCGGGCGCGGCACTGGCCCGCTCCGCGACGATGCGTTCGAGATCGGCGAGGGTGAAGGCTGTCATCCCAGTCAATCCAGCCGCATCGCCAGGCCGGCGGCGGCCATATGCGCCTTGGCTTGCGGGATGCTGTAAGTGCCGAAATGGAAGATCGAGGCGGCGAGCACCGCCGAGGCATGGCCGTCGCGCACGCCGGCGACGAGGTCTTCGAGATCGCCGACGCCGCCCGAGGCGATCACCGGCACCGAAACCGCGTCGGCAATGCGCTGGGTCAGGCCGATGTCGTAGCCCGACTTGGTGCCGTCGCGGTCCATCGAGGTCACCAGCAATTCGCCGGCTCCGAGCGAGACGACCTCGCGGGCGAAGGCGATGGCGTCGATGCCGGTGGCGTTGCGCCCGCCATGGGTGAAGATCTCCCAGTGGCCGGGCGTGACCTGCTTGGCGTCGATGGCGACGACGATGCACTGGTCGCCGAATTTTTCCGCCGCTTCCTTGACGAAGGGGCGGTTGGTCACCGCCGCAGTGTTGATCGCGACCTTGTCGGCGCCGGCCAGCAGCAAAGCGCGGATGTCCTCGACGTTGCGCACGCCGCCGCCGACCGTCAGCGGCATGAAGCAGGCCTCGGCCGTGCGGGTGACGACGTCGAGCAGGGTGCCGCGCGCCTCATGGCTCGCGGTGATGTCGAGGAAGCAGAGCTCGTCGGCCCCGGCCGCGTCATAGGCCTTGGCTGCCTCGACGGGATCGCCGGCATCGACGAGATCGACGAATTTCACGCCCTTGACGACACGGCCGTCCTTGACGTCGAGGCAGGGGATGATGCGGGTCTTCAAGGTCATCGGCGGGCCTGCCCGGGGCGGAACGACAAAACGATCGGCGCATATAGCGCCGCCGCTGCACCGCACGCAAACGCAGCCCGCAGCGGCCGGATTGATCGGCGTCACGATCCCTGCTCTCCTGCGCGCCACGAGCAAAACCGAGGGGATTTCCATGACGATCACATTGCCCTTCAAAGGTCTGAAACTGGCTGTGCTCAGTGCCGCTGCCGGGCTCGGCGTGAGCGTCGGCGCGCAGGCCCAGGCGCCGGCCAGCCAACTCGAGACGATCCAGAGCCGCGGCGCGCTGCAGATCTGCACCACCGGCGACTACAAACCATTCACGCTGGCCAAGGACGGCAGCTTCGAGGGCATCGACATCGAGCTCGGAAAATCGCTGGCGAAGGCCATCGGCGTCGAGGCCAAGTTCGTGCAGACGAAATGGGCCGACCTGATGAACGACTTCACCGGCGGCAAATGCGACATCGCCATGGGCGGCATCTCGGTGACGCTCGACCGGCAGAAACGCGCCTTCTTCTCCGCGCCCTACTTGATCAACGGCAAGGCGCCGATCGCGCGCTGCGCTGACGTCTCGAAGTTCCAGACCGTCGCCGACATCGACAAGCCGGAGACGCGCGTCATCGTCAATCCCGGCGGCACCAACGAACGCTTCGTGCGGGCCAACTTCAAGCAGGCCAAGATCGAGGTCTTCCCGGACAACGTCACGATCTGGGATCAGATCCTGGCCGGCAAGGCCGACATCATGGTGGCCGAGTCGATCGAGACCAAGGTCCAGGAGAAGATCCGGCCGGGCCTGTGCGCGATCAATCCCGACGCCCCCCTGCAATATGGCGAGATGGGCTATCTGCTGCCGCGCGGCGACATCGTCTTCAAGGCCTTCGTCGACCAGTGGCTGCATCTCGCCAAAGCCACCGGCGAGTTCGGCACGATCTACAATCAGTTCGTGCGCTGATCCTTCGACCTGGCTGCGCCGCTCCCCTGGCCAATCGCGGCGCGGCGCAACCTGAAGCATGTTCTCGCACAGTGGGATGCAACGCCTGCTAGGCGAGCGATGCGCGCCGGGCACGGGCGCCCTCGCCCCGATGGCAGTTGAACCTGCCCCCGCACGCTGCTCTCCTTGCGGCAACGACAAAAGAGGGGACGAGGGCTGTTCATGCTGTCGACGATCATCCGCGGTGCACTCGCCGCCGCATGCGCAGGCTTCATCCCGATCGCCACCGCCCAGGCGCAGGCGCCCACGAGTGCGCTGGATGCGATCCAGAGCGCCGGGGCGCTGCGGATCTGCACCACCGGCGACTACAAGCCGTTCACCAATGCCACCGGCGACGGCTTCGAGGGCATCGACATCGAGATGGCGAAGTCGCTCGCCAAGGCGATCGGCGTCGAGCCGAAATTCGTGCGGACGAAATGGGCCGAGCTGATGGCCGATTTCACCGGCGGCAAATGCGATGTCGCCATGGGCGGCATCGGCGTGACGCTGGAGCGGCAGAAGCGTGTCTTCTACTCGGAGCCGGCGCTGCGGACCGGCAAGATCCCGCTGGTGCGCTGCGCCGACAAGGACAAGTTCCAGAGCGTCGCCGACATCGACAAGCCGGGCGTGACCGCGATCGCCAATCCCGGTGGCACCAATGAGCGCTTCGCCAAGAGCAACTTCAAGCAGGCCAAGATCACCCTGCACCAGGACAATGTCGGGATCTTCGACGAGATCCTGGCCGGGCGCGCCGATGTGTTCGTCACCGAGGCGATCGAGGCCACCGTCCAGCAGAAACTGAAACCCGGCCTGTGTGCCATCAATCCCGACAAGCCGCTGACCTTCATCGAGATTGGCTATCTGCTGCCGCGCGGCGACGTGATCTTCAAGGCCTTCGTCGACCAGTGGCTGCACATCGCCAAGGCGACCGGCGAGTACCAGCGCTATTACGATCAGTACCTGCGCTGAGGTTCGGGAGGCGCCACCTCCCGGCAATCAGACAACTGCGAATACTGCGTTCACGCCTCGTTTACGCTCGTCCCAGCCTGGTCGATCGCTGCAGGATTTGGACTGCCTTGTGCCGTTGGGGAAGCCTAGCATCGACCCTGCCGATCAAGCCTGCGCCGCGTGCCACCCCCGGATCGCGCGCGCATCCCGTCCATGCCTGGGAGTCCGACGATGTGCGACCATTGTTATTCAGCCGCCCGCAGCACCGGGCTCTCGCGCCGCAAGCTGCTGGCGGCCGGCGCAGGCCTCGCCTTGGCGGGTGTCTTTTCGACGCCCCTGCTGGCGCAATCGGCCGCGGTCGGCCCGGACGAAGCCCTGAAGCGGCTGGTGGAGGGCAATGCCCGCTATGTCGCCGGCAATCTCAACGAGCGCGATTTCTCGGCCGGGCGGGCGGCGCGCGCCGCCTCGCAGGCGCCCTTCGCCTCGATCGTCAGTTGCGCCGATTCGCGCATCGCCCCCGAGCTCGCCTTCGACCAGGGGCCCGGCCAGCTCTTCGTGACCCGCGTCGCCGGCAATTTCGTCAATGCCGACGTGCTTGCGAGCCTCGAATTCGGCGCGCAGGTGCTGGGCTCCCAGCTCATCCTCGTGCTCGGCCATACCAGCTGCGGCGCGATCTCGGCGACCATCGACGTCGTCAAGAACAAGACCCGGCTGCCCGGCCATCTGCCGTCGCTGACCGACGCGATCAGGCCGGCCGTGCTCGCGGCGCAGAAGGAGGGGGCGAGCGATCTGCTCAAGGCGGCCACCATCGCCAATGTCAGGCTCAACGTCGCCAAGCTAAAGAAGGCGACGCCGATCTTGTCGCAGCGGATCGCGCAGAAGCAGCTCAGCGTGGTCGGCGGGATCTACGATCTGGCGACCGGCAAGGTCGAGCTGGTCTAGACGCCCAGAGTCAGGCCGCCGCCAGCCGCGCCAGCGCCGCGGCCGGATCGATCCGGCCGTCATAGAGGGCGCGGCCGGTGATCGCGCCTTCGAGGATCGCGGCGTCGGGCGCGCAGAGGCGCTCGATATCGGCCATGGAGGCGAGCCCGCCGGAGGCGATCACCGGGATCGTCAGTGCATGGGCGAGTGCGATCGTGCCGTCCCAGTTGATGCCCTGGAGCATGCCGTCGCGGGCGATGTCGGTGTAGACGATGGCGGCGACGCCGGCGTCCTCGAAGCGGCGTCCGAGATCATCCGCCGCCAGTGCCGAGGTCTCGGCCCAGCCTTCGACCGCGACGAAACCGTCGCGCGCATCGATACCGACCGCGACCTTGCCTGGAAACGCCTTCGCGGCCTCGCGCACGAAGCCGGGATCGCGCACCGCCGCCGTGCCGATGATGACGCGGGCGACGCCCTTGGCGAGCCAGCCCTCGACAGTCTTCATGTCGCGGATGCCGCCGCCGAGCTGCACCGGGAAGCGGGCACGCTGCAGGATCGCCTCGACGGCCGCGGCGTTCATCGGCTTGCCGGCGAAGGCACCGTCGAGATCGACGACGTGCAGCCACTGGAAGCCCTGGGACTCGAAGGTCGCGGCCTGGGCGGCGGGATCGTCATTGAAGATCGTCGCCTGGTCCATGTCGCCCTGCTTCAGGCGGACGCAGCGGCCTTCCTTGAGATCGATGGCAGGGAAGAGGATCACGGCGCCCACCTCAGGAAATTGCCGATCAGCTTGAGGCCGAGCTTCTGGCTCTTCTCGGGGTGGAACTGCGTGCCGGCGATGTTGTCCCGCGCCACGATCGCGGTGACCGGGCCGCCATAATCGGTCAGCGCCAGCACCTCCTGCGGCCTTGCGGCCGTCAGCGCATAGGAGTGGACGAAATAGGCGTGCCAGCCGGAGGGGCCGGTCTCGATTCCGGCGAGCAGCGGATGCTCGTCCTGCGGGTGCAGCGTGTTCCAGCCCATATGCGGGATTTTCAGGGCATCGTCCTGCGGGTGGATCAGCGCGACGTCGCCGGCGATCCAGCCCAGGCCCTGCGTGGTGACATATTCGAGGCCGCGGCTCGCCATCAATTGCATGCCGACGCAGATGCCGAGGAAGGGCCGGCCCTTGCCCCGCACGGTCTCCTCCAACGCCTCGACCATGCCGGAGACGGCGTCGAGCCCGCGCCGGCAGTCGGCGAAGGCGCCGACGCCGGGCAGCACGATGCGGTCGGCGGCACGGACCTCGGCCGGGTCGCTCGTAACGCGGATGGTCGCGGCGATGCCGGCTTCTGAAGCGGCGCGCTCGAAGGCCTTGGCGGCCGAGTGCAGATTGCCCGAGCCGTAGTCGACGATGGTGACGGTCTGGCTCATCGTCCGTTCGCCTCGGGGAAGAGGCCGATCACCGGCGCGGCGCTCGATGCGAAGCGCGCGGGAGCCGGCACCGTCTCGACGATCCGCGGCGGCGCGCCGACCGGGAGGGCCCGCTCGAAGAAGCGACGCTCGGCGCTGGAGAGGTCCGGCGCCTCGACCACGTCGACCAGCCGCCAGCCCTTTCGCAGCAGCTTGCGCGCGATCAGGTTCTGGCCCTCGAAGCCGAGGAAGAGCCCGAGCGCCAGCTGCGACAGGACGACCGCGCCGACCGCGAAGCCGAGCTGGCGCTGGGCATAGACCAGCCCACCCCAGACCAGCGCATAGAGGATGAAAGCGAGCCAGAGCCGCTTGTAGAGCAGCCAGACGCCGCCGAAGACGAAGGCCGAGAAGGTGAAGCTCTCCGGCAGCAGCCGGGCCTGCTCGACCTCCTCGCGCAGGCCGCCGGCACCCGGCGGCGGGATCAGAGCCTGATAGAACGCCATGGCAGCGATCCCTTACAAAGTGCCCTTGGTCGAGGGCACGCGGCCGCCCTCGCGCGGATCGACCTCGAGCGCCTGGCGCAGCGCCCGCGCCAGACCCTTGAAGCAGCTCTCGGCGATATGGTGGGCATTGTCGCCATAGAGTGTCTCGACATGCAGGGTCAGCCCGGCATTGATGGCGAAGGCCTGGAAGAACTCGCGCACCAACTCGGTGTCGAAGGTTCCGATCTTCTCCGCCTTGAACTCGGTCCGGAAGACCAGGAAGGGCCGGCCGGAGACATCGACCGCAACGCGGGTCAGCGTCTCGTCCATCGGCAGATGGACATCGGCATAGCGGCGGATGCCCTTCTTGTCGCCGAGCGCCTGCTTCAGGGCTTCGCCCAGCGCGATGCCGGCATCCTCGACCGAATGATGGTCGTCGATATGGGTGTCGCCCTTCACCTTGACCGTAGTGTCGATCAGCGAATGGCGGGCGAAGAGATCGAGCATATGGTCGAAGAAGCCGACCCCGGTCGCAATCTCGGCCTTGCCGGTGCCGTCGAGCACGAGCTTGACCGCGATGTCGGTCTCGTTGGTGCGGCGCTTCACTTCGCCCGAACGCATGCTGACCTCTGTCACTCCCGGGAAAACCGTGCCCGCTTTAGCAGGCGCGGACGCGGATCGCTATCCCGGCGGCGG